>Ga0116193_1000496_pt1 | contig 36834 bp, 44 predicted proteins | sample AD_UKC115_MetaG_FD_89892 | JGI IMG/M metagenome (GOLD analysis project Ga0116193, IMG submission 89892) | Active sludge microbial communities of municipal wastewater-treating anaerobic digesters from Hong Kong - AD_UKC115_MetaG | ecosystem: Engineered > Bioreactor > Anaerobic > Digestate... | reverse complement strand
GCATGCTTCGTCCACTGACTCGCCGGGGTTGTCCGAACGGAGCTGCGCAGCAGCGCAGTGAGTTCCACGGCGCACCCCGCAAGCGCCCCGACGCAGGTTTGCCCCGCAGCGCAGCGCAGGGGTCGCAGACTGTGGGTCGCCTTTCTTTTGGGTACTTTTCTTTGGCGAAGCAAAGAAAAGTACCTCGCCCGCCGGGGCGAGACCCGGCCAGCCACCCTCAAAAACAGCCCCCAACAACCATCAAGGCAGTTCCTTGTTCACCTCCGGCTCCGCAACCCCCCGCGGCCCCACCGTCCCCAGCCGCGCCTTGAGCGACTGCGGCTGCCCCGTGATCAGCGCCGCGTAGTTGGTGGTGTTGGCCAGCACCTTCTTCACGTAGTCACGCGTTTCGCTGAACGGGATGTTCTCGGCCCAGATGGCGGCGTCCAGCACGGCGCCATTGCGCCACACCCGTGGGCGGCCGGGCCCCGCGTTGTAGGCGGCAGCGGCCATGGGCATGGAGCCGCCGAAGTCGTCCAGCGCGAGCTTGAGGTAGGCCGTGCCGATGGCGATGTTGGTGTCGCGGTCGGTGATCTGCTCGGCACGGAAGTCCGTCAGCCCGATGCGCTTGGCCGTCCAGCGTGCGGTGGCGGGCATCACCTGCATGAGACCCGAGGCACCCACGTGCGAGCGGGCGTCCATGATGAAGCGGCTTTCCTGCCGGATCAGGCCATAGACGTAGGCCGGGTCGAGTCCGATGGACTTGGCACGCTCCACCACCGCGTCGCGGAAGGGCATGGGGAAGCGCTGCACCATGTCGATGGTGCCGCGCGTGCGTTCGCTGGTGTTGATGCAGCGGTCCCACACCTCGCGCTGGCAGGCAAAGTCGGCGGCGGCCAGCAGTTCGCGGTCGTTCATGCCGCCGGGGCGGTGCAGGTTGGTGGTGTAGTTCCACTCGCGCACGCCCTCGCCACGCAGGCCGATGAGGATGGCGTACAGCCCCCGGTTGAGGCCGGGGTTGGCGCGCGCAGCGGCTTTCTCTTCCTCGGTCAGCGGTGCGGGTGCGGGGGGCAGCGTCACGCGCTGGCCCAGTTCTTCCAGCGCCAGTTGTTCGTAAAAGCCGCGTGTACCGGCAATGCCTTCGAGCAGGCGCTGGGCCTGGGCGCGCTCATGGTCGTTGGGGCGGCCGGCCAGCAGCGCGCGGGCCTTCCAGTACACCCAGGTGGCGTCCTGGCGCTGTTCCTCGCCCATGGCGTCGATGGCATGGCGCACCTCCCTCCACTGCCCGGCGCGCAGGGCGGCACGCACCTTCCAGGCCAGGAGGTCGTCGTTCAGGTCCGTATCGCGCGATACGTTGGCGTAATAGCCCATGGCACTGGGCGAGAGCTTTTGCGCAGCCACCTTGCCCATCACGCCCCAGGCCCAGTTGCGTTCTTCGGGCGACAGGTGCACACCCCACTTGGCATCCAGCTGCGACGCGGCGGATTCGATATCGCTGCCCGCCAGCTTGATGAGGGCCAGCAATACCAGCTCCTGCCGCATCCGCCCGCGGGCCGTGGAGTGCGCGCGCAGGAACTTGCTGGGCGCGTCCAGGGCCTCGCGCAATGTGGGCAGCGCATCGGGCGCCACGATTTCCACCGCCTTGCGCGCCACACCGGGGCGGTTGGCTTCCACCGCCATGCGGGCCTTGCGCCACACATCCAACGCACTGAGCTTGCGCGCCGCCAGCAGCTCAGCCGCAGCGTGGGCGCAGCCGTCATCGGCGTCGCGCTGGCTGTGCCACAGGCGGAGTACCTCATCCCCCACGTTGGGGCCGGCAGTGCCCTTGATGTCTTCGATCAGCAGCGCGTAGCAGCGCACCTCCTTGTCGTCCTGCATGCGGTACTGGGCGTGGTGCTCGGCAAACTGCGCCCAATCGCGGCGCTGGCCCAGCAATTGCAACCAGTCGTTGCGCAGGCGGTCTTCGTGGTAAGTGCCCGCCCAGCGCTGCAGAAAGCCCTGCACTTCCTGTGCCGAGGCGTCGTTCAGCCGGGCCTTGAGCTCCCAGTAGGCCGCCCAGGGCTCCAGCGCATGGCCCTTGGCCTGGGGAAGGAGCTGTTCGAGCCTTTTGCGGTCGCCCTTGCGAAAAGCCTGCTGCATGTCCAGCAGCACCTGGTCCCCCTTGGGTTGGGCCCAAACAGGGGCCGTAGGCGTAGCCAGCAGCGCACAGGCCACCAGCGGTGTCAGAATCTTCGATAAATACATTCGGGGAATTATGTGATGGACAAAGCAGCCCTGCGGCGCACTCTGGTGGAACAACGCCTGAACCTGCCCGATCGCCTACAGCGCGCCGACCTATTGCAACAGGTCATGCGCATCTGGCTCGTGAACCGGCCCGACACCATCATCGGCGCCTACTGGCCCATCAAGGGCGAGTTCGACCCCCTGCCCGCCCTGCACCGCTGGAAGGAAGACGGCGAGCTGCTCGACGAACCGCAGTTGCGCCGCATCGGCCTGCCCGTGGTGAACAAGCAGCACAAGACCCTTACCTTCCACGCCTGGTACCCCGGTTGCCCCATGGAGGAAGACGCCTACGGCATCCCCAAGCCCAAGGACACCGAGCTGATCGTGCCCACACTGCTCTTCGTGCCCTGCGTGGGCTACGGACCGGGTGGCTACCGCCTGGGCTACGGTGGCGGCTTCTACGACCGCACCCTGGCCTCCCTGCAGCCCCGCCCAACTACCGTGGGCCTGGGCTACACCCAGGGCTACCTCGACGACTTCGAGCCCGAGGCGCACGACCTGCCGCTGGATGCGATTCTCAATGACAACGGGGTGGTGTGGCCGGTGTAAGGCACATCCCCCTGAGTCGCCTTCGGCGCCCCTCTCCCCCTGCCCCTCTCCCACCAGGGGAGAGGGGTAACACCTCCCCTCCCCCCTCGCGGGGGAGGGGTCGGGGGAGAGGGGGACGCCCCCTGCGCGGCGGGGCCACCCTTGCGCGGTGTCTGCTGGCCCCCGCTGCTGAAGCCGCTGCATCGATAAGCAAAAACCTGCGAAGCCGTAGCGGCTTGCTACGCGCCAATTTATTACACGTATTTGCTTGAACTTTTTGTTTTGTGTAATATTTAACACATGCACTCCTCCCCCGACGCCAAAGTCCAACCCAAACACCTGCTGCTGGAGTTGCTGCTCGCCAGCGGCGACGACGCCCTGCCCGTCAGCCACGCCGTGGCGGCTGGTGCCGTGTTCGGCATCAGCGAGAACCATGTGCGCGTCACGCTGGCGCGGCTGGCCGCGCAGGACATGGCGCAGGCCACCGAGCGCGGTGCCTGGCGCCTGGGGCCCGCCGCGCAGAGCCTGGCGCAGGACGTGTCCCACTGGCACCACACCGCGCAGCGCCTACGCCCCTGGAACGGGCAGTACGTGGCGGTGCACTGCGGCGCGCTGGCACGCAGCGACCGCGCCACCACGCGGCAGCGCGAGCGCGCCCTGCACCTGCTGGGCTTTGGCGAACTGCAGCGCGACTTCTGGCTGCGGCCGGACAACATCGAGGCCGACATTGCCGCCATCCGCGCGCGCCTGCATGCACTGGGCCTGGAGGCGCAGGCCGTGGTCTGCGGCTGCACCTCGCTCGATGCCGCGACCGAAGCCGCCGTGGACGCGCTGTGGGACGGCGCGACCCTCAACCAGGGCTACCGCGCCACGCAAGAGCGCCTGCAACACTGGCTGGACGGCGCGGCGCGCCTGCCGATCGACCAGGCGGCACGCGAGTCGTTCTTCCTCGGTGGCGCGGCCATCCGCCAGCTCGTGTACGACCCGCTGCTGCCCGAGCCCATGGTGGACGGCGCGTTGCGCGCCGCCTTCATCGACAGCGTGCACGCCTTCGACGCCGCGGGCCGCGCCATCTGGGACCGCTTCTACGACACCCTTTCCACCCCCGACACCACCACCCGCAAGGCCCGCCTGCGCGTGGCCTGACGCCCCTTTCACACCGGAGACCCCGCCATGAACGCGCTGAACGACACCACCGCCCTGCACACCCGCTACCTGGCCGACACCCACCAGGTCGAGAACGTGTCCTGCGAACTCGCCGACTACAACATGTACGCCCAAGACACCGCGCTGCGCGAGGCCGTGCAGCGCGAGGGCGCAGCCTGGGCCGATGCGGATTTGCTGCGCTTTGGCCAGCTCACCGGCTCGGCCGAGTACCTGGAGCAGGGCCACCTCGCCAACAAACACCAGCCCGAACTGGAGACGCACGACCGCTTCGGCAACCGCATCGATCTGGTCAAGTTCCACCCGGCTTACCACCGTTTCATGGGCACGGCCATCGAGCACGGCCTGCATTCCTCGCCCTGGACCAACCCGCGCGCTGGCGCCCATGTGGCGCGTGCCGCCGGCAACTACCTGCAGACCCAGGTGGAGGCGGGCCACGGCTGCCCCATCACCATGACCTTCGCCGCCATCCCCGCGCTGCGCCTGCAGCCCGACCTGGCCGCGCTGTGGGAGCCCAAGATCACCGCGCGCGTGTACGACCCGCGCAATGTGCCCGTGGAGCAGAAAGCCGGCGTGACCATCGGCATGGCCATGACCGAGAAGCAGGGCGGTTCGGACGTGCAGGCCAACAGCACGCGCGCCTACCCCGTGGGCCAGGGCGGCCCTGGCCAGGCGTATGAACTGGTGGGCCACAAGTATTTCGTCTCGGCGCCCATGTGCGACGCCTTCCTGGTGCTGGCACACACCGACAAGGACCTGTCGTGCTTCCTGCTGCCGCGCTGGCGACCCGACGGCACCAAAAACCCGCTGCAGGTGCTGCGCTTGAAGAAAAAGATGGGCAACGCCTCCAACGCGTCGAGCGAGACCGAGCTGCGCGGTGCACTGGCCTGGATGGTGGGCGAGGAAGGGCGCGGCGTGCGCAACATCATCGAGATGGTGGCCATGACGCGCTTCGACTGCATGGTGGGCTCCAGCGCGGGCATGCGCATGGCGCTGTCGCAGGCACTGCACCACTGCGCGCACCGCAGCGCCTTCGGCGCCCGCCTCAACCAGCAGCCGCTGATGCAGAACGTGCTGGCCGACCTGGCGCTGGAGAGCGAGGCAGCCATGACCCTGTCGATGCGCGTGGCGCGGGCGCTGGACCACCGCGACAACCGCCACGAGGACCTGCTGGTGCGCCTGGTGACCGCCGTGGGCAAATACTGGATCTGCAAGCGCACGCCCGGCCACGCCTACGAGGCCATGGAATGCATCGGCGGCAGCGGCGTGATGGAGGACAGCATGTTCCCGCGTCTGTACCGCGAGGCGCCGGTTAACGCCATCTGGGAAGGCAGCGGCAACATCCAGTGCCTGGACGTGCTGCGCGCCATGGCCAAGACACCCGAGGTGGTGGACGCCTTCTTCGCCGAGCTGCGCCACACCCAGGGCCAGAACACCCTGCTCGACCAGCATGTGCGTGACCTGGGCAAGGAATTCGCCGACCCCACCGACCTGCAGTACCGCGCACGCCACGTGGTCGAGCGCATGGCGCTGGCGCTGCAGGCCTCGCTGCTGGTGCGCGGCGCGCCCGCCTTCGTGGCCGACGCGTTCTGTGCCTCGCGCCTCGCGCCCGAAGGCAGCTTCAACTACGGCGCGCTGCCGCGCGGTGTGGACGTGCAGGCCATCATCGAACGGGCAACGCCACGGATACAGTGACACCCCCCTGTGGCGCTGCGCGCCTTCCCCCCTCTCCTGCGGGAGGGGGGACGCACCCAGTGGCCCGGCAAAGCCGGTTCCACGGGTGCCCTGGCACAAGCCCGCTACGCACGCCGGAGTGCATTGACGCACAATGGGTCGCTCTTTTGCGGCCCCTTTTCTTCAGCAGGTGAACCATGCTCCAGCTCTACATCGGCAACAAGAACTACTCCTCCTGGTCCATGCGCCCCTGGGTGCTGCTGCGCCAGGCGGGCATTCCGTTCGAGGAAGTGCTCGCGCGCTTCGACAGCTTCGACCCCGATTCGCAGTTCAAGGCCACGATCGCCGGCATCTCTCCCACCGGCAAGGTGCCCGTGCTGGTCGATGGCGATCTGGCCATCTGGGACACCCTGGCCATCGCCGAATACCTGGCCGAAACCTACCCGGAAAAACACCTCTGGCCCCAGGACAAGGCCGCCCGCGCCCGCGCCCGCAGCGTGTGCGCCGAGATGCACAGCGGCTTCACCGCACTGCGCGGCGCCTGCCCCATGAACATCGAGGCCCACCTGCCCGAAGTGGGCGCGCTGATCTGGCGCGACAAACCCGCCGTGCGCGCCGATGTGCAGCGCCTGGTGGACATGTGGAGCGGCCTGCTGGAGCAGCACGGCGGCCCCATGCTGTTCGGCGACTTCAGCATCGCCGATGCCTTCTACGCTCCGGTCTGCATGCGCCTGCACAGCTACGGCCTGCCGGTGCCGCCGCACATCCAGGCCTATGTGCAGCGCGTGCGCGCGCTGCCCGGCGTCAAGGCCTGGATCGACGGCGCGCTGGCCGAGCAGGATTTCCGCGAGTTTGAAGAGCCGTACCGGCTGGCGCGTTGAGCCTCAGCCCTGCCGGAACTGCTTGCGCAGGAACGGCTTGTGGCGCGCGATGTGCGCCAGTTGCGCGGGGGCGATGGAGCCGCCCAGGGTCTCGTCCTCGGTGTTGAGCACCGCGTTGGCGTAGCGCATGGCGCGCGCCACCACCTCGGCCTCGTCCACGCCTTGCTGCGCGGCCAGGTCCATGGCCACGCGGCGCATGGCGCGCTGCGACAGCACCCACATGGCGCCGAAGGCATCCCATGCGCCAGCAGCCTCCAGGGCTTTTTCACGGTCGGCCAGGATTTCGTTCAGGGGCTTGGCCAGCAGCTCTTGCAGGGCATTGAGCTGCTCCTGCAGCGCCTCGGCACGCTCCTGCAATTGCGCTGCGGCGACCTCGGCAGCACTGGGCGCCGCAGGCACGGGAATGGGCAGGCTGCCATCGGGGTTGGGCTGGACGATGGTGATGGTGGGGGGCGTGGACATGGGCAAACTCCGGACGCAAACAGTGCCTTGAAGGGGCGTGAATAGTAACTACACTGCCCCCATGCAAATCTACATGGTGGGGGGCGCCGTGCGCGACCGGCTGCTGGGCCGCCCCGTGAACGACCACGACTGGGTGGTGGTGGGCGCCACGCCCGAGCAGATGGTGGCGCAGGGCTACCTGCCCGTGGGGCGCGACTTTCCGGTCTTTTTGCACCCGCAGACGCGCGAGGAGTACGCGCTGGCCCGTACCGAGCGCAAGAGCGGGCGCGGCTACCGGGGCTTTGTGGTGCAGACCTCGCCCGACGTGACGCTGGAGGAAGACCTCTCGCGGCGCGATCTCACTATCAATGCGATAGCGCTTGGCGCAGATTCCACGGGCGCTGAGGCCATTTTTGACCCCCATGGCGGCGCGCGCGACCTGCGCGACAAGGTGCTGCGCCACGTGACCCACGCCTTCCACGACGACCCGGTGCGCATCCTGCGCGTGGCGCGTTTCGCGGCGCGCTTCACCGACTTCAGCGTGGCGCCTGAAACGATGGCGCTGATGCGCTCCATGGTGGCGCACGGCGAGGCCGACCACCTGGTGGCCGAGCGCGTGTGGCAGGAGCTGGCGCGCGGGTTGATGGAGGAAAAGCCCTCGCGCATGTTCGAGGTGCTGCGCCAGTGCGGCGCGCTCCAGGTGGTGCTGCCCGAGGTGGACCGCCTCTGGGGCGTGCCCCAGCGCGCCGACTACCACCCCGAGGTGGACACCGGCGTGCACCTGATGATGGTGCTGGACATGGCCGCACGCCTGCAGGCCCCCCTGGGCGTGCGCTTTGCCTGCCTCACGCACGACCTGGGCAAGGGCACCACGCCCCAGGATGTGCTGCCGCGCCACATCGGCCACGAGCAGCGCAGTGCCCAGTTGCTCAAGGGCCTGTGCGAGCGCCTGCGCGTGCCCACGGACTGCCGCGAGCTGGCCGACGTGGTGGCGCGCGAGCACGGCAACATCCACCGCAGCGGCGACCTGGGCGCGGCGGCCCTGGTGCGGCTGCTCGAGCGCTGCGATGCCATCCGCAAGCCGGCGCGGCTCGACGAGATCCTGCTCGCCTGCGAGTGCGACGCGCGCGGGCGCCTGCACTTCGAGGAAGCGCCCTATCCGCAGCGCGCACGCATCAACGGCGCGCTCGCCGCAGTACAAACGGTTGCTACCAGTGTGATAGCTGCTCACGCAGCATCCAAGGGCGTTACAGGCCAAAAAGTGGGTGAACTGATCCACGCCGCGCGCGTGGAGGCCGTGGCCGCCTGGCTGGCCCAGCCCGCCAGCTGACAACCGGCTACCAGCGCAGCACGCGCGGCCCCAGCCAGGCACCCGCCAGCGTGGGCAAAGCCATGCCCGCCAGGTACCACACGGCCAAAAAGGGCGCGGCCATTTCCGGGCAGTGCAGCGCATAGGCCAGCGCGCCCAGGGCACCCGCCAGCAGCCCGGCCCCGGCGCCCGCCCAGGCCAGCCGCGTGGGCGCCGCGCCGCGCAACGCCCACAGGCTGGCCGCCAGGGTGGGCAGCGACAGCGCCGCGATGTTGAAGGCACAACTGCGCCAGGTGCTGCCCAGCACCAGAGGCAGGCGCTCGCCGGGCCCGGCCTGGCCCAGCGCCACGGCGGCCAAACCCCACAGCACCAGCGGCGGCAGGGCCAGCAACGCCAGGCTGTGCCCCAGGCCCATGCCGGGCCGCGCCAGGCGGCGCAACACAGCCAGGCCGCCAGCGGCCAGCAGGCCGGCAAACCCCAGCTTGCCCCAGAACATAGGCAGGGCCATGTCCTGCACCACCCCAGGGCGCATGCCAAACAGCACCAGCATCAACACCAGGCCCCCGCCCAGGCCGGCCAGCGCCGCCACCGCAAAGCGTTGCTCGATGGCGTACGACGCCACCGGCTCTGCGTCCTGCGCCAGCAAACCAATCAAATCGTCCGTTTTCATGCCGTTCCCCTGATACGGGCAGCCAGGGCCTTGAGCCCCCGGTGCACGCCCACCTTGACCGCCGATTCCGACAGCCCCGTCAGGCGCGCCGTCTCGGCCACCGACAGCCCTTCGAGCTTGACGTGCACGATGGGCAGGCGCTGGCGCTCGGGCAGCGTCTGCAGCAGCTGGCCCAGATCGCGCCGGGCCTGCGCGGCCTCGGCATCGCTGCTGGAAAACAGCTCCTGCACGTCATCCAGCGGCACATCGAGCGCGCCCTTCACCGCGTGCGAGCGCAGCCAGTCGATGAGCTTGTAGCGCGCGATGGCATGCGCCCAGGCCGTCACCGGCAGGTCGGGCCGGTAGGTGTGGCGCTGGTTGTGCACGGCGAGCAGGGTCTCCTGCACGAGGTCCTCCACTTCATCGGGCCGCTGGGCCAGGCGGCGGCGCAAAAAGGCCCGCAGGTGCGCGCTCAGCTCCTTCAGGAAGCGCTGGTAGGCGTTGCTGTCGCCCTCCAGGCCCTGCAGCAGCAGCGGGCGCAGCCGCTGTTCTATCTCCATGGCGTCTCCCTCGCTGGTATTCGGGGCCGGTGCGTGGCCGGTTACACGGGGGCCGAAAAATAAATTTTCGACCACAGCGTAACCCGCACCGCCGCGCCCACGAATTACAGCGCAGACCGGCCGGGTGCGTTGGCATTGCAGGCAGAGGTCTCGTTCATCACCCAAGGAGCTATCAGCATGACCCCCCGTTCCCTCACCCTCGGCGCCCTGGCCTTTGCCGCCCTCGCTTCTGGCGCCGCCATCGCCCAGTCCGACAGCATGAACAAGTCCGGTGACATGGCCAAACCCGCCATGGAGAAGTGCTACGGCGTTTCCATGGCCGGCAAGAACGACTGCGCCGCCGGCCCCGGCACCACCTGCGCGGGCACATCCAAGGTGGACTACCAGGGCAACGCCTGGAAGTATGTGCCTGCGGGCACCTGCACCAGCATCCAGACGCCCAAGGGCATGGGCTCCCTCAGCGCCATCAAGGCCTGATCCCCGATAGGACCGCACCATGCCCCACCTTCTCACCGCAGGCCTGGGCCTCAAGCCCCAGCATTACGACGAGGCCCTGCACTGCACCGCCAGCGGCCTGTGGTGGGAGGTGCACCCCGAGAACTACCTGGCCGACGGCGGCCCGCGCCTGGCCTGGCTCGAAGCCATCCGCGCGCGCCACCCGGTGTCGCTGCATGGTGTGTCGCTCTCGCTCGCGGCCGACGCGCCGCCCGATGCGGAGCATCTGCGGCGCCTGGCGCAACTGGTGCGGCGCATCGAGCCCGCGCTGGTGTCCGAGCACCTGGCCTGGTCGGCCTGGCGCGGGCGCTATCACCCCGACCTGCTGCCCTTCCCGCGCACGCACGAGGCGCTGGCGCGCATCGCGGCCAACATCGCCGCCACGCAGGACGCCCTGGGCCGCACCATCGCCATCGAGAACCCCACGCACTACCTGCACATCGAGGGGCACGATTGGTCCGAAACCGATTTCCTGGCTGGGCTGGTGCGGCGCACCGGCTGCAGCCTGCTGCTGGACGTGAACAACGTGGTCCTCAGCGCGCACAACCTGGGCACCAGCGCCCACGACTACCTGGACGCCTTTCCGGTGCAGGCCATCACCGAGATCCACCTCGCGGGCCACCATGCCGACCCGCGCCTGGGCGAGGCGCTGCTCATCGACAGCCACGACGCCCCCGTAGCCGAGCCCGTGTGGGCGCTGTACGAGCACCTGATCGCACGCACCGGCCCTCGGCCCACGCTGATTGAGCGCGACGACGCCATCCCGCCCCTGCCCGAGCTGCTGGCCGAGCGCGAGCGCGCGCACCGCATGCTCGCGAACCTGGAGGCCCTGCCATGCACCTGAGCGATTTCCAGGACGGCCTGGCCAGTGCCCTGCTGCCCCCACCCGGCGCCAGCGCACCGCCGCCCGCCTGGCTGGATGCGCTGCTCGCCCAGCCCGGCTTTGCCGTGTACCGCAACACCGTGGCCAAGGGCTGCATCGACGCGCTGCAGGCCAACTACCCCGCCGTGCACGCCCTGGTGGGCACCGACTGGCTGCGCGCCGCGGCGCATGCCTTCGTGCACCAGCATCCGCCGACGAACGGGCGGCTCATGGGCTATGGCGCGGGCTTTGCCGACTTCCTGGAAGGCTTTGGCCCGGCAGCCGACCTGCCCTACCTGGGCGCGGTGGCGCGGCTGGACCGCTGCTGGACCGAATCCCACCTGGCCGCCGATGCGCCCGCGCTGCAAGCCGCCTGGCTGGCCCAGCAAGCACCCGAGGCCCTGGCGCGGCTGCGCCTGCAACCCCACCCGGCCGCGCGCTGGCAGTGGTGCGCGGAGCACCCGGCCTACCGCCTGTGGCAATGCCAGCGCGAGGGGCTGCCCTGGGATGCCAACCTGCCCTGGCAGGGCGAAGGCGCGCTGCTTACGCGCCCGCACGACGCTGTGCAATGGGCGCCGCTGCCGCACGCGGGCTGCGCGCTGCTGGACGCCTGCGCCGCAGGCGCCACTTTTGAAGACGCCGCCGCCCAGGCCCTGCAGGCCGACCCTGCCACCAACCTGCCCGCGCTCGTCGCGCTGCTGCTGCGCACCGGCGCCCTGCGCGCCCCTGAACCCTGTTGAACGAGGAGCACCCCATGCACACTACCCACTCCCCCATCGGCTCCGCGCCTGCATCCCACCCCGGCCTGCGCGGGCTGTGGAACGGCCTGGCCCAGCGGCTGGAGCAGTGCACACCGCACGGCCTGATCGCGCTGGCCGCGCGCCTGGCGCTGGCGGGCATTTTCTGGATGTCGGGCCGCACCAAGGTGGAGGGCGTTTTCACGATCACCGACACCACTTACCTGCTGTTCCGCGAGGAATACAGGCTGCCGCTGATCCCCCCGGAATGGGCGGCGCCCATGGCCACCCTGGCCGAGCACCTGTTCCCGGTGCTGCTGGTGCTGGGACTTTTCACGCGCCTGTCGGCCCTGGCGCTGCTGGGCATGACGCTGGTGATCCAGGTCTTTGTGTACCCCGACGCCTGGCCCACGCACCTGTCGTGGGCGGCGCTGATGCTTTACCTGGCCGGGCGCGGCGCGGGCCGCCTGTCGCTGGACCGCTGGCTGGGACTGCGCTGAGGCCTTTGGTTCAGAGCACGCTGCGCACCCAGCGCTCGATGTCCGCCGCGCCCAAGGCGCCCGAAATGCGTGCCACCTCGCGCCCGCCCTGGAACAGCACCATGGTCGGAATGCTGCGGATGTTGTAGGGCGCCGCCAGCTGCGGGTGCGCCTCGGTATCGAGCTTGGCCAGCCGCACCTGGGGCTCCAGCGTGCGCGCCGCCTGGGCAAAGGCCGGCGCCATCTGGCGGCACGGCCCGCACCAGGGCGCCCAGAAGTCCACCAGCACCGGAATGTGGTTGCGCTGCACATGCTTGGCAAAGCTGGCGGCATCCAGCGCCAGCGGCGCGCCCATGAACAGGGGCTGGTGGCAACTGCCGCAGTCGGGCTGGCTGCCGAGCTGCGCCGCCTGGACGCGGTTGGTGGTGTGGCAGTGGGGGCAGACGATGTGCAGGGATTCGGTCATGCCCCAGACATCGGGCCGCACCCCGAAAAAATCAAGTCAGAGCCACTTGACGATCAGGCTCAGCACAAAGCTGAGCAGCACGGTGCTGGCCAGCGGGATGTACCACTCGCGCCCGAACAACCGGAAATGGAAATCCCCCGGCAGCTTGCCCAGCCCCAGGCGCTGCAACCAGGGCGTGAGCCCGTTGATGAGCACCAGCGCGAGGAAGACGACGATGAGCCAGCGGATCATGCGTTACAGCCTGTGGCTGCGGTCGCCGTGCGCAAAGCCCACGGCCTCCCAGGGCGCGCCCTTGGCCAGCAGCAGCACCTGGAACAGCTCGCCCATCTCGTGCTCCATCAGCAGCTTGGCCGCCAGGGCGCGCTCTTGCAGCGGCGCCTGCTCCATGGCCTGCGGCAGGCCGCAGTTGATGAGGAAGTGCGCCTGCGAGGTGTAGCCGAGCAACTGCCATTCCTGCCCCACGGGCAGGGGCTGCTCCTGCGCGGCCAGCACGATGCCGGTGAAGTTGACATGCGCCGTGATGTCCTTGGCACCCACGTCCACCAGCGGGTTGTCGTCGGCCTGGTGGGCGCGGTGGCACATCAGGGTGCCCATGTGGCGCTGCGGGTGGTAGTACTCGCGCTCGCCAAAGCCGTAGTCGATGAGCAGCAGCGCGCCGCGCCGCAGCTTCTCGCCCAGGGTGCGCACAAAGGCTTCGGCCTGGGAGTGGATTTCGGTGAGGTAGTCGTGCGTGCCTTCGATGGGAATCGGCGGCGCCAGGGGGGTAGGCCGGTCTTGCCAGACGAACGCACCCTGCTCCAGCGCCACACCGCGCTCCTGCCACTGCCCGCCCTGGCGCAGCAGCAGTTGCACGGGCATGGCGTCCAGCAGTTCATTGCCCACGACCACGCCTTCCATGGCTTCGGGCAGGGCGCCCAGCCAGCGCAGCTTGTGCGCGTGCGCGGCCAGGCGCTCCTGCTGGCGCGCGCGCAGGCTGCCCGACAGGTCCACGATGGTGTAGCGCTGCACCGCGTCGCCCAACGCGTCCAGCAGTTGCAATGCCAGCGCGCCCGAGCCCGCGCCAAACTCCCACAGCTCGCTGGTCTGCGTGCGCTCCAGCGCCTCGCGCACCTGCACGGCCAGTGCCTGGCCGAACAGCGGGGTCAGCTCGGGTGCGGTCACAAAGTCGCTGCCCGACTGGGGCAGGTGGCCAAACTTGGGCAGGCCGCCCGCGTAGTAGCCCAGGCCCGGCGTGTACAGGGCCAGCGCCATGAAGCGGTCGAATCCGATCCAGCCGCCCGCGGCGCCGATGGCCTGGGCGATGCGGGATTGCAGGGCGCTGGAGTCCTGGTGGCTTGCGTTCAGCGACACAGATCACCTCTCCTGCGCATCGGGAACATCGGGAACGGCCCGCAGGTAGCGGTCAAAGGCCTCGCGCTGGCCTTGTGCAGCCTCCTGGCGCAGGTAGTCCACGGTCAGCATGGAGGCGAGCTTTTCTGCCGCAGCACTGGCGATGAACTGGTTGACGGAAATGGCATCACGCGCTGCCAGTTCGCGGATTTTGGCGTGCACCGAATGGGGCAGGCGGACGGTCAATGCGGTCATGTTGGGCTCCTCAGCATGTCCAGGAATTCAGCAGGGGTCACGGGGCTGATCCCCAGTGATGTGATGCGCGCAAAATCGCGCACGTTGTGGGTCACCAGGTAGCGGCTGCCCGAGGCCACGGCGCATTCCAGCACCATATCGTCATCGGGGTCGCGCAGAAAGGGGCGCCACAGGTAGTGCACATCCTGCAGATGGGCAATGGACGCAAGATAGCGCAGGTAGGCCAGGGCGTCCTGCGGCTGCAGTCCTGGGGGCAGGTGCTCTGGCCGTGTGAGCACCGCCTGCCACTCGGTGTACAGCGCCACGCTCAGCGCAAACTCATAGCGCGGGTGAGGCAGACTGCCGACCAAGGCAAAGCTGGCCCCCTGGCGCGACCGCGCCGCCGCCACCAACACCGAGGTGTCCAGAACGATTCGCATGGTTGCACCAGTATAACCACATTGACCGCACAAAACCCATGGGGGCGGCATAAACTACAGGCTTTTGCGCTTTGCACCGCAGCACCCGAATGCCCACCCCCACCCGCCCGCGCACCGTTCTGGTCACCGGCGCTGCCAAGCGCCTGGGCCGCGCCATTGCCCTGACGCTGGCCGAGGGCGGCTGGCAGGTGGCGGTGCACTACCGCAGTGCGGAACAGGATGCTATTGAAACAGTAGCTGCTTGCGCCCGTATTTCGGGCGTTAGTGGCCATTTTGATGCTGATTTTTCAGACGAAGCTGCCGTGCGCGCCCTGTTGCCGCGCGTGGTGGCGCACTTTGGTGCGGTGGATGCGGTGGTCAACAGCGCCTCGCTGTTCGAGCACGACGACCCCGCCACCTTTGGCTACGCCCGCCTGCAGCAGCACCTGGCCAGCAACACAGCGGCGCCGATTGTGCTGGCGCAGGCCCTGCACGCGCACCTGAACGAACGCGCTGCCCAGGGCGCGGTGGTCAATCTGCTGGACCAGAAGCTCTGGAATCAGAACCCCGATTTTTTGAGCTACACGCTCTCCAAGGCCGCCCTGGAAGCCGCGGGCACCATGCTGGCGATGGCGCTGGCGCCGCGCGTGCGCGTGGTGGGTGTGGCGCCGGGGCTCACGCTCACCAGCCACTACCTCAGCGAGGCGCAGTTCCAGCGCCTGCACGCGCTCAGCCCGCTGGGGCGCTCATCCACCGCGCAGGACGTGGCCCAGGCCGTGCGCTTTGCGCTGGAGAACCGCGCGCTCACCGGCACCACGCTGCTGGTCGATGGCGGCCAGCACCTGATGCGCTTCGAGCGCGACTTTTCCCTCATGCAAGACACCCCCACCCCGCCATGAAACCCACCACCGGCCTGCAGACCCTGACCCTGACCGGGCTGCGCTTTGACGCCAACCTGGGCATCCTGGCGCACGAGAAAAGCTCCCCCCAACCCATCCAGGTCGATGCCGAACTGAGCCTGGGCGCACAGCCCCTGGAGCCGCACGACGACGACATCGCCCATGTGCTGGACTACCGCAAGGTGCGCCAGATCATCATCGACGAATGCACTGCCGAACATGTGAACCTGCTGGAGACACTGATCGGCAAGCTCGCGCACCGGCTGCTGCAACTGCCTGGCGTACAGGGCGTGCGCGTCAAAATCGCCAAACTCGAAATCTTTGACGACTGCGAAGTCGCCATCCGCATGGAAGCCGGGCAGTGGTGAGAACCTGTTCACGATCTTTTCATGGGGTAGGTTGCCCCGCAAAAGCAGTGGATGCAAGGCGCAAACCGCAGCCGGGCTGGTGGCCCGGAGAGGATTTGCAACGCCGCAGACGCTGCTTTTGCGGGGCAACCCTTCGGGCAAGGCAGCAAACCGCCACGCTCGTTGTTGCCCGCCTTGCCCAGGCCGCCAGCATGGGCTGCGGCAGGCGCCTAGATCGTGACGGTTTGCTGCCTTGCGTACCCCATGAAAAGATCGTAAACAGGTTCTACACAGCAACACAATGAACACTTGGACCCCCGACACCGACACCCCCGCCGCCGACGCACCGCAGGCTGGCCCCACGCCCCACAGCTTCAAGATCGAGCGCGAGGCGCACAAGCTCGAAAAGCGCCTGTGCCGCGAGGTGGGCAAGGCCATCGTGCAGTACAACATGATCGAGGAAGGCGACAAGGTCATGGTCTGCATGTCGGGCGGCAAGGACAGCTACGCGCTGCTGGACATCCTGCTCAAGCTGCAAAAGCGTGCGCCCATCCATTTCGACCTTGTGGCCGTGAACCTGGACCAGAAGCAGCCCGGTTTCCCCGAGCATGTGCTGCCCGACTACCTGACCAGCGTGGGCGTGCCCTTCCACATCGAGAACGAGGACACCTACAGCATCGTCAAGCGCCTCATCCCCGAGGGCAAGACCACCTGCAGCCTGTGCTCGCGCCTGCGCCGCGGCATTCTGTACCGCGTGGCCGACGAACTGGGTGCCACCAAGATCGCCCTGGGCCACCACCGCGACGACATGCTGGCCACGCTGCTGCTCAACATGTTCTTTGGCGGCAAACTCAAGAGCATGCCGCCGAAGCTGGTGAGCGACGACGGCCGCCACGTGGTGATCCGCCCCCTGGCCTTTGTGGCCGAGAAGGACACCACGCAGTGGGCCAAGGTGCGCCAGTTCCCCATCATCCCCTGCAACCTGTGCGGCAGCCAGGAGAACCTGCAGCGCAAGCAGGTGAGCGAAATGCTGCGCGAGTGGCAGAAAAAATACCCCGGCCGCGTGGAAAACATGGCCAACGCCCTGCAAAACGTGGTGCCCAGCCATTTGCTGGACGGCGCGCTGTACGATTTTGTGAACGCGCGTGCCACCGGCGTTGCCAGCGAGGACGGCGACAAGGCCTTTGACGAAGAAGAGTTCCCTGTTCCGCCCCCGCTGCCCGGTATGCAGGTGGTGCGCATAGGCTGAACAGGGCCCGCCCGCCGACCGGCCACACCCCCAAGGAGGACAGCATGCTTTCCCGCCGCTCTCTCGGTCTCGCACTGCTGGGCACCGCGCTGGTCGCAGGCTGCTCCACCACGCGCGTGGTGGACAGCCATGTGCAAAGCTGGTCCACCCTCACCACCCCGCCTGCGCCGCCCACCTACCGGCTCGACAAGCTCCCCTCACAACAGGCGGCGGCCCAGGCCTTTGCCCCCATCGAGGCGCTGGCCCATGCCGCGCTGCAACGCGCCGGGCTGCAGCGCGACGACGCACAGCCCCGCCTGATTGCCGAAGTGGGCGTGCGCTCGGGCCAGGCCCTGCCCGACTGGCCGCACTACCCGCCCGCCTGGTGGGGCTGGGGCCCTGGCCGTGGCTGGCGGCCCGGCATGCGCGCGGGCGCCATGCTGCGCGAGATGCCCCCCACCCTGCACCGGCGCGAAGTGAGCGTGGAACTGCGCGACGCGCGCACGCAGCAGGTGGTGTACGAGACCTCGGCCCTGTTCGAGGACGTGTGGACCGACGACCCCGCCGTGTTTGGCGTGCTGTTCGACGCCGCGCTCAGCGGCTTCCCGCAACCGCCCCAGGGCCCGCGCCAGGTGCGCCTGCCCCTGGCCCCCACCAGCGCCCCGCGTTGAGCGTGCCGATGCAGGCCACCCGCATCATCGCCGTGCGCCACGGCGAAACCGCCTGGAACGTGGACACGCGCATCCAGGGACACCTGGACATCGCCCTCAACGACACCGGCCACTGGCAAGCGCGCCAGGTGGCCCGTGCCCTGGCAGACGAGCCGCTCGCCGCCGTCTATACCAGCGACCTGCAGCGCGCCCACGCCACGGCCCAGGCCATCGCCCAGGCCAGCGGCGCCCCGTTGGTGGCCGAACCCGGCCTGCGCGAGCGCCGCTTTGGCGAACTCGAAGGCCGCACCTTTGCCGAGATCGAGGCCGAGCTGCCCGAACAGGCCCGGCGCTGGCGCCAACGCGACCCGCACTTCGCGCCCGCCGGCGGCGAGACCCTGGTGCAACTGCGCGAGCGCATTGCCGCCACCACACACCGGCTGGCGGCGCAGCACACGGAGCAGCTCATCGTGCTGGTGGCGCACGGCGGCGTGCTCGACATGCTCTACCGCCTGGCCACGGGCCTGGACCTGCAGGCGCCGCGCACCTGGCTGGTGACAAACGCCTCCATCAACCGCCTGCTCTGGACGCCCCAAGGGCTGACCCTGGTGGGCTGGGCCGACACACAGCACCTTGACATGGGCTCCCGCGATGAAACCGTCACCTGACACCGCACTGCAACACCCACTGGTCGGCCAGCGCGTGGACCAGATCGACAGCCCCGCGCTGGTCGTCGATCTGGACGCGATGGAGCGCAATATCACGCGCATGGCCGACTTTGCACGCAAGCACCAGGTGCAGTGGCGGCCCCACGCCAACGCCCACCGCAGCGCCGAGCTGGCCCTGCAAATGCAGCGCGCCGGTGCCGTGGGCGCCTGCGTGCAGAAGATTGCCGAGGCCGAAGTGCTGGCCGCCGGTGGCGTGCGCGACATCACCCTGACCAATCAGGTGGTGGCCTACCCCAAGCTGCTGCGCGTGGCACGCCTGGCCGCACGCCTGCAAGCCCAGGGCGGGCGCCTGGCGCTGGCCGTGGACAGCCCCGAGGGCATCACCCGCCTGGCCGAGGCCATGGCCCAAGCCGCACCGCAGACACGCATCGACGTGCTGGTGGAAATCGATGTGGGCCACTGGCGCTGCGGCGTGCCGCCCGGCGAGCCCGCGCTGGCATTGGCCCAGGCCGTGGCGCGACTCACACAGTTGCGCTTTGCCGGGCTGCAGGCCTTCCAGGGCCGGGCGCAGCACATGCGCAGCGCGGCCCAGCGCCGCTCGGTGGCCACGGCCTGCGTGCAGTCGGTGCGCGCCACCTGCGAGCGCATCCAGGCCGCGGGCCTGGGCGTACCGCTGGTGACCGGCGGCGGCACCGGCACCCTGGTGCACGAGGCCGCCAGCGGCGTCTATGGCGAACTGCAGGCGGGCACCTTCCTGTTCATGGATGCCGACTACGCGCGCAACGAACGCGAACCCGCCCAACCGGCTTTCGAGCACGCGCTGTACGTCAAGACGCAGGTGATCTCGCGCCAGGGCGAGCGCGCCGTGTGCGACGCAGGCCACACCAGCCATGCCATCGACGCGGGCGTACCCTGGGTGGCCCACCTGCCCGAAGGCCAGGGCCTGGCCTACCACAGCGCGGGCGACGAGCACGGCATCCTCACCGCCGAAACCGACGAAACCCCGCTGCCCACCATTGGCAGCATGCTGTGGCTGGTGCCCAGCCACTGCGACCCTACGGTGAACCTGCACGACACGCTGATCGGCGTGCGCGGTGGGCTGGTGCGCGGCGTGGTGGAACGCATCATCGCGGTCGATGCGCGCGGCGCGCTGAGCTGACCCCCGTTGCCAATGACCATGTCCCACCCCACACTCCACCCCCAACACCGCACCCTGCTGACGCTGATGGTGCTGTGCGCAGCACTGGCCACCATCACCAGCGAGGCCGGTCTGCTGCACTGGCATTGGCTGTTCAAGCCGCTGACCATGGTGATTGCTATTGTTTTAGTAGCTACCAGCGCTTATCCCATAAGCGCTAGGGGCCAATTTGATTCAAAATCCTGGTGGCTGCTCGGCGCGGCGCTGGTGGGCTCGCTGGCGGGCGACGCCTTCCTCATGGTCGAGGGCTTCTTCATCCCAGGACTAGTGAGCTTTCTGCTGGCACACATCGCCTACATCGTGCTGTTCCGCCAGGGCGTGGCCTGGCTGCCCCGGCCTGGCGCCTTGGCCGCCACGCTGGGCGTGGGCGGCGCCATGTATGCCTATCTGTGGCAAGGCGGGCTGCCCGCCGAACTGCGCATTCCGGTGGCGGTGTATGTCACCGCGATCGCGCTCATGGCGGCGCAGGCCCTGGGCCGCGCCAGCGTGCTGGGCGACCGCGCGGCGCGCCAGGTGGCGCTGGGTGCCTGCTTCTTCATGCTCAGCGATTCGCTGCTGGCCACCAACCGCTTTGTGCAGCCGCTGCCGCTGGCGCAGGTGGGCGTGCTGGCCACCTACTACGCGGCGCAGGCCTTCATCGTGCACGGCATGGTGGCTGGCCTGCGCAGACCACAGCACACTTCCGTTTGACGTTACTACCGCAGAACGTTAATATTCATGGCAATCCAGTCCTTCAAGTGCAGTGAAACCGAAGCCCTGTTTGGCCTTGTTCGCGTGCGCCGCTGGGTGAACGTCGAAGCCCCTGCCCTCCGGAAATTGCGCATGCTTCATGCTGCGCACGCGCTGCAGGATCTGCGCATTCCCCCAGGGAACCGCTTGGAGCCACTTTTCGGTGACCGCGAAGGCCAACACAGTATTCGTATCAACGATCAGTGGCGCGTGTGCTTCGTGTGGACCCCGGAAGGTCCGAAGGACGTTGAGATCGTCGATTACCACTGAAGTGAATCCAATGGGATGAAGCACAGGAGTGTGGACCATGAGCAAGCAACTGACCCTGCCGACCCCCGGCGAAATCCTCGCCACCGAATTCCTGGAGCCCTTGGGGCTGACGCAGTACCGTCTTGCCAAGGAAATCCATGTGCCACAGACTCGCATTGCAGCCATCATCAAGGAGGGGCGCTCCATCTCTGCCGACACCGCTCTGCGTCTGGCGCGATTCTTCGGCACGTCCGTGGAGTTCTGGCTGAATCTTCAGAGTCAATACGACGCCGACATCGCGCGCGCCGCTCTCGGACAAGAGCTCGAATCCATAGCGCCGTTTGCGATGGCTTGATCGATCCCTCATTTCGCACCCCTATTCAGCGTCGGGCTGCAGCGCCGGGTGCGCGGCCTGGAAGGGCGCGAGGCCCTCGCAGTGTTCCGCGATGCGCCGCACCGTGGGGAACGGCGCCAGGTCCAGGCCGAAGCGGCGCGCGTTGAACACCTGGGGCACCAGGCAGCAGTCGGCCAGCGTGGGCGTGTCGCCATGGCAGCACAGGCCGGTCTGCGCGTCGCGCGCCAGCTGCGCCTCGATGGCTTCCAGGCCCAGCGCCATCCAGTGGTGTATCCAGGCGGTGCGCTGCGCGTCGGTGGCCTGCAAGGTGCCGGTGAGGTAGTTGAGCACGCGCAGGTTGTTCAGCGGGTGGATGTCGCAGGCCACGCTCAGCGCCAGCGCGCGCACGCGGGCGCGGCCCACGGCGCCCTGCGGCAGCAGCGCGGGCGCAGGGTGCGTCTCTTCCAGGTACTCGAGGAGGGCGAGCGACTGCGTGAGCGTGGCGCCCCCGTCCTGCAGCGCGGGCACGAGCGCGGCCGGGTTCACGGCGCGGTAGGCGGCCTGGAGCTGCTCGCCGCCGCCGCGCAGCAGGTGCACGGGCACGCTGTCATACGCCAGCCCCTTGAGCGCGAGCGCGATGCGCACGCGGTAGGCGGCCGAGCTGCGGAAGTAGGTGTAGAGCCGCAGCATGGTCACTCGGGCGCTGGCACGCGGCGCACGGTCTGGTCGATGGCGCCGAAGATGCTCTGGCCGGCGGCGTCGAACATCTCGATGCGCACGCGGTCGCCAAAGCGCAGGAAGGGCGTGATGGGCGCACCGCCCTCGATGGTCTCGACCATGCGCAGCTCGGCCAGGCAGGCGTAGCCCACGCCGCCGTGCGCGATGCGCGAGCCATGCAGGCTGCCGTGCTTGTTCGACACCGTGCCCGAGCCGACGATGGAGCCCGCCACCATGGCGCGCGTCTTGGTCACATGCGCCACGAGCTGGGCGAAGCTGAAGGCCATGTCCTGGCCCGCATCGGGGCAGCCGAAGGGCTGGCCGTTGAGCTGCACGTTCAGGGGGCGGTGCAGCTTGCAGTCCTGCCAGGCGTCACCCAGCTCGTCGGGCGTGACGGCCACGGGCGCGAAGCTGCTGGCGGGCTTGGACTGGAAGAAGCCGAAGCCCTTGGCAAGCTCGGCCGGAATGAGGTTGCGCAGGCTCACATCGTTCACCAGCATGACGAGGCGGATGGCCTGCGCGCACCGCGCCACGCCCGCACCCAGCGGCAGGTCGCCCGTGACCACGGCCACCTCGGCCTCGAAGTCGATGCCCCAGTCATCGGTGAGCGCGTCGATGGGGGCCTGCGGCGGCACGAAGCTGTCCGAGCCGCCCTGGTACATCAGCGGGTCGGTCCAGAACGATGCGGGCATCTCGCTGCCCCGCGCCTTGCGCACCAGTTCCACATGGTTGAGGTAGGCCGAGCCGTCGGCCCACTGGTAGGCGCGCGGCAGCGGCGCATGGCATTGCGCCGGATCGAAAGGCTGGGCGCCGGGCGCCTGGCCCGCATTGAGCGCATCGGACACCTGCTGGAGCTGGGGCGCGCAGCGCTCCCAGTCGTCCAGCGCGGCCTGCAGCGTGCGCGCTATGGCGGGGACGGGCTGGCAGCAGGTGAGGTCGCGGCTGACGACGACCAGCGTGCCGTCGCGGCCGCCTTGCTGGAGGGTGGCGAGTTTCATGGGTAGGCTCCGCAATCAGGTGGGACGATGGCTGCCATCGTGCATCCACGCGGCGTGCTTGGGGGCTTTCTTGGTGTGCGCCCATTCGTTAAGCATGTCCCACTTCACCTCGTCGAGCTTTTGCAGCATCTCGGGCGTGCCGGTGTTCACGGCCAGTTCCAGGCGGTGGCCGCTGGGGTCGAAGAAGTAGATGGACTGGAACAGCGTGTGGTCGGTCGGGCCGATGACCTCGATGCCGTCGGCCTGCAGGCGCGCCTTGGCGGCGAGCAGTTCCTCCATGGTGTCCACCTGCAACGCCAGGTGCTGCGTCCAGACGGGGGTGTTGCGGTCGCGGTCCATGGGCGGCTGGCCCGGCAGCTCGAAGAAGGCCAGGATATTGCCGTGGCCCGCGTCCAGGAAGATGTGCATGTAGGGGTCGGGCTCGCCGGTGGAGGGCACGCTGTCCTCGGCGATGGCGAGCACGAAGCCCATGTTCAGGTACTTGCCGTACCACTCCACCGTCTGCTTGGCGTCCTTGCAGCGGTAGGCCACGTGGTGAATTTTCTGGATCTGCATGGCGGTGTCTCCTGTGCCGTTCATGGCACCTTGGACGCCATTACACGGCCTTTCGATCTATCATTCAAACGGTATTTATTAATTCATTTATCAGTTTTTCATATGAATGTGACCCTGCGGCAGTTGCGCGCCCTGGTGGCGCTGGTGCGCACCGGCAGCTTCACCCAGGCCGCCGCCTCGCTGCATGTGACGCAATCGGCCCTGAGCGGGCAGATCAAGGAGCTGGAGCAGGCGCTGGGCGTGCGCCTGGTCGAGCGCAGCACGCGCCGCATCGGTCTGACGGAAGCCGGGCGCGGCTTCTACCCGCTGGTGGACAAGATCCTGCAGGACCTCGAAGGCGTGCTGCACGGCATCGACGACCTCAAGGCGCTCAAAAAAGGCGTGGTGCGCGTCGCCGCTCCGCAGCTCATGGCCTGCACGCTGCTGCCCGAGGTGATCGCCGCATTCAGCCACGCCCATCCAGAAGTGCAGGTGCGGCTGGCCGACTGCGAGGTGGACAGCGTGCTGGCGCGCGTGGCCAGCGGCGAGGTGGATTTTGGCGTGGGGCCCGAGCGCCCGACGGGCGCGGACATCGCCGCACAAGCGCTGTTCGAGCTGCCCTTCATGGTGGTCTTCCCGCCGGGCCATGCACTGGAACCGTTGCCGCGCATTGGCTGGAACGATGTGGTGCAGCACCCCTTCATTGCCCTGCAGGGGCAATTCACAGAGCTGCTCACGCACGACCTGCACGGCGCGCTGCGCGACCTGACACTGCGCCCCAGCCACGAGGTGGCCTTCATGTCCACGGCGCTGAGCCTCGTGCACGCCTGCCAGGGCATCACGACCTGCCTGCCCTACGCAGACTCGCTTGTGAAGCTCTACCAGTTGCGGATGCGCCCGCTGCTGGGCCCCGAGCTGCGGCGCAAGTTCCAGGTTTATCAACGCGCCAGCGCCTCGCTGGCACCGGCGGCGGCGGAATTCGCGCGGTTCCTCCATGCGCAGGTGGCATCCCGGGGCTGGAACACCGTCAGGGAATGACCCATGGCGGCGCGCATTCCGTCAGAACGCCTACAACAGGCGCGGCCCAAACCAGCGACCACCGCGCAAGGGCCGCCCCGCCGCGCTGGTGGTGTCCCCCCTCCCGAAGGAGAGGGGGGGGAGGAGCGAAAGCGACACAGGGGGTGTTTACCTCAATGCCGGGCCGCCGATGCGCTCCTGCAGCGACACGGTGTCGCCAATCATGATGAGCGCAGGCGGGTGCACCCCGTGTTTCACGCTGAGCGCGGGCAGGGTTTCGAGCGTGCCGACGATGGCGCGCTGGTCCGGCCGGGTGGCGCGCTCGACCAGGGCCGCAGGCGTGTGGCCCGGCAGGCCATGCTCGACCAGCTTGGCGCAGATCACCGGCAGGGTGCCTACGCCCATGTAAATCACCACCGTCTGGCGCGGCCGGGCCAGTGCGGCCCAGTCCAGCGCGACGCTGCGCTCCTCGCCCTCGCCCTGCAGGTGGCCGGTGGCGAACACCAGCATGCCGGTGTGGTCGCGGTGCGTGAGCGGAATGCCGGTGCTGGCCGAGGCGCCCTGCGCGGCGCTGATGCCGGGCACGGTCTCGCAGGCAATGCCTTCGGCAATCAGGGCCTCGGCCTCTTCGCCGCCGCGGCCAAAGATGTAGGGATCGCCACCCTTGAGGCGCACCAGCGACTTGCCGGCCTTGGCCAGGCGCACCATGAGTTCGATGATGCCTTCCTGGGGCAAGGTGTGGTTGCTGCTTTGCTTGCCGACATAGATGCGCTCGGCGTCCTGGGGAATCTGGCGCAGCACATCGTCGGACACCAGATTGTCGTAGAGCACCACGCGCGCGCTGGCCAGCACGCGGGCGGCCTTGAGGGTCAGCAGTTCGGCGTCACCGGGGCCAGCGCCCACCAGCGTCACGCACCCCCATTCAGAAGGTGAAAGACCGGCGGTCACAGGGGCGTCTGGCTGAGCGGCGGCGTGCGCGGGAGGGCGGGCGGTATCCATCAATGCTCCGGAAATAACGGGATGCGGTGTCGAGTGCTCCCATTGTCAAAAGCCCTCGCCATAATGCCCTTGACTAACATCAAGGACATGCGGAACCATTGCGGTGAACATCGGCACATGTCGGCGGCCTTCTGCCACCGATAAATGCCCACCATGGTAAACCTCCCGATCCTTTCACGGCGCCCCCGATCCTTGGCTCGCACCCTGCAGTCCTGCGGCGTGTCGCTGCTTCTGTGCCTTGTCGCCCATCAAGTCCATGCGCAGGCCCCGGACGCTGCGCGCCAGCGCGAGCTGATCCGCATGGTGCGCCAGGACTGCGGCTCCTGCCACGGTCTGCACCTGACGGGCGGCCTGGGCCCCGCGCTCACGCGCGAGGCACTGGCCGACAAACCCCTGGATTCCATGGCCTCGACGATCTACGGCGGCCGCCCCGGCACGCCCATGGCGCCCTGGAAGGCCATGCTCAGCGAGGCCGACGCCCTGTGGATCGCCCAGCAACTCATGGCCGGATTCCCCGAGCCGCAGAAGGATGCCCGATGAAACGCCGTGACTGCCTCGCCCTGCTGGGCGCCTCTTCCCTGCTGCTGGCGGGCTGCGCCAGCACCGGCCCCGCGCCCTCCCTGGTCGGCACGGGCGACCTGGGCGTCGTCGTGGCGCGCTCCACCGGCACGCTGGCCATCGTCAACACCAGCCAGCGCAAGTTGCTGGCCGAGGTCAAGGGCCTGGGCGACCTCTCGCACGCCTCGGTGGTGTTCTCGCGCGATGCGCGCTACGCCTATGTCTTCGGGCGCGATGGTGCGCTAACCAAGGTGGACCTGCTGACCCAGCGCATCGCCGGCCGTGTGATGCAGGCGGGCAACTCGATCGGCGGCGCCATCAGTGCCGACGGCAGCCTGGTGGTGGCGCAGAACTACACGCCGGGCGGCATCAAGGCCTTCGACACTGCCACGCTGGAACTGGTGGCCGACGTGCCCGCCGAGTTCGAACCCGGCCGCCTCTCGCGCGTGGTGGGCCTGGTGGACCTGCCGGGCCGCCGCTTCGCCTACAGCCTGTTTGACGCCGACGCCATCTGGATCACCGACCTGTCCAACCCCGCGCGCCCCGTCACCACCAAGCTGCCGAACATCGGCCGCCAGCCTTATGACGCGCTGGTCACGCCCAACGGACGCCACTACATCGCCGGCCTGTTTGGCGAGGACGGCCTGGCCATGGTGGACCTGTGGGAGGAAAAGCCCCAGGTACGCCGCATCCTCGCGGGCTACGGCCGGGGTCAGGAGCCGCTGCCGGTCTACAAGATGCCGCACCTGCGCGGCTGGGCCGTGGCCGGGCGCCGCGCCTACCTGCCCGCCATCGGCCGCCACGAGGTGCTGGTGGTGGACACCGATACCTGGCAGGAGGTGGGTCGCATCCCGGTGGCGGGCCAGCCCGTGTTCGTGATGGCCCGGCCCGACGGCCGCCAGGTGTGGGTGAACTTCTCGGTGCCCGACTACCACCGCGTGCAGGTCATCGACACCACCACGCAGAAGATCGTGCGCACGCTGGAGCCGGGCAAGGCCGTGCTGCACATGGAATTCACGCCGCGCGGCGAATCGGTCTGGATCAGCTCGCGCGACGACCACCGCGTCAGCGTGATCGACACCCAGACCTTTGCCACCCAGGCCACCATGACGGTCGATTCGCCCAGCGGCATCTTCTTCACGTCCCGCGCAGCGCGGGTGGGGTTCTAGATGGACCCCCACCCCGACCTGCGCCTGACCCTGCTCAACCCTTGGCAGCGTGGCTTTCCGCTCGAACGTGAGCCCTTTGCGCACATCGCAAGCATCCAGGGACTGACCACCGATGAAGTCCTGGCCGGCTATGCCCGGCTGCAGAGTGATGGCGCTCTGAGCCGCATCGGCGGCGTGTTCGCAGGCAATGCCGGCGGCGCTGCGCTGCTGGCTGCCATGGCCGTGCCACCCGAGCGGCTCAATGCGGTGGCCGCAACCGTCTCCAGCCACCCCGGCGTGAACCACAACTACCAGCGCGAGCACCACTACAACCTCTGGTTCGTGATGACCGGGCAGGACGATGCCGCCGTGCGTGCGGCGATGCGCTCGCTCGAAGACGCTGCGGGCCTCTCCGCCCTGCAACTGCGCATGCAGCGCGCCTACCGCATCGACCTGGGCTTTGACCTGCGCGGCAGCACCGCCCCTACGCCCATGGCGGCCGCGCGCGAGGCCACGCCGGTGCTCGACGCCGACCGGCCGCTCGCCGCCCTGCTCGAAGACGGCCTGCCGCTGGTGCCGCGCCCCTACGACGCCTGGGCACAGGCGCTGGGCCGCACGCCCGAATCCGTGCTGCACACGCTGCAGCAGTGGCTGGACCAGGGCACGGTGCGGCGCATCGGCGCCATCGTGCGCCACCACGAACTGGGCTTCGACGCCAACGCCATGACGGTATTCAACATCCCCGATGCCGAGGTGGACGCCTGCGGCGAGGCGCTGGCGCGCGTGACCGGCGTAACCCTGGCCTACCGGCGCGAGCGCGCCGAAGGTTGGCCCTACAACCTGTACTGCATGGTCCATGGCCGCGACCGGGCCGCCGTACGCGATGTGATCGCACGCGCCATCGCCGAAGCCGGCCTCGCGCAGTATTCGCACGAGGTACTGTTTTCGTGCCGCCGCTTCAAGCAGACCGGCCCCCGGCGCTTCCGCGCCCTGCCCGAAGCCGCTGCCCCCAGCGCCGCCACACCTGAGGTGCTCGATGCTGTCGCCGGATGACGCCCGCCTGCTGGAGCGCCTGCACGGCGATCTGCCGCTGACCGAGCGGCCCTTCGCCGACGTGGCCTTGGAGTTCGGCTGGACCGAGGACGACGTGATCGGTCGGCTGTCGGCCCTGCTGGAGAGCGGCATGCTCACGCGCTTCGGCCCGCTGTTCCAGATCGAACGCGCGGGTGGCCTGTTCGTACTCGCCGCCATGGCCGTGCCCGAGGAGCGCTACGAGGCCGTCACGGCGCAGGTCAACGCCCACCCCGAGATCGCGCACAACTACCGACGCGACCATGCGCTCAACATGTGGTTCGTGCTGGGCACCGAGACGCCGGCGCAGTGCGCGGCCGCGATAGCACGCATCGAGGCCGAGACGGGCTTGCCCGTGCTGGCCTTCCCGAAGGAGCGCGAGTTCTTCGTCGAACTCAAACTCCCCCTGACGAGCGGAGCAACCCATGGCGCTTGACGATTTCGACCGCCAGCTGATCGCCGCGACCCAGGGCGGCCTGCCGCTGGTGCCCCGCCCCTACGATGCCGTGGGCGAACGCCTGGGCGTGAGCGGCCAGCAGGTGCGCGAGCGCCTGGCGCAGATGCTGGAAACCGGCCTCATCCGCCGCATCGGCGCCGTGCCCAACCACTACCGCCTGGGCTTCACCGCCAACGGCATGAGCGTCTGGGACGTGGACGACGCGCTGGTGGACCAGCTCGGCGAACGCATCGGCCAGTTGCCCGGCGTGAGCCACTGCTACCGCCGCCCGCGCCGACTGCCGAGCTGGCCCTACAACCTGTTCGCCATGCTGCATGGGCGCACGCGCGCCGAGGTCGAGCAACAGGCCGTGCAGTTGCAAGAGTTGCTGGGCAGCGCCTGCCGGGGCCACGGCATCCTGTATTCCACCGCCATCCTCAAGAAGACCGGCCTGCGTCTTCGGCAAAGCCAAGAAAGCTAACCATGTTCCGCATCAGCCAATACATGCGCGAGCTCGCGCAAGCCCAGGCCACGGGCACCTACCCCGTTCCCGCCCGCCGGGGCAGCGGCCAGCCGCCGGGGCCGGTGGTGATCTGGAACCTGATCCGCCGCTGCAACCTGACCTGCAAGCACTGCTACGCGCTGTCGGCCGACCACGACTACGAGGGCGAGCTGTCCACGCAGGAAGTGTTTGGCGTGATGGACGACCTCAAGGCCTACAAAGTGCCGGTGCTGATCCTCTCGGGCGGCGAGCCTTTGATGCGGCCCGACATCTTCGAGATCGCCGAGCGCGCCCGGGACATGAAGTTCTACACTGGCCTGTCGACCAACGGCACCCTGATCGACGAGCCCATGGCCGACCGCATCGCCGCCATGGGCTTCGACTACGTCGGCATCAGCCTGGACGGCCTGCGCGAGACGCACGATTTCTTCCGCCGCCTGGATGGCGCCTTCGACCGCAGCCTCGCCGCCGTGCGCTACCTGCACCAGCGCGGCGTGAAGGTGGGCCTGCGCTTCACCATGACGGCCATGAACGCGCACGACTTCCCGGCGCTGCTGGACCTGATGCGCCAGGAGGCCGTGGACAAGTTCTACTTCTCGCACCTCAACTACGCCGGGCGCGGCAACATCCACCGCGGCAAGGACGCGCAGTTCCAGGCCACGCGTGACGCGCTCGACCTGCTGTTCGAGCGCGCCTGGCAGTCCGCGCTGGAAGGCCGCGAGGAAGACTACGTCACCGGCAACAACGACGCCGATGGCCCCTACCTGCTGCAATGGGTGCGCGAACGCATGCCGCAGTGGGAGGCACCACTGCGCGAGCGCCTCATCGCCTGGGGCGGCAATTCGAGCGGCGTGAACGTGGCCAACATCGACAACCTGGGCAGCGTGCACCCCGACACCATGTGGTGGCACCACGACCTGGGCAACGTGCGCCAGCGCCCGTTTTCAAGCATCTGGTCCGACACCTCCGAACCGCTGATGGCCGGCCTCAAGGCCAAGCCACGCCCGGTGGGTGGACGCTGCGCGTCGTGCCACTATTTCGAGATCTGCGGCGGCAACACGCGCGTGCGCGCCCAGCAGCTCACGGGCGACGCCTGGGCCGAGGACCCCGGCTGCTACCTGCGCGACGACGAGATCGGTCTGGTCTCGGGCAGCGATGCGCAGCGCGTAGCCGTGACGCCGTTCAGCAACCGCCGCCGCACCATCGAGATCCATCCGGAGTCCGAGGATGCGTGAGCGCCTGCGACGCTGGCTGGCCAGCGCCGGCCAGCTGGCCCTGAGTGCGGGCCTGCTCTGGATGGGCCTGGACCTGGCCCATGCCCAGTCCGCCCCTGCCCCCACGACGACCGCCACGGTGGACGCCGCAGCGCTGTTCCAGCAGCACTGCGCTTCCTGCCACGGCACGCAGCGCACCGGCGGCATGGGCCCGGCGCTGCTGCCCGAGAGCCTGGAACGCCTGCGCCGCCCCGAGGCGCTGAAGGTCATCGGCGAGGGCCGACCGGCCACGCAGATGCCGGGCTTTGCCGCCACACTGTCGAGCACCGAGATCGCCGCGCTGGCCGGCTGGATCTACCAGCCCATGGAGCCCGCGCCCGCCTGGAGCGACGCCGAAATCCGCGCCTCGCGCGCCGCCCCTGCACCCACGAAGCCGCTGGCCGACAAGCCGGTGTGGCAAGCCGACCCGATGAACGTGTTCCTGGTCGTCGAGGGCGGTGACCACCATGTCTCGGTGCTCGACGGCGACCGTTTCGAGGTCATCCACCGCTTCGCCAGCCGCTACGCACTGCACGGCGGCCCCAAGTTTTCGCCCGACGGGCGTTACGTGTTTTTCGGCTCGCGCGACGGCTGGATCACCAAGTACGACCTGTGGAACCTGGCCGTGGTCGCCGAGGTGCGCGCCGGCCTGAACATGCGCAACGTGGCCGTGAGCGGCGACGGCCGCTGGGTCATGGCCGCCAACTACCTGCCGCGCACCGTGGTGCTGTTCGACGCCGACCTTCAGCTGGTCAAGCGCTATGACGCCACCACGCTCGACGGCAAGAGCGCCTCGCGCGCCTCGGCGGTGTACGACGCCGCGCCGCGCAAGAGCTTCGTGGTGGCACTCAAGGACATCCCCGAGGTCTGGGAAATCTCCTACGACCCCCAGGCCGAGCCCATTTACGACGGCCTGGTGCACGACTACAGGATGGGCGAGGGCCTGCCCAAGCCGGGCTTCCAAGGCGTGCGCCGCACGCCGCTGGACGAGCCGCTGGACGATTTCTTCTTTGACCAGAGCTACCGCCATGTGCTCGGCGCCACACGCCCCAAGTCAGGCAGCGCCGAGGGCGCCAGCGCACAGGTGGTGAACCTGGATGTGCGCCGCAAGATCGCCGACCTGCCCATTGCCGGTATGCCGCACCTGGGCTCGGGCATCACCTTCGCGTGGAACGGCACCACGGTGCTGGCCAGCCCCAACCTCAAGGATGGCGCCATCGACGTGATCGACATGAAGACCTGGCGCACGGTCAAGACCATTCCCACGCCGGGGCCGGGCTTCTTCATGCGCAGCCACGAACACACGCGCTACGCCTGGACCGACTCCATGATGAGCCCCAAGGCCAAGGACACGCTCACACTGATCGACAAGACCACGCTGGAGCCCGTGGCCAGCCTGCGCGAGCCGGGCAAGACGCTGGCGCACATCGAGTTCACCAAGGACGGGCGCTACGCACTGGCCAGCGTCTGGGAGATGGACGGCGCCCTCATCGTGTACGACGCGCAGACGCTCAAGGAAATCAAGCGCCTGCCCATGAAGAAGCCCGTGGGCAAGTACAACGTGTGGAACAAGATCACGCGCTCAGAGGGCACATCGCATTAGGCTGGGGAGCACCCCCCTGTGGCCCTGCGGGCCTTCCCCCCGCTCTCGCATGGCTGCGCCATGCGGGCAGGGGGACGCTCCCAGCGCGGCGGGACGGCCCTTGCGCGGGAGCCCTGGTATCGTCGGCGCCCATCTCATGCGCCGCAGGCGTTGTACACACAGGTTGAATTGACTTGGAAGCAATGACCCCCATCACCCGCATCCACCCACAGGCCCAATGGTCGGACGCCGTGGTGCACCAGCACACGGCGTACTTTGTGGAGGTGCCCGAGAGCGGCACCGACATCACCAACCAGACGCAGGCCCTGTTTGCGCAGGCCGAGCGCACCATGGCGCTGTGCGGCACCGACAAGCGCCACATTCTGATGGCGACGATCTACCTCCAGCACATGGCCGACCGCGCTGCCTTCAACGCGCTGTGGCAAGCCTGGCTGCCCGAGGGCTGCGCTCCAGCGCGTGCCTGCGTCAGCGCCGAGCTGGCCAGTCCGGACTATCTGCTGGAAATCGTATTCACCGTGGCGGTGCCTCGGGCATAGCCTGCGCCACCGCTTCGTCGCGCGCGACACGGCCATCGACCAGCTCCACCAGCCGATCGCAACGCGCCGCCAGACGCGGGTCGTGGGTGACGACGATGAAGGCCGTGCCGCGCTCGGCGTGGATGCGGCGCAGCAGCGCAAACACGTCATCGGAGGACGCGGTGTCGAGGTTGCCCGTGGGCTCATCGGCCAGCACCAGCGGCGGGTCCATGACCAGCGCGCGCGCAATCGCCACGCGCTGCTGCATGCCGCCCGACAGCTCCGAGGGCCGCTTGTGCAGGGCGGTCGCCAGGCCCACGGCATCGAGCAGTTCGCGTGCCTTGGCCTCGGCTGGGGCGCTGACCCGGCCCGCGTGCATCAGCGCGGGCAGCGTGACGTTTTCCAGCGCCGTGAAGGCGGGCAGCAGGTGGTGGAACTGGAACACAAAACCCAGCGTGCCGCGCCGGCGCAGCGTGAGCTCGGCATCCGGCAGGCCACGCACCGAATCGCCGAGCAGCCGGTAGTCGCCCTCGGTCATGCGTTCGAGCAGGCCCAGGATGTTGAGCAGCGTGCTCTTGCCCGAACCCGAGGGCCCCATCAGTGCGAGAAACTCGCCGCGCTGCACGCGCAGGTCGATCCCGTGCAACACCTCGGCCTCGTTGGGCTGGCCCAGGTTGTAGCGTTTGCGCAGGCCCTGCAGTTCGATCAGCATCGTCACATCCTGATCGCTTGCGCCGGATCCATGGCCGCAGCCCTGCGCGCCGGCGCCACGGCGGCGAGCACCCCGCAGAGCGTGGCGATCAGCGCCACGCGCAGCGCGGTGGGCACCGGCACGGTGATGGCGAACAGCGGCAGCCCATCCAAGCCGCGCACAAACGTGGTGAAGGCCCAGACCAGCGCCACCGCCAGGGCGATGCCCAGCAGCGAGCCCAGCGCCCCCACCACCGCGCCCTGCAGCAGGAAGATGCGCTGCATCTGGCCGCGCGTGGCGCCCATGGCGCGCAGGATGCCGATTTCGCGCCCCTTTTGCACGACCGACACCACCAGCACGCTGGCAATGCCCAGCACCACCACCACGAGCACCACCGCGCGGATGATGGTGGTGCTGACGCTCTGCGCGTTGAGCGCCGAGACGAGCTGGGCGTTGCTCTCTTGCCAGCTTTCCACGCGCAGCGGGTGCTGGCGGCGCAGGCTGTCGGCCAGGGCCTGCGCGGCCCAGACGTCGGTCACCGTCAGGTCCAGGTGCGTGGCACCGCCGGGCAGTCCCTGCAGGTTTTGCGCGGCGCGCAGGGGCACGATCACGGTGCGGCGGTTGAGGCCCTTCACGCCCAGGTCCACCAGCGCGGTCACACGCGCGGCGTCGCTCACCAGACCGGTGCGCAGGGTGAGGCGGTCGCCCACGCGCAGGCCCAGGTCGGCGGCCAGCTCGCGGCCGATGATGGCCTCGCCCGGCTGCAGGCTGGCGCGCCCCGCCACCACCTTGGAACGCAGGTTGACAATGCGGTCGTAGCGCTCCAGCTCCACGCCCAGCAGCGCAATGGCCAGCGCCGCCTCGCCGCGCAATGCCAGACCCGAGCCCGAGACCATGGGCGAGACCGCCGCCACCCCCGGCGTGGCCTGCAGCACCGGCAGCAGCGCTTGCCAGTTGGCCACGGAGCGCAGGCGCTGGGCGCGCGGCTGGGTGTCGCTGAGCACGGCCGTGCCGGCCTCCAGGCGGGCGGCCGGAGCCACCAGGTCTTCGGGCGCGCGCAGGCTGATGTGCGCCTGCGCGCCCAGGGTCTTGGCCAGCGTGTTGGCCTGCAGCCCTTCGATGAGCGCGGAGATGTAGGCCACCACGGCAACCCCGGCCGCCACGCCCACAATGATGAGCAGCGTCTGCATGCGCCCCTCGCGCAGGAAGCGCCAAGCCACCTGCCACTCGAAGCCCGGCCAGTAGCGCCGCATCAGCGCCCCATGCCTTGCGTCAGGGCCGCACCGGCCGCGCCGCCGCCCTCGCCTGTGCGCACCCCGGCAGCCGGCTCCCAGGGCACGGACCGCGGGCGCACGCGCTGGCCCGGCTGCACGGCGGCGGCGCGCAGCACCCAGTCCTCGGCCGAGAGCCCCTCCTGCACTTCGAAGGCGTCGAGCGTGCGCAGGCCCACGCGCACACGGCGCAGCTCGGCCCGGCCGTCGCGGGCCACCAGCAGTTGCGCGGTATCGCCCTCGATGGGCGCGCGCAGCACCGACAGCGGCAGCGCCAGGGCACGCTCGCTGCGGCCGGTTTCCACCTCCACCGAGAGCGTCATGTCTTCGCGCAAAAAATCGGGTGGCGCCTGTGCCAGTGCCAATTTGACCTCGATGGCACCGCGCTGCGCGTCCACCCCCGGGGCCAGGGACTGCACCCGGGCCGCAAACGGCTGGCCGGCAAAGGCGTCGGCCAGCACGGTGGCAGGCTGGCCCGGCTGCAACTGCTGCAGGAAGCGCTCATCCACCTGGGCCACGAGCTGCGTGGGACCCTCCAGCGCCAGCGTCAGCAGGATCTTGCCCGGCTGCACGATCTGGCCCGGCTCCACGCTGCGCAGGATCACGCGCCCATCGCCGCCCGCGCGCAACGCGGTCTGCGCCAGCCGGGCCTGGGCTGCCTGGGTGGCGGCGCGCGCGGCGTCCCACTGGGCCTGGGCCTGCGCGGTATCGGCACCGGCATCGCCCTGGGCCTGCCACTGGGCCTGGGCAGCGGCCTGCTGGGCCAGCGCCACATCGAGCGCGCGGCGCGCTTCGTCGCGCTGGGCCGGGCTGTAGAAGCCCTGGGCCACCAACGGCTCCACACGCTCAAACTGGGCCCGTGCGGCGCGCACGCTGGCGTCGGCCTGGGCCAGTGCCGCCTGCGCCGCCTGGCGGCCCGTGCCGCGCAGGCCCGCCAGGCGCGCACGCGCCTGCTGCTCGGTCGCCTGGGCCTGCGCCAAGGCGGCCTGGGCCTCGTCGGATTCGAGCTGCACCAGCACCTGGCCGGCGCGCACGTGCGCCCCCTCATCCACCGCCACGCGCGCCACGCGTGCCGTCACCGTGCTGCCCAACTCCACCCGCGTGAGGCTCTCCACGCGCGCGGAGAACTGCAGGCTGCGCACCAGCAGCCCCTGGCGCGGCTGCACGGCATCGACCGGCGCGGGCCGGGCAGCCAGCCAGGCCGCCCCCACCAGCAGCAGCACCAGCGCGCCCGCCACGAGGGCGCGACGCCCGTGCAGCGCTGTCATGCGCCGGCCCCGAACAGATCGGCCCCGCCCCGCCCCGCAGGCGGCTGCAGCCCCAGGTGACGCCACGCAGCCTGGGTGGCGATGCGCCCGCGCGGCGTGCGTTGCAGATAGCCCTGCTGGATGAGGTAGGGCTCGATCACATCCTCGATGGTGCCGGCCTCCTCGCCAATGCTCGCAGCGATGTTGTCCAACCCCACCGGGCCGCCGTCAAAGCGGTGGATCACGGCCTCCAGGAGCTTGCGATCCATCACGTCGAAGCCCTGCGGGTCCACGTCGAGCATGGCCAGCGCGCGGTGGGCCATGTCCTGCGTGATGCGGCCGTCGCCCTTGACCTCAGCATAGTCGCGCACCCGGCGCAGCAGCCGGTTGGCGATGCGAGGCGTGCCGCGCGAACGGCGCGCGATCTCGAAGCCGCCTTCTTCGTCAATGGGCGCCCCCAGCAGGCCCGCGCTGCGCATCACGATGCGCGCCAGCTCCTCGGGCGTGTAGAACTCCAGCCGCGCCACGATGCCGAAGCGGTCACGCAGCGGGTTGGTGAGCATGCCGGCGCGCGTGGTGGCACCCACCAGCGTGAAGGGCTGCAGGTCGAGCTTGATGGAGCGCGCCGCCGGCCCCTCGCCGATCATGATGTCGATCTGGTAATCCTCCAGCGCGGGGTACAAGATCTCCTCGACCACGGGCGAGAGGCGGTGGATCTCGTCGATGAACAGCACATCGTTGCGCTCCAGGTTGGTCAGCAGCGCGGCGAGGTCCTTGGGCTTTTCCAGCACCGGGCCGCTGGTCTGGCGCAGATTCACGCCCAGTTCGGCGGCGATGATGTGCGACAGCGTGGTCTTGCCCAGCCCGGGCGGGCCGAACAGCAGCACATGGTCCAGCGCCTCCTCGCGTTTCTTCGCAGCGCCGATGAAGATTTCGAGTTGCTCGCGCGCCTTGGCCTGGCCCACATATTCCTGCAGCAGCTTGGGCCGCAGGGCGCGCTCCAGGGCTTCTTCCTGAGGCGAGGAAGGCGCTGCAGACACGACCCGCTTGGGGGGGGCGGGAGTGAAATCGTCGGTGTGGATGGTCACGTTGCGAAGCAGCTGTACGCCGCGAAAATGAGGGCCAATGCGCGTATGCTGGCGATTCTTGCATACCGGGGCCGGATGCCATAATGCCTGCGGAGTTTCGACGCCCATTGGCTGGATGCCCGCTTGTTTATGCCGGAAAGGAATGGAATGAAGTACCGCTACTGGATGGGTCTTGTTGCATCGGTGTGCATGGTGAATGTTGCCCACGCCGACCTGATCAACGTGAGCACGACTTCACTGGAATCTTCCACAGAAGAAGCGATTGCCTGCACTGACCTTGCCCCTGTTTCGTGTAGCTCTTAACCCACGATTCACGCGGCCTTTTTGCGCTGTGCCTCGTACCAGCGTTGTTCGTACTGCATCGGGCTGAGGTAGCCCAGCGATGAATGCAGCCT
>Ga0116193_1000494_pt1 | contig 36927 bp, 28 predicted proteins | sample AD_UKC115_MetaG_FD_89892 | JGI IMG/M metagenome (GOLD analysis project Ga0116193, IMG submission 89892) | Active sludge microbial communities of municipal wastewater-treating anaerobic digesters from Hong Kong - AD_UKC115_MetaG | ecosystem: Engineered > Bioreactor > Anaerobic > Digestate... | reverse complement strand
TGACAGCGGAAATCTCGGCAATGTGTCGACAGTAGCTTTCCAGCTGTCCGTAACACTCAAGTCACTGATAATGATAGAGGAACAGAATAAGTCCAAGCAGTCGCTTCAGAATTCGCTTGAGAGATTTATCAGAGATAACACCAAACTTGACGAGATAGCTACACATGATGAGCTGACAGGAATACTCAATCGCAGAGGCTTTCTGGGGAAAGCTGAAAAGGTTCTGGGAGATCCTCTCAATATCGGAAAGGCTGCGGTTATCTGTTATGCAGATATGGATAACCTCAAGATGGTGAATGACAAGTACGGCCACGATGACGGAGACTTCGCGATCAGAACGATAGCGAGGATACTCAAGAAATCATTCCGTGACGCCGATATTATCGGACGGCTCGGAGGTGATGAATTTGTGGTGCTCGCTGTCATTGGAGATGAATGTGACATACATAAGATTAAAATGCGCATTGATAAAGTTACCGAATTCTATAACAAGCAGGCGGATAAGCCGTATCATATCGGAATGAGTACAGGAATACATGAGTTCAAGTGCAGCCCTAAGATTGATATATATGAGATTCTTGATATCGCTGATGGTCTGCTCTATGAAGAGAAACATGAGAAACGCAAGAAATACGGCTCTTACAGATGATTAAATGACATCTGCGCACTTTATGAGGGCCTGGATTTGTAGTATTATAGGGTTCGGTGGGCGCATTGTGCCTTCCGAACCCTAATTAAATATAGGAGATACAGCCAATGAAAGAACTTATGCTGGGAAACAAGGCCGTCGCAAGAGGTCTTTTCGAAGCGGGTGTTTGCGTTGCAAGCTCATACCCGGGCACCCCTTCTACCGAGACAACGGAAGAAGCCGCCAAATTTAACGAGATATATTGCGAGTGGGCTCCCAATGAGAAGGTTGCTATGGAAACTGCGTTCGGTGCAAGCCGCGCCGGCAGGAGAAGCTTCTGTGCCATGAAGCACGTAGGACTGAATGTTGCGGCCGATCCTCTGTTTACCATATCCTATACAGGTGTTAATGCCGGCATGTGCATACTTGTCGCTGACGATCCGGGCATGCATTCTTCACAGAATGAACAGGATTCCAGGCACTATGCAATCGCGGCGAAGATACCTATGCTTGAGCCTTCCGACTCGCAGGAAGCTTTGGATTTTACAAAGAGAGCTTATGATTTGTCCGAAGAGTTTGATACTCCGGTATTTGTAAAAATGTGCACGAGAGTTGCGCATTCACAGAGTATTGTCGAGACCGGTGACAGAACAGAGCATGAGATGAAGCCTTACGTCAAGGATGCCGCGAAGTATGTTATGGTCCCGGCAAACGCGAAGAAGCGCCACCCGATTGTTGAAGAACGCACGGAAAGGCTGGTTCAGTTCGCTGAGACTACAGATTTGAACAGGGTTGAAAAAGGTACGGATGATTCCGTCGGTTTTATAACTTCAAGCACTTCATATCAGTATATTAAGGAAGTTTACGGTGACAAAGCCAGCATTCTTAAGCTTGGACTTATAAACCCGCTTCCTGTAAAGCTAATCAAAGATTTTGCCGCAAGCGTCAGGAAAGTAGTTGTTGTCGAAGAACTCGATCCTATAATTGAGACACACTGCCGCGCGCTTGGAATTAATGTTTCCGGCAAGGACGTATTCCCCATGACCGACGAATACTCGCAGAGTATTATTGCAGAGAATATGGAGCTTCCGAAGGCTCCTTCATGCAAGCCCATTGAAGGTCTTCCGGGCCGTCCGCCGGCGATGTGTGCAGGCTGTCCCCACAGAGGTCTGTTCTATACGCTCTCGAAGAACAAGTGCCGCGTAATGGGCGATATAGGCTGCTATACGCTCGGTGCCACACCCCCGCTTTCTGCTATTGATACCACTGAATGCATGGGTGCTTCAATCAGTTCACTCCACGGCTTCAACAAGGCGAGAGGAGAAGAAAGTGAGAAGAATACTGTTGCCGTAATAGGCGATTCGACTTTTATGCATTCCGGAATGACAGGTCTTGCAAACATAGCCTATAATCAAACAAATTCAACAGTCATCATTCTTGATAATTCCATCACAGGTATGACGGGACATCAGCAGAACCCGACAACCGGTCTTAACCTTCGCGGAGACCCGGCCGGAAAGATTGACCTTGAAGCGCTTTGCCGTGCAATGGGAATCAATCGAGTAAGAGTAGTAGATCCTTATAATCTTGATGCAACAGACAAGGCTGTCAGGGAAGAGCTTGTCGCTTCTGAACCTTCAGTTATTATCAGCAGACGTCCGTGCGCACTTCTCAAGTATGTCAAGCGTCAGCCGGCAATCAGAGTCAACCCGGACAAGTGTAAGTCGTGCAGATCATGCATGAAGATGGGATGCCCGGCCATATCATTCAAGGACGGCAAGGCTCAGATTGACGCCACACAGTGCGTCGGCTGCAAAGTATGCGCGCAGCTTTGCAAGTTCGGAGCTTTTGAGACACAGGAAGGAGATACTGTAAAATGATTACCAGCGTAATGATAGTCGGCGTAGGTGGACAGGGTTCGCTTCTCGCGAGCAAGGTTTTAGGACGCGCCGCAATGGATAAAGGCTATGACGTTAAGGTTTCCGAGGTTCACGGTATGAGCCAGCGCGGAGGCAGCGTTGTTACCTATGTCAGATTCGGAGACAAGGTATATTCTCCGATAATTGACAGAGGCGGAGCTGATTACATCATATCTTTTGAGCTTCTTGAAGCCGCGAGATATACCGAATTCCTCAAACCCGGAGGTCAGATTGTTACTTCGACACAGCAGATTGATCCTATGCCTGTAATTGCGGGAACAGCAAAGTATCCTGAAGAGCTTATTGAGAAGATGACTACCTCCGGAGCCAAAGTCGACGCGCTTGATGCGCTTGATATCGCCAACGAAGCCGGATCTTCCAAGGCGGCAAACATCGTTCTTATGGGAAGATTTGCCAACTATATCAAAGAGATAAGCAGTGATGAATGGCTGAATGCCGTTGAAGCCTGCGTTCCGGCAAAATTTGCTCAGCTAAACAGGAAAGCTTTTGAGATGGGCGCTCAGGCGAGGTGAGTTTCTGTGGCTGCCATTGAAGAAGTAAGAGAGTTTTTTCGCGGTGACAGATATGCTACTGAAGTTACCGGAATATGTATTGATGAAGCGAAGTACGGTCACAGCAAAGTCACGCTGGAGCCTTGCTCAAAGCACATGAATGCTGCCGGAGGACTTATGGGCGCTGTATACTATACCATGGCGGATTTTGCATTCGCGGTGGCGCAGAACTGCGAACCCGGCGGAAATACTATGACGGTGACGCAGAGCAGTCAGATTAACTTTCTTAGACCATGGAAGTGCGGAGAAATTATATGCACAGCGGATATCGTCAAGGATGGAAGAAGCACATGTGTATATGAAGTTAAGATTTATGACGGGCAGGGAAGGCAGCTGGTGCTCGCTGTCATGAACGGATACAAAGTCAGCAGACAGTAAGGAGAATTACCGTGATTTGGAATGAAGCCAAGGAATGTATGTCAAGAGACGAGATAGAATCGCTCCAGAGTGCGAGGCTTGTCAAGGTGGTTAACAAGGTTTACCACAATGTTGAGTATTATCGTAAGAAGATGCAGGCTGCGGGAGTTGAACCGGGCGACATCAGAGGTGTTGAAGACATTGACAAGCTTCCGTTTACAACATACGAGGATCTGAACGCGACATATCCGTTCGGTCTGGCGGCCGTTCCGAGGTCTGAACTTGTCAGAGTCCATGCTTCCAGCGGTACGACAGGAAAACCGAAGATCGGTGTATATACAAGAAGAGACATTGATATATGGGCGGAGTGCGTTGCGCGCTGCCTCTCGATGGCAGGGATCACCCGCGATGACATTATACAGATAGGCTACGGTTACGGTCTGTTTACCGGCGGTCTGGGCGCACACTACGGCGCCGAGTATCTTGGCGCTCTTGTAATTCCTATGTCTACGGGAAACACGAAGAAACTCATTGATATGATGATTGACTGTGAGGCAACGGCTATAGCATGTACACCTTCATACCTTCTTCATGTTGCGGAAGATCTCGAAAGAGACGGACTTATTAATAAAATCAAGCTAAAGACTGCAATATGCGGCGCAGAACCGTGGACGGACGAGATGCGTGACCAGATGGAATCAAGACTTCACATCAAGGCATATGATATCTATGGCCTGACTGAAATATGCGGTCCGGGAGTTGCCTGCGACTGTGAGTACCACAAGGGACTTCATATCTGGGAAGATAATTTCCTTCCTGAGATAATTGATCCGGCAACTCTTCAGCATCTTCCTCACGGCAGCTCCGGTGAGCTTGTGATCACCAACCTGACCAAAGAGGGAATGCCGCTTATCCGTTACAGAACTAAGGATCTGACAAGTCTCAAGTACGATAAGTGCGATTGCGGAAGAACAATGGCGAGAATACAGCGTTTTGTAGGGAGATCCGACGACATGCTTATTATCCGCGGTGTCAATGTATTTCCGTCACAGGTTGAAGCCGCGCTTCTTACGGTAGAGGGTACAACACCTCACTATATGATGATTGTTGACCGCATCGGCAACGACGATACGCTTGAAGTTCAGGTGGAAGTTGCCGAGAACATTTTTACTGATGAGGTTAAGAGTCTCGAAAAGCTTTCATTGGAGGTTCATAACCGCCTGAAGACAGCGATTGGACTCAATGCCAAGGTCAAGCTCGTTGAACCAAACGGGCTTGAGCATTTCGACGGTAAGTCAAAGCATGTAATCGACAGACGCAAGCTTTACGCGTAAAGGAGGAACCGTATGTTTATCAAGCAGTTATCAGTATTTCTCGAGAATAAAGAGGGCAGACTCGATGAGGTTCTTAAGATTTTGAGTTCAGGCGGTATAGATATACTTTCAGTCAGCCTGGCAGATACGTCTGAGTACGGCGTTCTGAGAATGATTGCAAAGGAACCCGACAGGGCACGTACGCTTCTTAAGGATGCAGGTTTTACTGCCAGAATAGATGAAGTCATTGCGGTGGTGGTTCCTGATGCGGTCGGAAGTCTTCAGAAGGTTATATACAAACTTCATGAAGCAGATATCAATATCAGTTATATCTACGGACTTTCAATTGACGGGAAGGGCGCTCCGATTGCAATCCGCGCGAGCGAACCTGAACGCGCTGCTGAGATTCTTAAGCGCGAGAATGTGAAGACTCTTACAACGGAAGATCTTGATAATCTCTGAAATCATCAGAAACTGAGGAAGAGCCGTTAACACAGTGCGGCAATAATAAACGGTGCAGCCTTCATAAGCTGCACCGTTATTTGTTTGTGTTGTTTATGCTTTTCTTCGCGGTTCAGGCGTAGATTTATGATTTAGCTTTGGCTGCCGTCTGATCGTCATCTTCTTCAAGACTGTATCTCTTCTCGATAGTAACCTTCTCATCATAGCATGAGAAGATATTTGATATGTGAGTCTTGTCGGGTGCAGGTGTAATAAGGCTTACGAGCGGAACGAGAATCAGCCCGATGAGCATTGTGAAAGCGCCTGCATTTATTGGAGATGCAATGTAGTGGAAAATCATGTTTGATACTGTTATGCCGACACCTGAGATGAAGCATACCCATACGGCCGGCTTTGTCGTTCTCTTCCAGTAAAGGCCCCAGAGGAAAGGAGCGAGGAAGGAACCGGCGAGTGCACCCCATGAATAGCCCATGAGCTGTGCTATAAACGTCGGAGGATAGAGAGCGAGGACTACCGACAGGACGATGAATACTACAAGCAGAATTCTCATTGTGAGAACCTTTCCTTTTTCGCTGATTGAAGTCTTTGCCTGAGCAATCAGATCAAGAGTAACTGTTGAACTTGATGTGAGAACAAGTGAAGACAGCGTTGACATTGAAGCGGAAAGTACAAGAACTATGACAATTCCCAGTAGAACATCAGGAAGTCCTGAAAGCATTGAAGGGATGATAGCATCGTAGTTTACACCGATACCGTCTTCCTTCATGATTCCCGGGTTATCTGAATACAGACGTGCGAACCCGCCGAGGAAGTACGAACCTCCTGCTACGATGATCGCGAAAACAGTTGAAATGATTGTTCCGGCTTTTATCGACTTCTCATCTTTGATGGCATAGAACTTTCCGACCATCTGCGGAAGTCCCCATGTTCCCAAGGAAGTGAGTATGATTACGCCGAGAAGGTTAAGCGGATCCGGACCGAAGAAAGAGGTAAAAGCACCCTGCATTCCGTCTGATACCGCGACATCTGAAGGCGTTTGTGAGAGCTGGTTTAAAGCTGTCATAAATCCGCCGTTGTTGTTGATTACCACCGCGACCACCGCAATAATTCCTATCAGCATTATGATGCCCTGAACGAAATCGTTGACAACAGTAGCTGTATAGCCTCCGAGAATGACATAGATGCAGGTCAGCAAAGCCATTGCGATGATGCATGTCTTATAGTCGACGCTGAATGCCATATCGAATAGTCTTGAAAGTCCGTTATATACAGAAGATGTATAGGGAATAAGAAAGACAAACGAGATAACTGCGGCCGTGACTCTCAGCGCCTGGCTGTCAAACCTCTTGCCGAAAAAGTCAGGCATTGTCTTTGAATCCAGATGCTTCGTCATGACTCTTGTGCGTCTGCCGAGCACAATCCAGGCGAGAAGGGATCCGATAACGGCATTGCCTATGCCTATCCATGTTGAAGCTATACCGTACTTATAGCCGAACTGTCCCGCGTATCCTATGAAGATAACCGCTGAGAAGTATGACGTTCCGTATCCGAAAGCGGTGAGCCACGGACCTGCAGTTCTTCCTCCGAGTACGAAGCCGTCGACGCTGTTTGCCTTCTTGCGAGTCCTGACTCCGATGTAAATCATTACAGCGAAAAAGACTACCAGAAAAATGATTTTGATTAACACCCTTGATAACCTGCCTTTACTAAGATTTTTTGTTGTTCTTTTATATTCAAGCCATTCAGCTTAAGTCAAGACATATTCTCCTGTTCGACAAGTCTTTCCGCGCCGTATTTCTTGCGAAGAAGCGGCTTCTCAATCTTGCCTGTGGCGTTGCGCGGCACTGGTGCGAAAATAATCTGCTTCGGACGCTTGTATCGCGGAAGCTGGTTGCAGAACTTCTCAATCTCGTCAAGAGTGCAGCTGCTGTCAGGTTGCGTCTCGATAATCGCACCGGTAATCTCGCCGAGACGCTTGTCAGGAAGACCGATTACCGCGACATCCTTGATCTTTGGATACTCCTGAAGGAAATTCTCTATCTCGACAGGGTAGATGTTCTCTCCGCCGCTGACGATTACGTCTTTCTTGCGGTCTACAAGGTAATAGAAGCCGTCATCGTCCTGACGTGCCATATCACCTGTATAGAGCCAGCCGTCCTTAAGAGTCTCAGCGGTCGCTTCCGGATTGTGATAGTACTCAAGCATCACTCCCGGGCCTTTTACACAAAGTTCTCCGACATCACCGTGGTTCACCGTTTCACCGTTCTCGTCTATGATTTTGCACTCCCAGCGGTATCCGGGAACGCCGATCGCTCCGACTTTATTTATGTTATGAAGTCCAAGGTGTACGCAGCCGGGGCCGGTTGATTCCGACAGACCATAATTGGTGTCATACAGATGATTGGGAAAATATTCCTTCCAATGCTTGATGAGTGACGGCGGAACGGGCTGCGCGCCGATATGCATCAGTCTCCACTGGTCCAGACTGTAATCTTCGAGATGAATCTCTCCTCTGTCCAGAGCGTCAAGAATATCCTGCGCCCACGGTACAAGAAGCCATACAATCGTGCAATGTTCGTCAGAGGCTGCCTTGAGAATTACATCAGGCTTGGCACCTTTTAAGAGAACTGCGCGGCTGCATGTCCAGAGCGAACCCATCCAATGAAACTTGGCGCCTGTGTGATATAGAGGCGGTATGCAGAGAAAGCAGTCGTCCTTTGTTGTCTCGTGATGTATGGCTTCCATTTCGGCTGCCTGCGTGAGACTCCTGTGAGCGTGCAGTATCGCCTTCGGAAAACCGGTAGTGCCGGACGAGAAGTAAATGGCCGCGTGGTCTTCCTCTGTCAGTCTGATTCCTGGTTCCGAACTTGAGTAGTCAGCAACCATATTCCAGTAGCCTTCGGCAAATTCAGGACATTCACCTTCGCCGACATAAATCAGCAGGCGTCCTTTGGTCATCTCCTCGGCGTTCATTCTGATACGGTCGACGAATTCAGGCCCGAAAAACATAACCGACACATCCGCCAGATCCGCGCAGTAAGAAATCTCATTTGCCGTATATCTGAAATTGAAAGGAACCGCAATGGCTCCCGACTTAAGGATACCGAAGTATATGGGAAGCCATTCAAGACTGTTGAACATCAGTATTGCTACCCTGTCCCCTTTGTTGATTCCACGGTCAAGCAGCATGTTCGCGACACGGTTTGCTTTCTCGTTAAAGACCTGCCATGTGATTTGTCTGCGGTAAGACCGCGGGCTTGTCTGCTGAACAAGATCAAACTCCTTGAAAGAGTATTTCCTTGTGTCTTCCATAGTCGGGTTGAGTTCAACAAGCGCGACCTCTTTGCCGTGTTCCGCGGCGTTTCTGATTAGTAAATCTGTAACAGGCATTTCTTTCCCTCCGGAGATAATAAAAAAATCCAAAAGTAATAATATCATTCGGACTGATATCAGTCAAAATAACTTATCGATATTTATAATATGTTGCAGACCGAATACATGTGTGGTATCGTATTACAGATGAACAAATGAACAACTGTTCATTTGTTGACGGAAACGAGACTTCAGGCTGCTTCAGCAACGGAGGAAATTATGCCGCATAATCATGCTTTGCTTCTCGAGAGAATCAGGAAGGACATCCCGTCCGATGAACTCTTACAGGATTTGGGAGATTTGTTTAAGGTTTTCGGAGATACCACCAGAATCAAAATAATGTATGCCTTATATGAGGATGAGATGTGTGTGTGCGCCATCTCGGAACTGCTGCAGATGACGCAGTCCGCAATATCACACCAGCTTAAGACGCTGAAGGATGCGAATCTTGTATCGTCAAGGCGCGAGGGTAAGACCATCTACTATCACCTGTCTGATGAACATGTGAAGCTTATTATCGGTCAGGGATATGAACACATAACAGAATAAAGCTGCCGGGCAGCATAATATAAAGGAGCGATTGCTATGAGAAAGACATTTGAACTTGAGGATCTTGACTGCGCCGTCTGCGCGGGAAAAATGCAGGACGCAATCTCGAAGATACCGGGAGTAACCTACTGTTCCGTTAATTTTATAACCCAGAAAATGATTCTTGAGGCAGACGACGCGACTTACGACAAGGTTCTCAAGAAGTGTGTAAAAGAGATAGCCAGGATAGAGCCGGATTGTACAGTGAACATATGAAGTACAAAATGACAGGAAAACAGAAGAAGATGTGCCGGAGGCTGGCAATTGCTTCGGCTGTTTTTGCGTTATCCGCCGTTGCCGACCATATCTTCGGACTGCCATGGCAGATAAGACTCGCAATTTATCTGATTCCTTATGTTATAGCAGGATATGATGTTCTGAAGACAGCCGGGATCAATATCATTCACGGCAGAGTCTTCGACGAAAAATTTCTTATGATGGTGGCGACCGCAGGCGCGCTCGGAACAGGCGAATATCCGGAAGCCGTTGCGGTTATGCTGTTCTATCAGGTGGGCGAACTGTTCCAGAGCATTGCGGTCGGGCGCTCGCGCAAGTCGATAGCGAGTCTGATGGACATAAGACCCGACTATGCCGTCGCAGTAAGAAACGGTGAGCAGATACGCGTCCCGCCTGAAAGTGTAGCAGTCGGTGAGACTGTTATCGTAAGACCGGGCGAGAAGATTCCGCTTGACGGCATTGTGATCGATGGCGAGACTACTGTCAATACGGCTGCTCTTACCGGTGAATCTTCGCCTGTCGATGTGTCGGTGTCGGAAAGCGTTATATCCGGAACGCTTAATCTTACGGGTGTAATAACCGTGAAGACGACGAGCACGTTTGGTGAGAGCACAGTGTCAAAGATTCTAGAGCTGGTTGAGAACTCATCGGAGAAGAAGGCGAGAGTTGAGAATTTTATAACGAGATTTGCCAGGTGGTATACACCCTGCGTGGTGGCCGCTGCTGTACTTCTTGCGGTTATCCCTCCGGTTTTTCTCGGTGTGTCTGATTGGAGCATCTGGTCCGTATGGCTTACAAGAGCCTGTGTTTTTCTTGTTGTATCGTGTCCGTGCGCGCTTGTTGTGTCGGTACCTCTCTCGTTTTTCGGCGGAATCGGAGGCGCCTCGCGCGAAGGAATCCTCATTAAGGGCGCAAGCTATATGGAACAGCTCGCCGGAATCAGAACAGTGGTCTTCGATAAGACAGGCACGCTTACGAAGGGCGTTTTCGCTGTTGAAGACATACATCCGAACATCGTGTCTGCTGCTGAACTGCTTGATATAGCGGCTGCCTGCGAGAGTATGTCGACTCATCCTGTGGCGCAGTCAATTGTAAGGGCACACGAAGGACATATTGATAACCGTGCGATCGGATCGGTTCAGGAAATACCGGGTCAGGGCGTGAAGGCTCAGATAGACCGCCTCACGTATTATGTCGGTAACGGAGCACTTATGGATTCGGTCGGAGCGAAATGGCACGAATGTCATCTCACCGGGACGATAATCCATATAGCGAGAGAATACCCTGACGGCGGTTCATTGAAGCCGGAAGCTGAATATCTCGGGCATATAGTAATAAACGATGAAATCAAGCCGGACGCAGCGCAGGCTGTCAGCGATCTTAAGGCGCTCGGTGTTACCAGACTTGTCATGCTTACCGGAGACAAGGAGAAGGTTGCCGAAGCTGTCAGCTCAAAACTCGGGATAAGTGAGCATTATTCCGGGATGATGCCGCAGGACAAGGTGTCCAGGGTTGAGGAGCTTCTCGGGGGTGACGGCAGGCTTGCGTTTGTCGGCGACGGCATTAACGATGCGCCGGTGCTTATGAGAGCTGATGTTGGAATAGCGATGGGAGCCATGGGGTCGGACAGCGCGATTGAATCGGCCGACGTTGTGCTTATGGATGACAAGCCGGACAAGATTGCTGCCGCAATTAAGATTGCCAGGAAAACCATGACGATAGTGCGGGAAAACATAGTCTTTGCCTTGGGCGTCAAAGCGGTTATTCTGGCACTCGGAGCTTTAGGCATAGCCGGTATGTGGCTTGCTGTCTTCGGAGATGTCGGCGTTCTGATAATTGCCATCCTCAATGCAATGAGAACAATGCATAAGTGAATGTAACATTTATGAAACTTAGTTATCGGTTATAAATGTTACAATTAACGTAGCTTATTGTCGAAAAATCACCGGTAAGCGAATTTGTTTTTATTGGGGGCTACTATGGAGTTCACGTATTCTAATGACGGTTTCTTGCCATATGATTCCTTTGACTATATTTACAACGAGCGTGAATTGCCGGAATTCGGCAATGTCGTATCACCTTATGTGAGAACCGTAACGACATGGAGGTTCTTTCTCGCAAGAGGTACATCTGAGATTCCTTTCGGCGTTGAGAAGATGTCGTTTGATGATTCGGAATGGCCGCTTATAGATACTCCGTCAACGTGGCAGACTGAGGGCTACAGCCTGCCGCAGAACCTTATATATGACTATCCTGAACGCCTGGTCAATGAGACTGAGAAGCGTGAACAGACGATAAGCGACAGATATATGCTCCAGTCGTCCGGCCCGGATGACGATGAGGTCGGTATTTACAGGGCCAGCATAGTCTTCAGGGATGAAGACATCAACCGCGCACTTTATATGGAAACATCCGGTATTTGCGGAAGTTTCAAGGTTTTTGTCAACGATTCTCTGGTGTGCTGCTCTCATGCGGTTTATACCAGGAAAAAGCTGCTAATTTCAGGATTTGTCAAAGCGGGCATTAACAGTATAGTAGTAATTGTTGACCGTTATGAAAGAGATGATTCAGGCCATGTCATAATGGATTCAATGAACTATGGATTCTCCGGCATTTTCAGACCTGTTTCAATTGTCGCAGACGCTCTTCTGGAGCTGTCTAATCTCCATCTCAAGCTTGAATATGTCCCTGCCGCATACGTTACAGAGGTCGCGAAGCTCGGAGAGCTTGCGCAATCAGGTAATGTCGCGCGTCTTCCGCACGGAGACTTTATGATTAAGGTTGACTTCTCGATGCATAATCACACCGAATATATGATTCCTTATTCCGTCAGGATTTCACTTCTTGAGGCCAGGTCGGAATATGACCCGTACAAGCTGCCGTTTGTTGACATCAAAGGACAGAGCAAGCCTGTGGTAGGGGTTGTTGACGCGGGCAAGGATACGCGCGCACAGACTGATTTTGTCGCGCTTAATGTCGCACAGTGGTCTGACTGCACACCTGTCCAGTATGATATTGTTTTCGAAGTCCTGAATTCCGACAATGAGGTGGTGTGCGCGAAAAAGAAGCGTTTCGGTTTCCGCACCACAGAAGTGGTTCACGATAAACTCAATATCAACGACAGACGTGTCAATCTTCAGCTCACCCATTATTATGAATTTGATCCGAGAAACGGCATTGCGGTAACTTCTGACCGTATGCGTCAGGATATCATCATGATGAAACGTGTCGGAATTAACGGTGTAATTGCTGACGGTTTTCCGCTTTCCGATGACTTTCTCAATCTCTGCGACCAGTACGGTATGTATGTTATCTGCAGTTCTGCTTCAATTTACATGCGTGATTATGTCGAGTCGGCTATGAACCATCCTTCTGTTGTAATGTGGGGCATACAGAATTATAACTTTGACCCTGACAAGGCGGCAGGCGTCAAACATGAGTGCATGATGATAGATGATACAAGACCGTGGTACTGCGGGGCAGAAGGCCACACAATCGCCAGAAGCAGGACTTCAAAGGTGATTGATTCCGTATCTGACATCAAGCCGTTCCCTGGAGAAGCCGGAGTTGTTTTCGGACCGTGGATTGATCTGTGTCTCGACAGAAAAGCGATATTTGCAAAAAACAAGACCGGAGAGAATCTCTTTGAGACTATTCCGGGACGTACGAGATTTACCGATGACGATACGCTTTACAAGTGGATCCATCATGCTGATCTTGTCGGCGGAAAGCAGAAGGAGAATTCATGCATAGGTCAGGGAATCGTAGACAGCGAGCGCAATCCGCACCCTGTTTATCTTGATATAAAGAAGCAGTGCCAGTCGGTAAGCATCTTCGCCAGTGCGGGAGACCCCACGTCGCTTACTATGCGAAATACAAATCCGTTCGCATATACGGAAGAGCTTGATCTCGAGTGGAAGATTCTCATGGGCGGCCAGCCGATAATTTCCGGAAGAGGAGCGGTCACTGAGATAGAGCCGTATGGCTCAAGAACGCTGAGATTCCCGTTTACCGTCGATATGTTTATGACGCCGGGATGGGCCGCCGGCAAAGCTGAATTTGTTGAGATGTATGTCAAGTCTCTGTCGCATGAACTTGTTTTCGACATAACGCTCAAGCTTCATTCAGACACATATTATGCAAAGGCCGGATATGAGATTGCTTTCTATCAGGACATTCTGGCAAGCGAGATAGCAAGTCCGGCCGGGACAGGTGAAGATAAGAGGGCCGCGATTGGTGCTGCGTCCGGCAATGACTCTGCTTCAGATCAGACGCTGCTTGCATGCTCTAACGTTGCGCGCGTTGAAGAATCCGATTATAAGGATGCAGGTTCTGACTTCGGAAGCTCCGAGGTAAGCGGAGATATTCCCGGCGGTGATATAATCGGAGAGGTTCCGGATTCTGAACTTGAGACGGAGCAGGATATGCTTCCTGCCGAAGAGAAGATTACCGACATAATCAACAGGATTTCCGTAACAACCGGTACCGAGGGTATCAGCGTCGGCAACGGAATGTTCAGAATCGGTTTCAATCGGGAATCAGGAAGCTGTTCAAGACTTGAGATTAACGGTTTCAACTTCCTTAAGGGTGGTTTTATCCCGAGTTTCTACAGATGTCCTTCGAATATCGACAGAACCGATAAGAGCTTTATTCTAGCTAAAACCATATTCTCTCAGGAGACCGATTACGAGCACATTCAGAAGACACTCAAATACGTAAGTTCAAGCTATGGTGTCAAAGACGGAGTGTTCAGCATGATTACGCATTTCAGATCTTTTGCCATGAAGGGCGACGTACTGCTTTATTTTGAGATCCCTTCTGCAGACACACTGACAGTCACTCTGACATTCACGCCGAAGTATGACATGGTGAGATATGGCGTCAGATTTCCGATAGTAAGGGACGGCATACTGTGTTCATGGTATGGCCGAGGTCCGGGAGAGTCTTATGTTGACCGTAAGAATGCTGCGAGACTCGGAGTTTTTGCGGCGGGTGCGGATAAAATCTATCATCCGTATGCAAGACCTGCAGAGAACAGCTCTCATGCAGACACACAGGTAGTAAAGATAAAGAACTCCGATGGGGACGGTTTGTCTATAAGACGGCTTGGAAACAATTCGAAATTTGATTTTACCGTTCTTCCGTATACACCGGAACAGATGAACGAATATCTTCACGAGGAGCAGCTCATGAACAATGATTTCTGCGAGTTCTTCTGTGACTTCTGCACGAAGGAGATAGAGAGAACCAGAGAGAATATCTCCACACAGCCGCTGAGAAAAGGTGTCAATTACCGCGAGACCTTTGAAATTAAACTGGAGGCGCATAACTGATCATTTATGAAATGCTGCAGCAGGTGTTTTAATCCTAAACGCACAAGTTTTCTTAAGTTCATTGAGGACAACGGCATAGCAGACAATGACAGATGTCCGTTCTGCGGCAGGCCGGACGGAATCAAGATTGATGTTTCCGTTCTCGGCGAGTTTATCATGCGCGGCGTCGCCAGGGCGTATGACAGCTTTACCGGCAGAGAACAGGCCGTCGATGACGGAATCAGAACGTACTCACTGTATGAGATCCTGATGAGAAGGGTTTTTCTTTTCGACAGAGACAATAACGCAGCTGAAGAGCTCACAATGAAGCTTCTTAAAGGACAAGACATCTATGAGCCGCTGTGGTCGCTTAAGATGGATTACGGCGAAGAGGACGCGAAGCAGTACAGAATCTGGAAGAACTTCGAGCATGACTGCAAGTACTACAACCGTTTCTTTGATCTGACTTCCGGAAAACAGGGAGGCAGTGAGGACAATATACTTCATGGTGCGACGGGAAGAACAGGTATGCTTACAAGCCTGTATGATACATGCTTCAGGGATCTTCAGATAATCATACCTGCCGGTTTTGAGTGTTACAGGGCGCGCGTTATTGAAGCATCTCTCAAAAGAGGTGTCGATTATGATCTTGAAGAAGCGTCGATAGGTCCGGCAACAATCCACAACTCAGAATCCGGAAGAATGAATCCAGAAGGAATAACATACTTCTATGTGGCGCAGGACAGGGACACGGCTCTCAAGGAGAGCCGGCTCAGAGGCAATGACCGTGTGCTGATCGGAAGATTCGCAATATCACGTCCGCTTAAGGTGATTGACTGGACCAAGGCAAATATATATGAGAAGGCGGTGGATATCTTCTCGCAGAAATACTCTCCTTCAATGGCGGTCTATCAGGACTTTCTGAGGCAGTTTGCAATAGAGGTAGGAAAACCGAATGAACTTGGACGCAACATAGAATATGTCGCGACACAGCTTGTCGCAGAATTTGTAAGAGGCAAAGGCTATGACGGCATCAAGTACGACAGCAGCGTCGGAAACGGTTACGATGTAGTCTTCTTCTACGGACCTCGTACAGACAGCAGTGCGCATCATGAATTCAACACTTTGCCTGACTACACCGACATCGCTCAGCTTATGGAAGTTTCTGAGTTTAAAATAAAGATAGAGTACCTGATTGAAACCGAAGGAATCAATTCCTGATAATGCAAGGATATTGAAGAAGAGAAAGCTGCATCATTATCATTCAGGAATCTTGAGCGTTCTTTGCCTTGTATATTGTCGCTTTGCCGTCTTCTGCTATACCGAACAGCGGTTCGCTCAAATCACCGGGCAGAATTGATGCAAGTCCGTCTTCATACATGTACATTCTTGAATCAATCATATCTATGTTATGAAGAACCATCGCTTCAGGAATTGCCGGAACTGTAAGTGCCCCCCATTCAAGCGTGCCGTGATGGGACGCAATCATGTGCTTTAAAAGTCTGACTTTCTCGCGGTCATATGTAGGGTGTCCGGCTTCTGTGTCTGCTCTGCCGACTTCTTCATCAATCATCTCCATACCGATTACCGAGTGTCCGAAAAGTCTTCCGTCAACTGAATATGTCGCCGCACCAAGTCCCGATGTGTTAAGTTCCTTGATCTTGCCCACGTCGTGAAGCGCAGTGCCGCAGACAAGCAGTTCCTTGTCGAGAATCTGATAGACATCAGCTATCTGAGAGGCACAGCTGCACATTCTTGAAGTGTGATAGACAAGTCCGCCGTACAGATTGTGATGCATCGACTTCGCCGCAGAAGAAGTGTAGAACTTACTGCGGTATTTCCAGAGAATCCTGACAGTGAGAGCCGTAAGGCTGTAGTCAGTATCAGGAATGTCGGCGGATCTCAGGTCATACGGTCTTCCTGAAGACTGTTTGACCTTAAGAATTACATCGACCATGAGAGTCTTTGGAGATACGGGAGGCATGCGTACAAGCTGTCCGAGCTCGTCTTCTGAAAGTCTTGCCGGCGCAATTGAGTCAACAGTGTAATTCTTCAGTGAATTGTATTCGGTACACTTCAATCTGACATTTACCGCAGATTCCATTGTAATACCGTTGTTTGCAAGTGATTCCGCGGTGTTGTTGTTAAAGAGGTTGCAGTCGGCTTCTGTTGATCCGTCGCTCAGTCCAAGCCTTACATAAGGGTCGCCCTTCTTGGTTGAACGCTGCTCGATCTTTGTTACCAGAAGTGTCATGTCATAAGTGTTACCGATTTCTGCATCCCTGAATTTTGTTGTATTCATATTACTATCTCCGCAATTTAATAAAGTAATCCTACCACACAAGTTGATGTGATTTACAGATTAATTTGGCAATTATGTAAAACTGAGACTCATTTTTGTAAGTGTATAATCATAAAAATGGAGGGTTACGGATGCGTTACAGGCTTGTAATTTTTGATCTTGACGGGACGTTGCTTGATACCATTGATGATTTGGCTGCGGCTCTGAATGCTGCAAGACGGATGAACGGCCTCAGGCAGCAGGATGTGTCACAGGTCAGAAGCTTCGTAGGCAACGGAGTCGTTAAGCTCATTGAGCGTTCCCTTGAGGCTGATCCCGGGATTTACGATGAGACGCTGCGTGACAGACTTCTCAAAGACAATATCTCATATTATGCCAGTCACTGCATTGGACGGACAAGACCTTATGACGGGATACAGGCACTGCTCGGGCGTCTTAAGGGGATGAACATTATGCTTGCATGCATCTCAAACAAAGACAACAGACCGAGCACAATGCTTGTAAACAGGTTTTTTCTGGGAGTTTTCGATTATTGTACCGGAAGCGTGGAGGGAGTTAAACGCAAACCTGATCCTGAAGTTATTGACAGATGTCTATCATATCTCGGCGTTTCTCCGGAGGACTGTGTTCTTATCGGTGATTCAGATGTTGATATTGCTACAGCGGTTAATGCAGGAATCAGTTCAATCAGTGTCGGATGGGGATACAGATCGCGTGAATTTCTTTTGGAGAGCGGTGCCATGTCTCTGTGTATGAACCCGCTGGATTTATGGCAGTTATTACAGTGAACGGAGGAAAGAAGGATGACTGTTGATTCTGAACGCAGCAGCAAACTGAAGATTATAGCAATCAGCGGACTTATAGCGGCTTTTGTGTTTATCGGTACTGAAATTCATGTTCCGACAGCCATAGGCTATATCAATCTTGGAGATGCAGTTATACTTGTAGCTTCGTTTCTTCTTGGTCCTGCAGCGTGTATACCGGCTGCAGTCGGATCGGCACTCGGCGACCTGATTGCAGGGTATGCGGTTTATATCGGACCGACATTTGTAATCAAGGGTGCGATGGGAGCAGTCGCAGGGCTTGTCTATTCAGGAAACTGCAGCTTTAAGAAATCAGACAGCTGCAACGGAAAATGCCGTCTTATCAGAAGAATTGCAGCGGCAGTTGCGGCGGAAGCAATAATGTGCGCAGGTTACTTTGCTTTCGAATCGATTCTTTACGGTGTGCCTGCAGCAGGGGCTTCTGTTGTATTCAACTGCGTTCAGGCAATTGCCGGAATTGTGCTTGCAACGCCGCTCACATACGCAATCAGAGTCAAGCTGTAATATTTGCTTGATAATTAAGCCCCACAGCACAAATACAAATTGATTTTTTGATTTTTATTAGTATTATATTAGCGATTGTTACAACTTGTACTTCAGTAAGAGGCTTTAAAATGAGTTTTACCATTAAGTTTTCCCACAGGGATTTACTGCGAATTGTTCCGGCGTTTCTTCTTTGTGCTTTCGGCATTGTTTTATCCGTGCTGTATGGTTTTTATGATTCAATATTCTGGTATGCGGGTCTGTTTATATTGTCTTTTGTTACGGTTACCGTTAAGTCAGACGGTTCCGGACATAAGCTGATAAGACTTCTGCCTGATATAATCTATCCGGTTCTTGCCGCGTTCTTCTCTGTGTTTTTCATGCAGATGATAAATCTTGCCGGACACGAGAATACTGACGGTGCAAGATGGCTTTATCCTTTCATGTACAATGATGAGCCTTTCAGATGGGTAAAGGAGATTCTCATCATAATCGCGTTCTATTTCTTTCTGAGAATGCTCTGCATAACCAGAAGATTCGCGGCAGGTTTTGCCCCGCTTCCGTTTATGATATTGGGACTTGTTGATTATTACGTCTACAGCTTCAGAGGACATGAGGTTCTTTTCTCGGATTTTTTAAGCTGGAGAACTGCGGCAAATGTTGCAGGGGCCTATTCTTTTCCTTTGCTGTATCCGCTGGCCTTTATTGCGGCTCCGTATGCGCTTTATTTTATTGCATGCCTGAGACTAAAAAACGACAGACCTGTTGTAAAGCCATGGATCAGAATAGTAATTTTCGCTGTCCTGACAGCAGGATTTCTTTCATGCTTTGCCGTAAGTGTTTACAAGTGGGGAGAGGTGAACAGACCGCAGGACTGGAACGATAACGGCTCCAGAATCAATGGCTTTATGCTTAATTTCTCGCTGTCTGTAAGGACAATGTTTGTAAGTGCTCCGGAGAATTATTCGACACAGGCTCTTGATGATATGGTCAATCAGACCGGAATTGATCTGAGTGATACCGGAAGTGCCGATGACGACAGCTCCAATATTATCGTAATAATGAATGAATCGTTTATGGATCCGAGGACATATCTCTATGCGCTGGGATGCTATGATGATCCTACGCCTTATTTCAACTCGCTTTCCGACAATACCATCCATGGTTACGCGGCATCGTCGGTATACGGCGGAAACACTCCGAATTCCGAATTTGAGTTCCTTACCGGTATCACAACCGGATATATGCCAAACGGCGCGATTCCATACATTCAGTACATGAAGGGCCAGCAGTATTCCCTTGCATGGGCGCTCAAGAAACTCGGATATTATACTATTGCCATGCATCCGTATGATTCAAGCGGATGGAACAGGACGAAGGTATACCCGTATCTCGGTTTTGACAAAATGATGTTCATCGACGATTTCGATTACGATCAGTCCGATTTGCAGCGTGCCGGTTATATGACGGATTCACAGGCATACAAGAATCTTATTACTCAGCTTCAGCAGGTTCCTGACGGAAAGAAGGTTTTCGCTTTTCTGGTCACCATTCAGAACCATGGTGGTTATTCCAAGGATCTGACTAATTTTGAAACCACAAATTACGTTACACAGACCTATACAGGCTCCGATCTGTCAGTCAACGTTTATCTGTCGTGTCTTCAGGAGAGTGACAACGCGCTTCGTGAGCTTCTTGAATATCTGAGCACACAGGACGAGAAATACACAGTTCTGATGTTCGGAGATCATCAGCCTCAGCTTATGAAGGTCTTCCATAACAGCTTTGCGCTTGGCACAAACACGAGCTGGACAATACCTTATATTATCTGGACTAACTTTGATATGAACAAGGATCTGCAGCAGCAGTACGAGGATGACACTGTCGGAATTACAAGTATCAACTACCTGTCACTTGATGTTCTTAAGGCTGCGGGAGTTAAGCTTCCGGCTTATTATCAGCTCCTGTCACAGATAAGGAAAGAGGTTCCGTGCATCAACTCCGCGGGATTCTATTCAACAATAAGCGGCAAATTCGTTAATTTTGAAGATGCCACGGCTGCGGATGCTCCTAAGATTCTTGAACTGTACCGTTTTCTTCAGTACGATCTGGTGTTTGATAACAATAATTCGAATTTTGAGAATCAGATATCATCTGTAATCGGCAATTAACCGGTTACGGCGCGTCCGGATCTGACAAGCGATATTGTTACCGCCGCAAGTGCAACCAGAACAACAAACGTTACCGCAAGTCCGCCTTCGGGTCCGAACTGTCCGCCTGTTGCGATGGCTTTTGCGCCGCTTATGTAGCTTGTGTGAAGAAGTGAAGCGCCTGAATCCGTTCCCGATACCTCAAGCCCGAACAGATTTCCCTGAGCGAGATTCCAGACGGTGTGAACAGCGCATGTCATCCATATGTTTCCGGTCTTTATGTATATGAGTGCGAAGAGAAGCGCGATGATGAAAAGGTTTATTGCGGCGAGAGGCGAGAATCCGGCATTGAGTGAATGAAAGAGAGCAAAGAGGAGTGAGGACAGGAATACTGCCACTCCTCTTTTATATTGTGTGCTAATCTGAGGAATCATAAATCCGCGGAACATGACTTCTTCAGATGCACCCTGAGGAATCCACATAATCAGATTGACGGCAAAGGTTCCTAAAAGGCTGTCTTTGACACCGAATCCTGTGAATCTTATCTGTCCGCTCAGTATCAGTATCAGATAGACGCTTCCCATCATACACAGCCCCAGAACTGCTCCTTTAAGGTAGCCGGCCAGTGATTCCGACGGACGGTCAAGAGGCAGACCAAGGCGGCTGAACGCCTGCCTGAAGCTGATTGTTTTCGCACGGCGGTATGCTCGAAAAGCATACGTCAGAATAATAAGCGCGTATCCTACTGACATAAGTGACAGGAAAAGGGGGTTGCTCATAAATATACCGATTACTTCAAATGCCTTGCTCATGATTTCAGTAACTGACGAGACATTTCTGAGATTTGAAATGAACTGAGAATATTCTGCCTTGCGCATATATGATACAATAACCGGAACCACCGCGAGAAGCTGAAAAACCGACAGCACTATAAGCGGATAGAAAAGCTGGTCAATGAGAACACTAACTTTTCCGTATGTTTTGTCAATCCGTTCAATGATTGAAGGTTTTCCGCCAGTTGCCGCGCGTTTAATCTCTTTTGCAGCACTATCGATTGAGACAGTGAAGCGTTCCCTGCTGAGAAGAGATTCTGATATTCGAAGCATTGCTGCCGAAAGGGCAGATGTGGAAAGTATGCAGCAGACAGCCTGCGGGATATTGATCTCTTTTGTCAGAGCGTTGCCGATGCCGTAGAACTGTCCGTATACAGGCATATAAAGATAAATTCCGGTATTACCGCTGTAGTTCTGAATACATGTGACGCAGACAGCAACAAGGATAAGAAAAACCGGAAGGAAAGCTGTCTGTGCAGAAACGACGGTATCGTTTATTACAGAGATAACAATTGTAATCGAGGCGATAAGCAGAGACAGGCTTGCTATAAACAGCATAGTCATAATTATGCCGCTTATGCTTGTAAAATAAGGTATGCACAAGGCAGCCGCCGCAATTGTCAGTGACGGAATCAAGGCCTTGAGGGTAACGCCTGTCGCGTTTCCGATGACAATGGAACGTCTCGAAACAGGTGTCATAAGTATTCCGGTAAATGTGCCGTTTTCTTTTTGCCCGGCTATTACATTTGTTCCTGCGCTCATTGCGGAATAGAGTATTGCAATGAAAATAATCAGCGGGACAAAGCCTTTTGCCATAATGCCGATGAAAGAATTGTCAGAGTTGTCACCGTCAGACAGACTCAATGCCTCATAGGTGGTTTCCGATTCAACGGAATCAGCTGTGGTGATTCCGCGGGATTCCCTGATATAGTTCTGATAGCCTTGCAGGTATATGTTGATGAAATCATCCTTCATAGCGGTATATTCATTGGAATTGGTACGGTAATATGTGAGGACATCAGTGCCGTCGGCGTCGCTGTCTCCGGAAGCTGTCTGTTCTTCAAAGTCTGCCGGGAACACAACTGTAAGGTAAGCGTCATTCTCGCGCATCCATTTTCCGAAAGTTACAAAGTCATACAGCGCGTCGGTCTTCTTGTAGATGAATTTCGAAGCCCCGTAGCCGTCGTAATTGTATTCAAAGAAAGTTATATTGCGCCAGTTGTTTCTGTAATCGTCAAGTGAGCCGAAATTCTTTGCCTTGGCATCACGGTAAAGCTGGGTATACTCGTTGTACTCAATAAATGAATCGGGTGGATTCACTACGACTATGTTATATACTTCATCGCTGAATATCTCATATGGAAACCACCATGTGACCCACGAGATAAACACGCATGTCACGGCAATAATAAACATCACTGATGTCCAGAAGATTGCTATCGGCACCTTCTGCCCGAGATGTCTTCGGTTTGCGAAAAAGCTTTTAATTATTGCCCGGGTTCCTCTGTTCATTATCTTATTCCTTGTGATTATCCATATAGAGTTTGAAGAATGCCTCTTCAAATGTCTTTGCCCCGGTCAGGTCAATCAGTTCGTTTACTGTTCCGGCAGCCGCTATCCGCCCGTCAATCAGGACGGCAATTCTGTCACAGAGACTTTCCGCAAGCGAGAAAATGTGTGTTGACAGAAGTATCGCGTGCCCGGAGCTCCTCAGTTCTTTCAGATAATCCAGAACCTGTTTTGAAGTCAGTATGTCAAGCCCGTTTGTAGGCTCATCGAAAATGATAAACTTCGGATTATGTATAAGGCTTATGGCGATAGACACCTTCTGCTTCATTCCTGTGGACAGTTCTACAATTCTTTTGTCTGCGAAAGGCTCAATTCCGAATCTTCCGAAAGACTCCTGTCTGCGTTTTGCAATCTCAGTCTTCGGAATATCGTACAGTTCGGCAAAAAAGCTGAACAGCCTGTCCGGTGTTGACAGCGGGTCGAGCTTGATTTCAGTCGTAAGAAATCCTATGTTGCGATGAATCTCAAGCAGGTTCCTGTCTGCTGTCATACCGTCTATAAGAATTGTTCCGCTTGTAGGTTTCATCAGTGTGGCAACCATCTGCATAAGCGTTGTCTTGCCGGCACCGTTGGGTCCGAGTAATCCGAAAATCATCCCGTCCTCAATGTCGAAGCTTACACCTGCAATGGTCTCTTTGTTTTTAACATAGCTCTTATGAACATCAATACATCTGATCATTTGAAGTCCTCTTTTCTGTAGGTTTTCCGGAGTACAAATATGCCTGTTGCAAGGTTCAGAAGAGTAACGGCAAGGATGTGCCATGTTTTATCCTGAGAGTTGAAGGTCTCGGAAATAAGCTCAAGTGAGTTGTGAAGCGGTATGAAGTATTCAAGCGTTACCGGTCTCGTTCCTCTGAACATCTGGATGAAAAAGTCGCCGAGGAAAAGCACAAGCGGCAGCTGAAGATTTGCCGTGATATCCTGCATCTGTTCAAGACTGAATATTACTGATATCGCTACCGCCGTCATCAGAAACACCGTAACCGGCACCGTCAGAAGAATACTTATCAGCTGTAACGGCGTCAGTAACATGCCGAACGGAAGAAGAGACATCGCATCGTTGCCTCTGTTGGCCCATGAAGACAGGAACATGAGAAGAAGCGTGGCGTAGGTTGCTGATGAAGAGATTACATTGATTGCAAGTATCTTGCCCGTGAAAATGCTGCGCGGTGATACCGGGGTCATCAGAAGCTTGCTAAGAAAACCGCGGTCTCTTTCAGATGCAAACATGTCGCTTGCAAGAGAATAAACACAGTAATACATCAATATCATAAGCACTCCCGGAATCACTCTTGATGCAGCGGAATTGGCAGTCGTTCTGAGATCAAGCAGTTTGGTGACCGGATTGAACCCGTCGGTCGAAAAAATGTCTTTGCCGACCGCGGCGTAATCGCCTCCGAGAGTCGTAATAAGAGTCTTCTTGTAAGGGGTAATTACTCCCTGGTCAAGCTGCTCGGCCTGTGCCTGTGCAACAAGCGAATTCTCACTGTACGCGAGACTTATCACAGCCTTGCTGGAAGCGTTCTTGCTGCCTTTCTGAAGTGCCTCGTAATATGCGGATACTGCGCTGTCAAAATCAACCGTGCTGCCGGAAGCTTCACCTTTTACCCAGAAGCAGCAAAAGCAGGTTCCGCCCTTGAGAAGTCTCATGTATTCATCATTGTTCTCCTGCAGCGCAAGGAAGTCGGCGCTGCTGATGAACCTATAATCATATACTTTGGCATCCGCGGTATCGTCTGTGTAATTTCTGAAAGATTCAGGAGCATCAATCACGTATACAGGTCGACGGGACAGCGAACCTGTGGACATATAATTGATCAGAAGAGGAAAAATATTGAGGGCAATCATCAGCAGCAGAGCAGGCAGCAGAAAATACGCAGCCGCCTTGCGCCAGCTAGAAAATATCTTGTTAATTTCCCAACGGAAAATAATAACTACTGAGTTCATTCTGTAATTGTATCATATGATAATTTCATCTGTGCTTTGCGCCGGCAGCAAGTTTGTTAAAAATGGGTTAAATCTTGTGTGGGTAAAATAAACAAAAACGGAGTTAGAAAAAACGTGAATTAGTAGAATAATTTCAAAATAATTTGTTGACACTATTTGACAAAAAATGTAGATTAAATATATCCAACATATGAAATTAATGGAGGTTCTAAGTATGGATATCGAGAAGAAAGACGCTAAGAAGGTTGAAGTTAAGGTTGAAGCCGGCATCAAGGCTGCACCCAAGGCAGAGGCTAAGAAGGTTGAAGTTAAGAAGGCCGAGGCTGTCAAGTCTGCTCCGGTAGCTGCTAAGAAGGTTGCAAAGAAGACCGTTGCAAAGAAGGCTGTTGCCAAGAAGCCTGTTGCAAAGAAAGCTGCAAAGTCTGTTGATGTAATCATCGAGATTGACGGACAGCAGATTTCTGTCAATGATATCATCAAGAAGGTCAGCAAGGGCGGCAAGATTTATGTCAATACCAACGAGAAGAAAGCATATCCCGTTGATGGTGAAGGTGTAGATCTTTTCTAATCCTGTAACAGTTTAGTCTGTTGTTGTCCCGCCCGGAAACAGGCGGGATTTTTTTTTGTTTTTTTTAATCTGCGGTTGCGCTTTGATAAATTTATGTTTATGCTCTTCACATGCCTTTATTGACTGTTCAGAATCTAGTTATGAATTTTGGTGAGCGCCGTATTCTTGACGGCGTAAGTTTTCGCGTAAACAAAGGGGACAAAATCGCCTTCATAGGCGACAACGGAGCCGGGAAATCCACTCTTTTCAAAATATGCAAAGGAGTATACTCGCAGGACGGCGGCGACGTGATTGTTCACGGAAATACAATCATCGGTTTTCTGTCACAGAATATGGAAGAACAGGATCTTTCCGGTGCGTCTCTTAAACCGGCACGTCTTATTGATCTGGAACTCAAAATGCAGGAGCACGAGCACGCGATGTCAAAGGCATCGGGCGAGGCGCTTGAACGTCTGATGGAGGAGTATTCAAAACTTCAGGCAGAATTTGAAGCCTGCGGAGGCTATGACTACGAATACAGACTGAATGACGCTCTGGGCGGTCTGGGACTGTCGGGGATAACCGGAAGAACTGATTATAGCGGGCTTTCCGGTGGTGAGAAGATGCGTGTCTGTCTCGCGAGACTGATTGTTGAACGTCCTGATATTCTTATGCTTGACGAGCCCACCAACCACCTTGACATTGAAGCTACGGAATGGCTTGAGGGATTTCTGCAGTCGTATGGCGGAGCAGTGTTTGTAATATCTCATGACAGATACTTTATCGATAATGTTGCCAACCGTGTCATTGAGCTTGACGGCGGACATATAACCGAATACCGCGGCAACTATTCTGACTATAAGCTTCAGAAGGAAGAATTCATAAAGACTCAGAGCCTGTCGATTGCCAACCTTGAGACCGAGCTTGAGCACCAGCTTGAGGTCAAACAGACCTTTCTGTCACATCGGAATATCAGCGGGTATCATCAACGCGAGAAGACTGTCGAGAAATTGTCTGAGCTTCTTGAACGCGAGAAGGCAAAAATGCCGGCCGGATATGCCAGGATGAGTTTTACCGCGGTGCCGAAGGAACGGTCGGGCAAGTCGGATAAGATTCTGCTTGAAGCAAATGACGTGTCTAAAGAGTTCGACGGATGCTTTATCTTCAGACATGTATCATTTGAACTTAAGGCTTGCGAAAAGATGTTTCTGTGCGGTCCAAACGGCTGCGGCAAGACTACGCTGCTCAAAATGCTTCTCGGACGCGCAGGCGGTTTTGACGGCAGCGTTCTGATATCATCTACCGCGACATGCGGCTATATGGGACAGTTTGTGCCTTTTGAGGATGAAGAGCTCACATGCTTTGAAGAACTGGTGACGAGGTCAGACCTTCAGACCACTGAAGTCAGGAGTCTTCTGGCGAGATTCGGTTTTCGCGGTGACGACGCATTCAAACAGATAAAAATGCTGTCGGGAGGCGAGAGATCGAGACTGTATCTCTGCTGCCTTCTTAACGAGAGTCCGGACATCCTGTTTCTTGATGAACCTACAAATCACCTTGATATCAACTCGAGAGAGATCCTTGAGGCTGCAATCAGAGAATACGACGGAGCGGTTGTATGTGTAAGCCACGACAGATTTTTCATCGACAGAAGTGCGGATTTTGTCATAGGATTTATCGACGGAACCTGCGATAGATATGAGAAATATGCTTATTACCGCAAGGCGGTTAAAGAAGCACTTCTGCCTTCACAAAGCATCCGGGATAATAAACCGGAAAAGGCAAAGAGTTCTTCAGCATCTTCTCCGTTAACTTCGAAAAGCAGCAAAGACAGCCGCGCAGCCGGTCACAGGCGCGAACGCGTCCGGGAAGTCGAGTCGGAGATTTCTGAGCTTGAAGAAGAACAGAAAGCTCTGGAGGCCCGGTTCGGAATTGACGCCAAAGAGGAAGAATACAGGAGATATGCTGAGATATCCGCAAAGCTCGAGATGCTCTATGATGAGTATATCGCACTTGGAGACGGGACCTGATTGCCTGCCGTGACAGCGGCAGGTTTATTAATGTAAAATTTACAGTTTATGGGCTGTAAAAAAATTATAAAACTACAAAAAAGACTTCGCGAGTAGTATTCTGTATTTATAAATTTTATTTGCAGAGGTACGTTTATGGGCATGACAATGACTCAGAAGATTTTGGCCGATCATGCCGGTCTGAAATCCGTCAGGGCGGGAGAACTGATAGAAGCAAAGCTTGACTGCTGCCTTGGTAATGATGTGACTGTTCCGCCTGCAATAGAGATATTCAGAGAACTCGGTGTGGATACGGTTTTTGACCGTGACAGGGTATGTCTGATTCAGGATCATTTCACACCAAATAAGGATATAAAGTCCGCCGCGCTCTGCAGCGAGATGAGAAAGTTTGCTCACGAACAGAACGTCAGCCATTACTATGAACTCGGAAGACGGGAGATGGGCATAGAGCATGTCATATTGCCGGACAACGGTATCGTTTTTCCCGGCGACGGAGTTATAGGAGCTGATTCTCATACCTGCACATACGGAGCCCTGGGTGCATTCTCCACGGGAGTAGGTTCAACGGATCTGGCTTGCGCCATGGCGCGTGGCAAGACATGGTTCAAGGTTCCTCAGGCAATCCGGGTAGTCCTGCACAATGCCCCGCGTGATTATGTCACAGGTAAAGACATTATCCTTCACCTTATCGGGATGATAGGCGTCGACGGCGCTCTTTATAAGTCTTTGGAATTCTGCGGAGACGGCGTTCAGAATCTTCGCATGTCTGACAGATTTACAATATGCAATATGGCGATTGAGTGCGGGGCGAAGAACGGAATTTTCCCTGTGGACAATGTCACTCTCGACTATATAGCCGGTACGAATCCGTCGCGTTTTTCCCGCGGAGAATACAGCGTCAGAATTGCAGATGCCGATGCCGAATATGACAGAGTTATTGACATTAATCTTGACGATGTGCCGCTTACTGTGGCACTGCCTCATCTGCCTTCAAACACCAGGCGCGCGGATGAGATTCATGGCATGAAGATTGATCAGGTCGTGATAGGTTCATGTACAAACGGGCGTCTCGATGATATTGAGATGGCAGCCGGACTTTTTGCGGGAAGACATGTGGCGGACAACGTAAGATGCATAATAATACCCGGTTCCTCGAGAGTATACCGGCAGGCGCTTGACAAAGGATGGCTTGCTGTGTTTGATGATGCGGGATGCGTGATATCGACACCTACATGCGGTCCGTGTCTCGGAGGACATATGGGGGTTCTTGCCGCCAATGAGAGATGTGTATCGACGACAAACCGTAATTTTGTCGGGCGAATGGGCGATAAAAGCTCCGAAGTTATTCTCAGCGGTGTGCCGGTCGCCTGCGCTTCCGCAATCGCGGGACGTGTCGCAACGCCCTCGGAGCTTGGAATTGAGGGAGGCATTGTATGAACGTCAGAGGAAAGGTGCTTAAATTCAATGACAACGTTGACACTGATGTAATTATTCCGGCAAGATATCTTAACAGTTCCGATCCGGAACATCTTCGCCGGCATTGTATGGAAGATATAGACGAGACCTTTGCATCGAGGGTATGTAAAGGCGATATTATTGTGGCAGGCAGAAATTTCGGATGCGGATCTTCGAGAGAACACGCGCCGGTTGCAATTAAGGCCAGCGGAGTGTCACTCGTAATAGCTTCTGATTTTGCGAGAATATTCTACCGCAACGCAATCAATGTCGGACTTGCCATACTCGAATGTGAGAAGGCCTCTGAGGAGGTTGAGGAAGGTGACATGCTTGAGGTTGATTTTGATACGGGAATTATTAATGACCTGACCAGCAACAGGACTTATAAGGCAAATGCTTTTCCGGATTTTGTAAAGCGGATAATCGACTGTGGCGGACTGGTCGGATACACAAAAGAAGAAATCAGAAAAGGATAGTGTTTTCTATGGCTGAACATTACAGAATTGCGGTGATAAAGGGTGACGGAATAGGTCCGGAGATTATTGATTCGGCTGTCAGGGTATTACACAAGACAGCCGGTATCTATGGATTTGAGGTCGCAACTGATGAATACCCGGCAGGCGGAATGGCTATAGATGAGTATTCAACTCCGTTGCCAGGATTTACGCTTGAAGGAGCAAAGGGATCAGATGCTGTGCTGCTCGGCGCGGTCGGCGGACCTAAATGGGACGGATGTGACCCGTCACTTAGGCCTGAGGCAGCACTGCTGAGTCTTCGCAAGGAACTGGGACTTTACGCGAATCTGAGACCTGCCGTTATGTTTGACGAACTCTCGTGCGCGTCGCCGGTTAAGAATGCTGCTTCAATGGATATCATGATTGTAAGGGAGCTTACGGGCGGTATTTATTTCGGCGAGAATGATTCATATATGTGCCCCGGAATTCTTTCTGACGGTACTCCTATGGAAGAAGTGGCCTATGATACCGAGAGCTATTCAAGAGGAGAGATAAAACGCATTCTGAAGATTGCGTTTGAGCTTGCAGCGCAGCGCAGAAAACATCTGACGCTCGTGGATAAAGCAAACGTCTTAAGAACCAGCAGGATGTGGAGAGAGATTGCGTCGGAAATGAGTCATGGATACAGGGATGTTCAGCTGGATTATCTTTACGTCGACAATTGTTCGATGCAGCTCATATCCAGACCCTCAAGCTTTGATACTATAGTTACAAGCAACATGTTCGGAGATATCCTTTCGGATGAGGCCGGACAGATTACAGGAAGCGTCGGAATGCTCCCGTCAGCTTCTTTGGGCAGGCCGGGAACACCGGGAATGTATGAACCTATACATGGGAGCGCGCCTGACATAGCAGGTACGGGGAAAGCAAATCCTCTTGCGTCAATTCTGTCTGTGGCAATGATGCTGAGATTGCAGTTTGGCGAGAATATGGCGGCCGATGCCATAGAGAACTCCGTCAGAAAGACGCTCGGTCAGGGTTACAGAACGCCGGACATCTGCTATGGTTCCGATAACATAAAGACGGTAAATAACATCGGGATGACAGATGCGGTTATCTCGAATCTGTATAAGACAGAAAGGCTTAATTAATATGGCAAAGAAACTAATTGCGGTAATAGACATCGGGTCAATAACAGCCAGAATCAAAATATTCGAGGTTAATGCAAAGGGCAAACCCAAAGAGATAGAAGCTGTAAGGAAATTCACAGGTCTGGGTTCAAGAAGCTACAGTTCGGGAACAATTGCTCCTGATCAGGTCGACGAGTTATGCAAGTGCCTCAAGATGTTTGATGAGAAATGCCGTGAATACGGCGTGGCGAGGGTTTTCTGCGTAGCAACGTCAGCTTTCCGCGATGCTTCAAATTCAGAAGTCGTACTCGAGAAAGTCAGAACCCGGACAGGTTTTAAAATCAAGGTGCTTGACAACTCTATGGAGCGCTATTATCAGACCCTCGCAGTTCAGGCCATTTATCCCGATTTCGCGAAGATGATTGAGGGAGGAACAATGATGCTCGACATAGGCTCCGGCTCAATCCAGGCTTCAGTCTATGACAAGTCGGAATTTGTGTTCAGTCAGAATATGGTTCTGGGTTCCCTGAGAATTTCCGGTCTGCTTGCGGATCTCGAGAACCGCACCACTCATTATGACGATGTGCTCGAAGAATTTATCGCACAGGATCTTGACGATTATCACGCAGTTGAACCGAAGGGAATAACTTATAAGAATCTGATTGCGTTTTCGGGCGAGATGGGTTTTGTCAAAGTGCTTCTCGGCAGGGACGCCATGGATTCCTGTGTTCTGACAAAGGACGAGTTCCTCAAAGTTTATGATTACCTTCTTAAGACGAGACCTTCAGATCTGACGCTTCATGACAGTATTCCGTCTATGATAGCGCCGCTTCTGCTCCCGACAGCTCTCATAATCAAGAATATGCTTGAGTATACGGGGGTTGACAGCATATATATGCCGCACGCCTCTTTATCTGACGGAATTGTCTATTATTACTGCTATAACAATCTTGATCTGAAGCCGAGCGTTGACCCTGACAGTTATATGATATCGGCGGCAAGGCAAATGGCGAAGAGATACCGCTGCGACAGAAAACACATAGAATTAGTTGAGAAGACCGCGCTCAGGATTTTCGATGAGACCAGGAAAACAAGCGGCCTCGGAAACCGTGACAGGCTGCTTCTGCAGATTGCGGTCAATCTTCATGAGATAGGCAAATTTGTTCATTCAAGAAATCACAGCGATGCTGCGTATTCAATTATCAGCTACACAAATATGATGGGACTTAACAGTGAAGAACAGCATATGGTGGCAATGGTCGTAAGACTTTATCCGCGGGAGAATCCGTACGGCAGCCATTTCTATTCGATACTGCCTTCTGATCAGAAGGTCATTGTTTCGAAGCTGACGTCGATACTGAGAATTGCAGATGCCATCGATGCGTCACACAAGGAAAAAGCGAAGAAGATTACCGTTACGTCAAAGCCAGACAGGCTTTCAATCAACTGCGAATCCCCGCAGGACATGACTTTCGAGGAGTGGGCATTCGAGAACCGGTGCGGTCTGTTCGAAGATGTTATGGGAATAAAAGCCGTACTTAAGACCAGGAGGGAAATCTTATGAGTGCAAGAAAAAAGACAGAAGAAGTTGCTGATGACAGACCGGCTACAGACTCTTCCATATCAAGTTCAACAGGCAGAACAAAGGATTACAAGACAGAAAGGTATGCTTCTTTTTTGAGCGGCAACTCAAAGTTCTTTAACAGGGAGCTGTCATGGCTTGAATTTGACGACCGTGTGCTGCATGAAGCCAGAGATACCAAGAATCCTCTTCTCGAGAGGCTCAATTTTCTCGCGATTACAGCGTCTAATCTTGACGAGTTCTATATAGTAAGAGTCGCTTCCCTGAGAGACATGCAGAGCGTCGGACTCGAGGCAAAAGACATCGCCGGATTTACTACAAGTGAGCAGCTTGCCAGGATAGACGAGAAAACAAGACGAACGATGGCGCTGATGTACACTACTTTCGGCAGATCGCTGGTAACGTCGCTTGAACAGGAGAGAATATACTACCGCAACTATGAAGAGCTGACTGACAGGGAGAAAGCTGAGGCCGACATATATTTCAAAACATTCCTTTATCCTATTCTTACTCCGATGGCTGTCGATGCCTCCAGACCGTTTCCGCTGATCTATAACAGAATGCTCAACATGTGCGTTATGCTTGAGAACGATGCGGACAGTGTCAGGCTTCATGACAAAGCCAACGACGGAATTAAAAACGCAAAGAAAAGCGGCGACGAGGATAAATATGTATATGCTACAATTCAGATTCCTAACGTCGTCAGAAGACTGTATCAGATATCGACAGAGGACAGTGATGTTTTTGTTCCGATAGAGCAGATAATCAGAGCCAATATAGGTGATTTGTTTGACGGACAGAAAGTTGTCGCATCCGGATGCTACCGTGTCATGCGCAATGCGGATCTTGATATTGACGAAGATGAGGCTGAAGACCTTCTGAAAGAGATAGAGCAGCAGGTCAGGAAGCGTCGTTTCGGTGAGATAATAAGACTTGAAGTTCAGGATGATATTGATCCGGATCTTCTTGAATACATTATGAACGAACTCAAGATCGCAAAAGAAGATATTTTCAGTGTCAACGGTCCGATTGACCTGACATTCCTGTCGAAGCTGAGTTCGGCTTGCAAGGACAGACATCCGGGACTGTGCTATAAACCGCATGAGCCTGCGGAGGCCGCATCATTTGACGGCCCCGTAAGTGAGCTGGATATTTTCGCTCAGATAAGGGAGCGTGACAGAATAGTTCATCATCCTTATGAGACTTTCGAACCGGTGCTTGAATTTGTTAGACAGGCTGCCCGCGACCCGAATGTACTTGCCATCAAGCAGACACTGTACAGAGTATCGTCGCGTTCGCCAATCATCGCGTCTCTTCTTGAAGCCGCGAGGAACGGCAAGCAGGTCATGGTTCTTGTAGAACTGAAGGCGAGATTCGACGAGGAGAACAATATCAACTGGGCAAAGATGCTCGAGAATGCCGGATGCCACGTTATCTACGGACTTGTCGGTCTTAAGACACACAGCAAGATAACTCTTGTTGTACGTAAAGAAGAGGACGGTATCCGCCGTTATCTTCATCTCGCGACCGGAAATTATAATGACGTTACTGCGAAAATATATACCGATATCGGACTGTTTACGGCATCGGAGAGCTTTGGCGAGGATGCTTCCGAGTTCTTCAACATGCTCTCAGGTTTTTCGATACCTCAGTCGTGGAGAAGACTTATTCCGGCTCCGCTTTGGATGAAGGATTATTTTCTGCGGAAGATTGCCCGTGAAGCTGCCAACGCCAAGGCAGGGAAGCCCGCGCGCATCATAGCGAAGATTAATTCGCTTGTAGATGAGAATGTTATCAGGGAGCTTTACAACGCTTCATGTGCCGGAGTGAAGATTGATCTTATCGTAAGGGGAATATGCTGTCTCAGAGCCGGAATACCGGGTATGTCGGAGAATATTACGGTTCGCTCCATAACAGGAAGATTTCTCGAACATTCCAGAATTTTCTACTTCTGCAATGAAGGCCATGAGGACATATATCTTGCGTCGGCTGACTGGATGCCCCGCAATCTTAACCGAAGAGTCGAGCTTCTGTTCCCTGTCGAAGATGATGCCTGCCGCAAACGTGTTCTTGAGGTTCTGGAGACTGAACTCAATGATACTGTAAGAGCGCATTTTCTGAGTCAGGACGGGACCTATCATAAGCTTGACTTAAGGGGCAAAATCAAACTTGATTCACAGCAGAGACTTATTGATCTCGCGAACGAGGCTGTTGCTTCTAGACACGTAACTGAGAACAACCTTGAGTTCGTCCCGAAAGAGAATCCTAACAACTGACGGAAACAAATGACAATTGACTTTATCTTTGCGGATAAAGATAATGAATGAGAATAAATAAAATGAGGTGATTCAAATGAGTGTAAGTGTATCAGATTATAATTCTGTCAAAGAACCGTCGAAGTATAAGGCAAAACAGTTTACCATCACGTCCGGAAGCGGCATGAGTGCATCCGTAATAACTTACGGTGCGCTGATCACGTCTCTCATTGTTCCTGACAGGGACGGAAAAATGGCTGATGTAATGCTAGGACTCAAAGGCCTTGACGAGTATATGGCAAACGGAGCCAACCACGGTTCCGTAGTCGGCCGTTCAGCAAACAGAATTGCAGGCGCTAGCTTCATGATAAAAGGCGAGGAGTATCACATCCCCGCAAATGAAGGCCCGAACAATCTGCACAGCGGCAATCCCGCATACCAGAATGTCTTCTGGGAAGGCAAGACGGTTTCTGAAGAAGAGACCAACATGATAATCATTGAATCAGGTATTGCCGGAATCGCAGAGAGCGATGGAGAGGCAGTTGTTCTCAGTTACAACTCGCCTGACGGAGCCTGCGGTTTCCCGGGCAATCTTTATACGCGTGTGCTGTATGCGTGGCTTGAGGACGATACATTCCTCATAATGTACATAGGCAAGAGTGACAAGGACACGATTTTCGCTCCTACGAATCACTCTTACTTCAACCTTGGCGGACACGACAGCGGATATGTCGGAGAACAGCTTCTTATGATAAATTCCGACAGAATTACAATCAAAGACGACTTGAACTGCCCTGACGGAAGGACTGCAGATGTTGAAGGAACAGTTTTCGATTGCAGGGAATACAGGTTCATGTCAGAGCTGATTGAGAGCAAGGATCCTCAGATAACCATGTCTTCGGGTATAGACCAGAACTGGTGTCTCAAGACCGTACCGGGAACGTTCTCGTTTGCCGCGTCGCTCACTGATCCAAAGAGCGGCAGGACGATGGAATGTCTCACGGATTTACCAGGTATTCAGATTTATGCCGGCAATCATCTGGGCGGATCTTCCGATCAGAAGGGCGACAGGCCGTATAAGCCGTATGATGCTGTTTGTCTTGAGGCTCAGATGGTTCCTAACAGTGTAAATCTTCCTCAGTTTGCATCGCCTGTTATAAGCGCGGGACAGACTGTTTTCCATGTGTGCGGCTACAGATTTGTTTAAAAAGTCACCTCGAAAACCTTTCATGACGGCCTTTGCAGGGTTATAATGCTTAACAATCATTCAGAAAGAAGGAAATACTTATGGAAAAGAAGAATCTGGACTGGTCCAATCTGACATTCTCTTATGTCAAGACAGACAAGCGTTTTGTTGCGAACTACACTAACGGTGCATGGGACGAGGGCAAGCTTGTTGACGATGATATGATCGTTATGAGCGAGGATGCAGGCGTACTTCAGTACGCACAGACAGTATTCGAAGGCCTTAAGGCATATGAGACAAAAGACGGAAGAATAGTTACATTCCGTCCGGACTTAAACGCGGATCGTCTTCATGATTCAGCTGTTCGCCTCGAGATTCCGCCGATTTCCAAAGAGCTGTTCCTGAAGTCAGTAAGGCAGACAGTTGCGGGCAATGCAGCATGGGTTCCTCCGTACGGAACAGGAGCAACATTATATCTGAGACCTTATATTTTCGGTATCAATCCCGTAATCGGTGTAAAGCCTGCGGATGATTATCAGTACCGCATTTTCGCTACTCCGGTAGGTCCGTACTTCAAGGGCGGTGCTAAGCCGATTGTTGTAAAGGTATCTGATTTTGACCGTGCCGCACCTCACGGAACCGGCAACATCAAGGCCGGACTCAACTACGCCATGTCGCTTCATGCCATTGTTACGGCGCATAAGGAAGGTTTTTCCGAGAATATCTATCTCGACCCGGCTACAAGAACCAAGATTGAGGAGACCGGCGGCGCGAATATCATTTTCACTGACGGAAAGGGCAAGCTTGTCGTTCCGAAGTCGAATTCAATACTTCCTTCAATCACCAGGAGATCTCTCGTTTATGTTGCAGAGCACTATTGCGGCATGACTATCGAAGAGCGCGAAGTTACACTCGCAGAAGTTATGGGCGGAGAGTTCACCGAGTGCGGTCTTTGCGGCACTGCTGCTGTTATCTCGCCGATCGGCAAGATAAATGACCACGGCAGGGAATTTGCTTTTGCTTCCGGCATGACCGATATGGGTCCTGTAATGACAAAGCTCAGAGAGACACTCACTGGTATTCAGATGGGCACTGTTGAGGCACCTGAAGGCTGGATTGTTGAGATCGACGTCTGATCCGTTACAGCTGCTGACAGAATAATAACACCCCGGGTATTTCTTCATATCCGGGGCGTTTTTTTTGTAAAATTAATTAAAGGAGATGAGCTCTCATCTCGCTTGCTGATAAAGGGCTCAGCATCGCCGGCGCAACATCGAAAACGGTCTTGCATCCGTAGTCGTGTTTCTTTGCGAAACGATCAACAGCTCTGGCGTATGCGACGAGTACACTGCCCGTGAATTCCGGGTTTGAGTCAAGTTTGAGCGAGTACTCAATCACGTGTTTATGTTCGCCGTTAAG
>Ga0116193_1000493_pt1 | contig 36931 bp, 31 predicted proteins | sample AD_UKC115_MetaG_FD_89892 | JGI IMG/M metagenome (GOLD analysis project Ga0116193, IMG submission 89892) | Active sludge microbial communities of municipal wastewater-treating anaerobic digesters from Hong Kong - AD_UKC115_MetaG | ecosystem: Engineered > Bioreactor > Anaerobic > Digestate... | reverse complement strand
TAAGACGGCACTATCACCGCCGCCGCCAGCTCCAGCATCAACGACGGCGCCGCCGCCCTGGTGCTGATGCGCCAGTCCACCGCCCAGGAACTGGGCTGCAAGCCCCTGGCCAGGATCGTTGCCCACGCCACGCACGCGCAGGAACCAGAGTGGTTCACCACCGCCCCGGTGGGCGCGACCGAGAAGGCGCTCAAGAAGGCCGGCTGGAAAGTGGACGACGTGGACCTGTGGGAAATCAACGAAGCCTTCGCCGTCGTGCCCATGGCGCTGATGGCCGACCTGAAAGTGCCGCACGAGAAGGTCAACGTCAACGGCGGCGCCTGCGCGCTGGGCCACCCCATCGGCGCCAGCGGCGCGCGCATCCTGGTCACGCTGCTGCATGCCCTGCAGGCGCGCGGCAAGAAGAAGGGCCTCGCTACGCTGTGCATCGGCGGCGGCGAGGCCACGGCCATGGCGATCGAGCTGATCTGATTGCTATTGAATTGATAGCTTCTGGCACCCGTGTATAGAGCGCTGGAGGCATATTTGATTCATATTCAATGCCTACTGTCCTGGTGATTGGTGCCTCGCGCGGCATCGGCTTGGAGCTGGTGCGCCAGTACGCCGACGAGGGCTGCCGCGTCGTCGCCACCGTGCGCGATGAGGCGGGCCGCACGCGCGTGCAGGTGCTCGGCGCTCAGGCCCTGACCGTGGATGTGGCCAACCCCGCCAGCGTCAGCGGCCTGGCCTGGCAGCTCGACGGCGAGGAAATCGACGTCGCGCTCTACGTGGCCGGGGTGATGCGCCGCCCCGGCGCATGCACGCCGCCCACGCAGACCGACTTTGACGCGGTGATGCACGCCAACGTGCTCGGCGCCATGCAGGCGATTCCGCAAGTGGCGCCCCTGGTGGAGGCCGCGGGCGGCGTGTTTGCCTTCCTGTCCTCGTCCATGTCGCAGATCGGCAGCGTGGGCGAGAGCAGCGCCTGGCTCTACCGCACCAGCAAGGCCGCGCTCAACATGGCCGTGGCGGCAGCCCAGCACGACTACCCGCGTGCCACGCTGGTCACCATCGACCCCGGCTGGGTGCGTACCGACATGGGCGGCGAGAACGCGCCGCTCAGCGTGGAAGACAGCGTGCGCGGCATGCGCCGCACGCTCGCCCACCTCACGCCCGCCGACAAAGGCCGGCTTCTAGAGCCTGTTCATGATCTTTTCATGGTGCCCGCAAGGCAGCAAAACGCTGCAATCGAGGCGCACGCCGCAGGCCATGCTGGCGGCCTGGACAAGGCGGGCAACGCTGAGTGCGGCGTTTTGCTGCCTTGCCCGAAGGGTTGCCCCGCCCAGGCGGCGTCTGCGGCGTTGCAAATCCTCGCCGGGCCACCAGCCCGGCTGTGGTTTGCGCCTTGCAGCCACCACCTGGGCGGGGCAACGGGCGCCATGAAAAGATCATGAACAGGCTCTTACACCACGACGGCCAGCGCGCCGCCCACTGGTGAGCCCCACAGAACACATCACGGAGCCCCCATGCTGCTGACCCAAGACCAGGAAATGATCCGCGACGCCGTGCGCGACTTTGCGCAAACCGAACTGTGGCCGAACGCCGCCCGTTGGGACAAGGAGCACCACTTCCCCAAAGATGCCCACCAGGGCCTGGCCGCGCTCGGCGCCTACGGTATCTGCGTGCCCGAAGAGTTTGGTGGCGCGAACCTCGACTACGTGACGCTCGCGCTCGTGCTCGAAGAGATCGCGGCCGGCGACGGCGGCACCAGCACCGCCATCTCGGTGACCAACTGCCCCGTCAACGCCATCCTCATGCGCTACGGCAACGCGCAGCAAAAGCGCGACTGGCTCACGCCGCTGGCACGCGGCGAGATGCTGGGCGCGTTCTGCCTGACCGAGCCGCATGTGGGCTCGGACGCCTCGGCGCTGCGCACCACGGCGGTGAAGCAGGGGGATGAATATGTCATCAACGGCGTCAAGCAGTTCATCACCAGCGGCAAGAACGGCCACGTGGCCATCGTCATCGCCGTCACCGACAAGGGCGCGGGCAAGAAGGGCATGAGCGCCTTCCTCGTGCCCACCAGCAACCCCGGCTACGTGGTGGCGCGCCTGGAAGACAAGCTGGGGCAACACTCCAGCGATACGGCGCAGATCAATTTCGACCACTGCCGCATCCCGGCCGAAAACCTGATCGGTGCCGAGGGTGAGGGCTACAAGATCGCACTGGGCGCGCTCGAAGGCGGCCGCATCGGCATCGCCGCGCAGAGCGTGGGCATGGCGCGCAGTGCCTTCGATGCGGCGCTGGCGTATTCCAAGGAGCGTGAGAGCTTCGGCACGCCCATCTTCAACCACCAGGCCGTGGGCTTCCGCCTGGCCGACTGCGCCACGCAGATCGAGGCCGCGCGCCAGCTCATCTGGCATGCCGCCGCGCTGCGCGATGCAGGCAAGCCTTGTTTGAAGGAAGCCGCCATGGCCAAGCTGTTCGCCAGCGAGATGGCCGAGCGCGTCTGCAGCACCGCCATCCAGACGCTGGGCGGCTACGGCGTGGTCAACGACTTCCCGGTCGAGCGCATCTACCGCGACGTGCGCGTGTGCCAGATCTACGAAGGCACGAGCGACGTGCAGAAGATCATCATCCAGCGGGCGCTGGCGTGAGGAGAAGGGGGTAACCTCCTGAGGCGCTTCGTGCCTTCCCCCATCTCGCCTCGCTGTGCGATCCGGGAAAGGGGTTCGCCACCAGCGCCTGGGCACGGAGTACTGGCGGCCCTTGCGCGGTGACCGCTGGCCTCTGGGCTGCGCCAGTGGCTGCTTGCTGTGTGGATAGTTGAGCAGGGGCCTGGGCCGCACTGGTGCCTCCTCTGCCGCGGTGACAGAATGGTTCCATGAGCGCCAAAGACATCCTCCCCACCGTGGCCCCGTCGGCCAAAGAGCCCAGCACTCCTGCACCCGTCCGTCGGCGCCGCGCAGCGCCTACCACTCCCCAGGCAGAGCGCCCGCGCAATGCGCGCCGGGGCGATACCGCCCCTACGCTCAAGCAGGCTGCCGTGGCACGCCATGTGCAGCGCGAGGCCGTGCAGGCGGCCCAGGGCAGCCAGTTGGCCGCTGTGCAGGACCTGTTGGCCCAGGGCGATCTGTCGGCGCAGCAGCGTGCTGCCGCCTTGCGTGCATTGATTGAAGGCGCTTCGCGGGACGACCGTGAAGCGCTGCGCCAGGCATTGCTTGCCGGGCCGAGCCCTGAGCACGGAACGGTGAGCAAGGGCCATCCCGATGACGAGCTGGCGAATGGTTGGCGTGATGGCGGTTACCCCTACCGGCACCTGATGCGCCGCAGCACCTACGAGGCGCAGAAATACCAGCTCCAGGTGGAGCTGCTCAAGCTCCAGGCCTGGGTCAAGGAAACCGGGCAGCGCGTGGTGATCCTGTTCGAGGGGCGCGATGCCGCCGGCAAGGGCGGTGCGATCAAGCGCTTCATGGAGCATCTCAACCCACGGGGCGCGCGCGTCGTGGCGCTGGAAAAGCCCAGCGAGGTCGAGCGCGGCCAGTGGTATTTTCAGCGCTACGTGCAGCATCTGCCCACGGCCGGCGAGATCGTGCTGTTCGACCGCAGCTGGTACAACCGCGCAGGCGTCGAGCGTGTCATGGGCTTTTGCTCCAATGCCGAGTATCAGGAGTTCATGCGCCAGGCACCCGACTTCGAGCGCCACCTGGTACGCAGTGGGGTGCACCTCATCAAGTTTTGGTTCTCCGTCAGCCGCGCAGAGCAGCGCCGCCGCTTCAAGGAGCGCGAGGTGCACCCGCTCAAGCAGTGGAAGCTCAGCCCGGTGGACCTGGCCTCGCTCGACAAGTGGGAGGACTACACCAGTGCCAAGGAAGCCATGTTCTTCGAGACCGACACGGCCGACGCGCCTTGGACGGTGATCAAAAGCGACTGTAAAAAGCGCGCTCGCCTCAATGCCATGCGCTACGTGCTGCACAAGCTGCCCTATGCCAACAAGGCTGTCGATTCCATCGGCAAGCTCGATCCGTTGATCGTGGGCCGGGCCCATGTGGTGTATGAGCGTGGTGAAAAGTCGGGAGCCATTCTTTGAACTGTAGTGAGGCTTAATTTCGGCTATAACGCCCATTTGATAAGCGTTGGATGCTATGAAATTTGAAGCAATACTGTTTGACTGCGACGGGGTGCTGGTGGACAGCGAGGCCATCACCAACGGCGTGCTGTGCACCATGCTCAATGAGTCCGGCTGGGCGCTGGCGCCCGACGAGTGCATGCGCCTGTTCATCGGCAAGACGGTGCGCAGCGAGGCAGCGCGCATCCAGGCGCACACTGGCAAGCCGCTGACCGATGCCTGGATGGCAGAGTTCTACCAGCGCCGCAATGTGCGCCTGGAGGCCGAGCTGCAAGCCATCGACGGTGCGCTGGACGCCGTGGCCGCAGTGCATGCGCGCCTGGCCGGGCGCATTGCCTGCGCCTCAGGGGCCGACCGCTACAAGGTCGAAATGCAGCTCGAAAAAGTCGGCCTGGCGCCGTACTTTGCCGGCCGCGTGTTCAGCGGCCACGAAATGCCCGCCACCAAGCCTGCCCCGGACGTGTACCTGGCGGCCGCCGCAGCGCTGGGCGTGCCGCCGCAGCGCTGCCTGGTGGTGGAGGATACGGTGACCGGCGTGACCGCAGGCGTGGCCGCAGGCGCCACGGTGGTGGGCTTCAGTCCCTCCGCCGTGGGCCACGGCTCGCCCGAGGCCCTGCGCGGCGCCGGGGCGGTGCACGTCATGGTGCACCTGAGCGAGCTGCCTGCGCTGCTGGGCTGATTCAGGCATCCCCCGCAGGGCGGGCAGCCCCACGCGTCAGAAGGATTCCCAGTCGTCGTTGTTCGAAGGGGCCGCAGCAGGGCGTGCCGCAGGCTTGGCCACGGGCGCTTGCAGGGCGGCCTTGGCGGGGGCGGTGGGCTTGGCGGTAGCACTGGCGCGAGGCGTTGCCGCCACGCGGGCTGGGGCCGGAGCAGGCGCGGCAGGCCGTGGCGCAGGCCTTGGCGCAGGGGCGCTGTAGCCCCCGGTGCCTGCCAGGCTGGCATCGAGCTTGAACACCGCCACCGCGTGCACCAGCTCCTGGGCCTGGGTGCTGAGGCTGCCTGCGGCGGCGGCCATCTCTTCTACCAATGCGGCGTTCTGCTGCGTGGCCTGGTCCATCTGCGTTACCGCCTCGCCCACCTGGGCCACACCGCTGGCCTGCTCGGAACTGGCGGCGTTGATCTCGCCCATCAGATCGGTCACCCGGCGGATGCTTTGCACCACCTCGGCCATGGTCTCGCCCGCCTGGTCCACCATGGCGCTGCCTTGCTCCACGCGCTCCACGCTGGCACTGATGAGTTGCTTGATTTCCTTGGCCGCCTCGGCACTGCGCCCGGCCAGGGAGCGCACCTCGCTGGCCACCACAGCAAAGCCACGGCCCTGCTCACCTGCGCGCGCGGCCTCGACCGCCGCATTCAGCGCCAGGATGTTGGTCTGGAAGGCGATGCCGTCGATCACCTGGATGATGTCGGAGATGCGCTGCGAACTCTCGTTGATGCCCTTCATGGTCTGCACCACCTGACCCACCACCTCACCACCGCGCTCGGCCACGTCGGAGGCGGTGCGTGCCAACTGGTTGGCCTGGCGCGCGGTGTCGGCGTTCTGGCGCACGGTGGCGCCCAGTTGTTCCATGGAGGCGGCGGTTTCTTCCAGCGCGCTGGCCTGGCTTTCGGTGCGTGCCGACAGGTCCTGGTTGCCTTGAGCGATTTCGGAGCTGGCCATGGCCACGCTCTCGGAGCTTCGGCGCACCTGGGCCACCACACGGGCCAGGCTCTCCTTCATTGCGGCCAGTTGGGCCATCAGGCTGGACTGGTCGCCAGACCGCACGGTGATGGCTTGGGTGAAGTCGCCCTCGGCCACGGCACGTGCCATCTTTGCGGCCACCTGGGGTTCGCCGCCCAGCTCGCGTACCAGGCTGCGGGTGATGAGCCAGCCCAGGCATGCGGAGAGCAGCAGCGCCACGACGCCCAGCCCCAGAAGGAGGTTGCGCGTGCCTGCATAGGTCACCGCAGCATCTTTGGCGTTGTCATTGATGGCGTTCTTTTCGGACTCCACCAACGCGCCGATCGCGGTTTTGTACTCGCCCAGCACGGGACGCAGGCGCGCGGCAAGGTATTCGCGCGCTTCGTTGTTCTGATCGGCCAGTATCAGTGGGCGCAGCTCTTCCAGGCCTGCAAAGTAGCGGCTGCGCAGCTCCTGCACCTTGCGCAGCATTTCGCGGTCGGGGGCCGTGGTCAGCAGGCGGTCGAGGGTTTGAAGGTTGTCTTACGTGTCCTTGCGGGCCTTGGCAATTACCTGCTGTTGGCGCTCCCGATCGGCGGCGTCGGGGTTGAGCATCATGTTGCGCAGGGCAATGGCAATGGTGTCGGTCTGTGTGGTCAGGTTGGCGGCCGTGGCAATCTTGGGCCAGTGGTCATGCGCGATGGAGACCATGCCCGCCTGCATGCGCCCCATGGCGATCAGCCCCATGACGACCGACAGCACCAGCAGTGCGCACACCGCGCCAAAGCCCACGGTCAGGCGCGTGCGCACGCGCCAGGAAGAAAGATCAATCACGGTTCTTCTCCATAGACAAGATTCAGATACCCACGGGGGCAGGGGGGATGATCTGCAAGGTCTTGCGAGGAGCTTGCATCACGTGTTTTAGCCCAGTGTAGGCCAGGTGGCAGATTGCTGCAAAGGCAGCAATTTGGTAGCAAATTATTACATTTAGGGGTAAACCCTATATGTCACGTGGGCGACTGGGCCAGAGCGTCGGCGGTCGAATGGTGTGCGTGTTGCCAGCTTGCGTCAGGTTGCCAGCCCTGCGCCCAATGGGGCATTTGCTGTGCCGGCATGGGGCGGGCAATGCCATAGCCCTGGGCCAGGTGGCAGCCCAGGGGCAGCAGGCGGGCGCCGTGCTCTGCGGTTTCCACGCCTTCTGCGATCACATCGCGGTGGAAGGCCTGGGCCAGCCCGATCACGCCTTGCACGATGGCCAGATCGTCCGGATCCACCAGCATGTCGCGCACGAAGCTCTGGTCGATCTTGATCTCCTCGGCACCCAGGCGCTTGAGGTAGGTGAGCGAGGAATAGCCGGTGCCAAAGTCGTCCAGCGCAAAGCGCACGCCCAGGGCCTGGCAGCGGCGCATGATGTCGGACACCAGCGCAATGTCGTCCAGCGCGTTGGTCTCCAGGATCTCCAGGCACAGCCAGCGCGGGGGCACCTGGGGCTGCTGGTCCAGCAGTTGCGACAGGCGCAGGCTGAAGCCCTCCTTCTGCAACTGCATGGCGTCGATGTTCACGCTGACCGGCAGATCCAGGCCCTGGCCCTTCCAGTCGGCCATCTGGCGCAGTGCGCTGGCAATCACCCACTCCCCTACGTCGATGCAGATGGGGTGGTTCTCAATGGCGGGCAGGAAGGCCGATGGCGCCAGCAGCCCGCGCTCGGGATGTTGCCAGCGGATCAGTGCCTCGGCGCCAATGACGGCGCCCGTGCGCATGTTGACCTTGGGCTGGTAGTACAGCACGAATTCGCCGTCCTGCAGCCCTTGGCGAATGCGGGCCACTTCTTCCCGCTGGGTTTTGACGGCCTTGTCGTGCTCCACATCGAACAGGTGGAAACGGTTCTTGCCTGCCTGCTTGGCCTGGTACATGGCCTGGTCGGCGTGGCGGATCAGCAGGTCGGGCTCCACACCGTCGGTGGGGTAGATGGTTACGCCGATGCTGGCCGAGACCTGCAGCAGGTGCTCGTCTACCTGCACCGGGTCGGCGGCGGCGTGCAGCATGCGTGAGAGCACGGGCTCGCAGTCCTGGGGCTGCTCCAGGTCCACCAGCACGGCCACGAACTCGTCGCCGCCGATGCGTGAGAGCGTGTCGCCTTCGCGCAGCGCTGCCTTGAGCCGGTGCGCCAGCGCCACCAGCAGCTTGTCGCCCAGGTCGTGGCTGTGGCGGTCGTTGATGGCCTTGAACCCATCCAGATCCAAGAATGCCACCGCCAGCGACAGGCCCTTGCGCTGACAGCGCAGCATGGACTGCTGCAGCCGGTCGGCCAGCAGCACGCGGTTGGGCAGGCCGGTGAGGGCGTCGTAATGCGCCACATGCTCCAGCTTGCGCTCGTTCTCCTTGAGTGCGGTGATGTCGGTGAACAGTGCCACGTAGTGCTGGGTTTCGCCCTTGGCGTTGCGCACGGCGCTGATGGTGATGATTTCCGCTAACAGCTCGCCGCTCTTGCGCCGGTTCCACACCTCGCCGGTCCAGTGGCCATGGGTGAGCAGGCTTTGCCACATGGCGGCATAGAACTCCGGCCCCTGGCGGCCCGATTGCAGCATGCGCGGGTTGTTGCCCACGGCCTCTTCGCGCGTGTAGCCAGTGATGCGCGTGAAGGTGTCGTTCACGTCGATGATGGTGCCGCGCGTGTCGGTGATGGTGATGCCCTCGCGCGCATAGGTGAACACGCTGGCCGCCAGTTGCAGCTGCTCGCGCTCTTTCATGCGCTCGGTCACGTCAATGAACGAGCCCATCATCACCAGGGCCTTGCCGTGGGCGTCGCGTTCCGTCACCCGGCCGCGCCACTGGCCCCAGAGCCAGTGGCCCTGTCGGTGGCGTATGCGCTGGTCGATCTGGAGCTGCGGGCGCTCGCCTTTGAGGCAGGCGCGCAAGCGGTCATCGAGGGTGGGCAGGTCCTGTGGTTCGGTTCGCTCGCGCCACTGCTGAATGGGGGTGGCCCGCAGATCTTCGGGCTCGTATCCGAACAGGCGTGCCAGCATGGCGTCGGCGTACAGCGTGCCGGTACGGATGTCCCAGGTCCACAGGCCCATCTGGGTGATCTGCATAGCCTGGTCGGCGCGCTCCTTGGCTTCCTGCAGCGCGTGGTGCTGGGTCTGCAGTGCGGCCTCGGCCTCGGCCCGTTCGCTCAGCAGGCGGTTGAACTCCTGGGCCAGCTGGTTCAGCTCCGCAGGGCCCGAGGGTTCGGCGCGGGCGGTGTTGTCTCCGGAACGCAGGCGTTGCATCGCTGTGGACAGTGAACGAATGGGGCGCTCGATACGCCTTGCCAGCACCATAGCCACCAGGCACAGGCCAAGCACGATCATCAGCGCCAGCACGGCACTGACCCAGGCGCGCTGTTTGGCCTGGGCATAGATACCGCTGCTGGGCTGGCCGAAATACGCAATCCACCCCGCCTCCGGAATGGGGGTGGTGTAGTAAAAGCGCTTGATACCGTCCAGGCCCTCGGCCTCGAACTCCTTGTCCAGTCCGGAGATTCTGCGGGCCACTTCCCAGCCGGGGCGTGTGCCAATGGCCTTTTCGGGATCTTGGTTGCGCCACAGCAGCGTGCCTTGGGTGTCGAAGACCCCGTAGCGGACATCATCGGGCAGGCCCTCGATGGGCAGGCTGGGATTGAGTGCCAAAAGGTCCAGCGTCAGGTGCGCCAGGCCGACCATCTGGTTCGCGTCATCGCGGATCGGGAGACTCAGCACGGTCACCCATTGGCCGGAGATTGGCCCCGTGTGCGCGTCGCCCACGCTGAACTGCTCGGCGCGCAGCGCCCGCTGGAACCAGGGCGTGGTGCCTACGTTCACGCCCTTGCCCTGCGGCAGCGCCAGGGCGGAGCAGACGACATCCCCTTGCAGATTGGTGGTCACCAGGTTGGAGAATTTCTTGGTCGCCCGGTAAAAGTCCATCAGCAAAGGGTCGCATTGCCTGGCATCCATGGTCCGCACTGCAGGGCGCCCGGCGACGAGCTTCAGTGTCAGATGCGCGGTCTGAAGCGTGCGACCCACATCGGCTGCCACCAGCGAGGACAGCGGGCGGTGCAGCGCCCGGGCCTGCGCCACGGCGTCCCGCGCATCGCGCCAGGCGCTCATGCCCAGCAACCCGGCCAGTGGAATGACCAGGGCCACCACCAGCAGCAGAAGATGGGCGCGCAGGGGGGCTTTCATGGCGAACGAGGGCAGGGTTCAGATGCGGTGTGAATCGCTTCAAAAACGGGAGTTGGATGGGGTGACCCCAACTGCCGGTTCAGTGTAGGTGTATTTGCGCACTTGTGCCTGACAATCACTGACCGCGCACCGCCCGAGCCCTGCGCGGCACAATCGTCGCCATGCCTCTGTCACTCCAGCCCAGCGCCCCCTGTCCCTGTGGACGCACCGATGCCCGTGGCCGTGCGCTCCGGTTTGCCGACTGCTGCAGCCCTTGTCTGAACCAGCAGCGCCCCGCTTCGGACGCCGAAGCGCTGATGCGCTCGCGCTACAGCGCCTTTGTATTGGAGCGCGCGGACTACCTGCGGGCGACCTGGCATGCCAGCACATGCCCGGCACAGCTGGATTTGGACCCTGCCGCCAAATGGCTGGGGCTGGAGGTGCGCGCCCATCATCGTGTCGATGCGGACCATGCAGAGGTGGAGTTCGTCGCACGCTTTCGCGTGGCGGGCCGGGCCGTGCGCCAGCACGAGCGCAGCCGCTTTGTGCGTGAGCAGGGTTGCTGGTGGTATGTGGATGGCGACGTACTATGAAAATAGGCCTCTGACGCTTGTGTGACAAGCGCGATAAGCTATAAAAATCATAGCAATCCTGGCGCGCGACTCTGGCGCCGGAACTCTGCAGGGGAGAGCCCCGTCCAGTGCCGGAACGCACGGATGAAGCTCTTGTCATTGCCAAAGCCCGCCTCGTACGCCACCTGCTTGATGGGGCGCTCGGTCCGGTGCAGCAGGTCCATGGCGCGCTCGCGCCGCACCTCGTCCTTCAGACCCTGCAACGATGCGCCTTCGTCCTTGAGCTGGCGGTGCAGCGTGCGCGGCGACAGGTGCAGGCGCAATGCCAGCGCCTCGGCGCTGTGCCCGGCGGCGGGGTCGGCCGTGAGCAGGGTGCGCACGCGCTGCACCAGCAGGCGGTCGCGCCGGTACTGCAGCACCGTCAGCGGCAGGGCGCGTTGCAGCATCTGGCGCAGTGCGGCTTCGTCGCGCTGCAGCGGCAGTTGCAGGTAGCGCGCGTCAAAGCGCAGGCCGCTGCAAGCAGCACCAAACTGCACCGGCCCTGGGAACAGCACAGCGTAGGCGTCGTGGTGGGCGGGCCGAGTAAAGCTGAAGAAGGATTCCTGCAGCGGGATGCGCGAATCGATGAACCAGCACGCCAGGCCGTGGATGTTGCGCAGCACCGAAACGGGACAGAACTCGGCAAACGCCCCCAAGGGCCTGTGCTCTTGCAGCCGCACGATGGCGCTGTCGTCTTGCACCTGCAGCGTGAGCGAGATGTCCTGCGTCAGCAGGCCGTGGTGGCGACACCAGCGCTTGAGCGCCACCCCCAGCGTAGGTGAGCTGATGGAGGCGCGCGCCAGCATCCCATAGCTGCCCCAGGGCAGGCGGCGGCTGAACCAGCCCAGTGCCTCGTCGTCCAGTGCCTGCATGGCCAGCCCAGAAAGACGCTCGAACTGCCAGGCCGTCACGCAGGTGGCAGGGTTTTCCACTTCCTGTGGCGCGATTTGTGCCTGTTGCAGCAGCGGCAGCGCATTCACGCCCGCCTGTGCGCAGGCTCGCAGAATGGCCTGCACAAACGCCATGGGCGTGACGGCAGGCGCAGCAGGAGCGGCGGGGGGCAGGGGTGTGGGCGGCGAAGGATGGGCAGCAGAGGCATTCACCCCCAGAGTGTGCCGCAATGCTGGCGGAATTTGCAACCACGCTGGCAAACCACGCCGGGCCACTGGGCGTATTCTTGAGCCCGACCCCTGGCATGCTAGGGCGAAGCGACATTCAAACACCCCCGTCGCCAGGACTTTGGCCCAAAGGGTTACCCCGCCTGGCCCGCCATGCGTCGTTGCTCGTCGGTTGCTGGTACCTACCAGCGTCCTCCTTGCGCCTAGCCTGGCGGGCCAGGCGGGGCAACGACGGGGGTGTTTGAATGTCGATTCGCCCCAGGCCAGCCGCATTCCTCTTGCAGAGAAACCACACCATGCCTGTATTGCAGACCCAACTCAATGCCCGCTCGGCCGACTTTCAGGCCAATGCCGCTGCCATGCGCGTGCTGGTCGATGACCTGAACGCCCAGATCGACAAGGTCGCTGCCGGTGGCGGCGAGGCCGCGCGCGTCAAGCACGTGGCGCGCGGCAAGCTGCTGCCGCGCGAGCGGGTGGCGAACCTGCTCGACCCCGGCACGCCCTTCCTGGAGCTGGCGCCGCTGGCCGCGCTGAACATGTACAACAACGACGCACCGGGCGCGGGCCTGATCGCGGGCATCGGCCGCGTGAGCGGGGTGGACTGCATGATCGTGTGCAACGACGCCACGGTGAAGGGCGGCACCTACTACCCCATGACGGTGAAGAAACACCTGCGCGCGCAGGAAGTGGCGGCGCAGAACCGCCTGCCCTGCATCTACCTGGTGGACTCGGGCGGCGCCAACCTGCCCAACCAGGACGACGTGTTCCCGGACCGCGAGCATTTCGGCCGCATCTTCTTCAACCAGGCCAACATGAGCGCCCAGGGCATCTCGCAGATCGCCGTGGTCATGGGCAGTTGCACGGCCGGCGGCGCCTACGTGCCCGCGATGAGCGACGAGTCCATCATCGTGAAGAACCAGGGCACCATCTTCCTGGGCGGCCCACCGCTGGTGAAGGCCGCCACGGGCGAGGTGGTGAGTGCCGAAGACCTGGGCGGCGGCGACGTGCATACGCGCCTGTCGGGCGTGGCCGACCACCTGGCGCAGAACGACCTGCACGCGCTCAAGCTGGCGCGCCATGCGGTGGCCAATTTGAATAAAAACAAGGCAGCAGCGCCCGCCGATACTGCGCCGGTAGCTCCTAAATATGCAGCAGAAGAGCTGTACGGCGTGATCCCCACCGACACGCGCAAGCCCTTCGACGTGCGCGAGATCATCGCCCGCATCGTCGACGGCAGCGCGTTCGACGAATTCAAGGCGCGCTTCGGCAGCACCCTGGTGTGCGGCTTCGCGCGCGTCGAGGGCATGCAGGTCGGCATCATCGCCAACAACGGCATCCTGTTTTCCGAGAGCGCGCAGAAGGGCGCGCACTTCATCGAGCTGTGCTGCCAGCGCAAGATCCCGCTGGTGTTCCTGCAGAACATCACCGGCTTCATGGTCGGCCGCAAGTACGAGAACGAAGGCATCGCGCGCCACGGCGCCAAGCTGGTGACGGCCGTGGCCACGGCGAGTGTTCCGAAGTTCACCATCATCATCGGCGGTAGCTTCGGCGCCGGCAACTACGGCATGTGCGGCCGCGCCTACTCGCCGCGCTTCCTCTGGATGTGGCCCAACGCGCGCATCTCCGTGATGGGCGGCGAGCAGGCCGCGAGTGTGCTGGCCACCGTCAAGCGCGACGGCATCGAATCCAAGGGCGGCCAGTGGAGCATGGAGGAAGAGGAAGCCTTCAAGGCCCCCATCCGCCGCCAGTATGAAGAGCAGGGCCACCCCTACTACGCCACCGCGCGCCTGTGGGACGACGGTGTGATCGACCCCGCCGACACGCGCCGCGTGCTGGCGCTGGGCCTCTCGGCCACGCGCAACGCGCCCATCGAGGACACCAAGTTCGGCGTGTTCCGCATGTGAAATGGAGCACCCCCTGAGTCGCTTCGCGCCTTCCCCCTCTCTCGCCTCGCTGTGCGAGGCGGGAGGGGAACGCCCCCAGCGCGGCGGGGCGGCCGTTGCGCGGGGGCGCTGGTCTGGGCCGCGACAGTTTCATGGCCCGCAGCGGACGCTCGATAGATTGAATTTTTGAGATGAACACCATGAGTAAACCCAACTTGGTCATCGCATATCAAGGCGTGGTCGCGCGCATCACGCTGACCCAGCCCGAGGTGCGCAACGCCTTCAGCGACGAAGTCATCGCCGAGATCACCGCGGCCTTTCTCGACGTGGGCGCACGCCCCGACGTGCGCGCCGTGGTGCTGGCCGCCGAGGGCCCGGCCTTCTGCGCCGGCGCCAACCTCAACTGGATGCGCCGCATGGCCGACTACACGCGCGCCGAGAACATCGCGGACGCGGGCAAGCTCGCCGAGATGCTGCGCGTGATCTACGCCTGCCCCAAGCCCACCGTGGCGCGTGTGCAGGGCGACGTGTACGCCGGCGGCATGGGCCTGGTGGCGGCCTGCGACATGGCCGTGGCGGTGGACACGGCGGGCTTCTGCCTCAGCGAGGTCAAGCTCGGCCTGATCCCGGCCACCATCAGCCCCTACGTCATCCGCGCCATGGGCGCGCGCGCCGCGCACCGCTACTTCCTCACGGCCGAGCGCTTCGGTGCGGCCGAGGCGCTGCGCATCGGCTTCGTGCACGAGGTCGTGGCCGCCGACCAGCTTGACGCCAAGGTCGATGACATCGTCAAGGCGCTCACCAGCGCGAGCCCGAACGCCGTGCGCGCATGCAAGCAGCTGGTGCAGGACGTGGCCGAGCGCGAGATCGACGCCCCCCTGATAGCCGCCACCGTCGAAGGCATCGCCGACATCCGCGCGAGCGAAGAAGGCCGCGAGGGCGTGCAGTCCTTCCTGCAAAAGCGCAAGCCGGGCTGGCTGGTCTGAAATCCCTGGAGAAATTCAAAATGTTCAAGAAAATCCTGATTGCCAACCGTGGCGAGATCGCGTGCCGGGTCGCGGCCACCGCGAAACGCATGGGTGTGAAGACCGTCGCTGTCTATTCCGACGCCGATGCGCGCGCCAAGCATGTGGCGGTGTGTGACGAGGCCGTGCACATCGGTGCCAGCAGCCCCAAGGAAAGCTACCTGCGCTGGGAGCGCATCATCGAGGCCGCCAAGGCCACGGGCGCCCAGGCCATCCACCCCGGCTATGGCTTTCTGAGCGAGAACGAGGACTTTGCCCAGGCCTGCCAGGCGGCAGGGCTGGTGTTCATTGGCCCGCCCGCGTCGGCCATCAAGGACATGGGCCTCAAGGCCGAATCCAAGCGCCTGATGGAGGCCGCCAACGTGCCCCTGGTGCCCGGCTACCACGGCGCCAACCAGGACGCCGCGCTCTTGCAGGCCGAGGCCGACCGCATCGGCTACCCCGTGCTCATCAAGGCCAGCGCCGGGGGCGGTGGCAAGGGCATGCGCGCGGTGGACAAGTCCGAGGACTTTGCCGCGGCACTGGCCTCGTGCAAGCGCGAAGCCATCAACAGCTTCGGCGACGATGCCGTGCTGATCGAGAAGTACGTGCAGCGCCCGCGCCACATCGAAATCCAGGTGTTTGGCGACACGCACGGCAACTGCGTGTACCTGTTCGAGCGCGATTGCTCGGTGCAGCGCCGCCACCAGAAGGTGCTGGAAGAGGCCCCGGCCCCCGGCATGACCGAATCGCTGCGCCGCCAGATGGGCGAGGCCGCCGTGGCCGCCGCGCGTGCCGTGCACTATGTGGGCGCGGGCACGGTGGAGTTCATCGTGGAGCAGCCCGGTGGCTACGAGCGCCCCGACGAGATGAAGTTCTACTTCATGGAAATGAACACGCGCCTGCAGGTGGAGCACCCGGTCACCGAAGCCATCACCGGCCTGGACCTGGTGGAATGGCAACTGCGCGTGGCCTCGGGCGAGCCGCTGCCGCTGGCGCAGGAGGACCTGCGCATCCACGGCCACGCCATCGAGGCGCGCATCTGCGCCGAGAACCCCGACAACCAGTTCCTGCCTGCCACCGGCCAACTGGCGGTGTACCGCAAGCCTGCGTGCACCAGCTTCGAGCGCGGTGCCGTGCGCGTGGACGACGGCGTGCGCGAGGGTGACGCCATCAGTCCCTTCTACGACTCCATGGTGGCCAAGCTCATCGTGCACGGCGACACGCGCGAGCAGGCGCTGGCCCGGCTGGACGAGGCCCTGGCACAGACGCACATCGTCGGCCTGGCCACCAACGTGCAGTTCCTGCGCCTGGTGGCGCGCACCGAGTCGTTTGCCCAGGCGCGGCTCGACACGGCGCTGATCCCGCGCGAGCAGGCGCACCTGTTCCAGCAAGAGCACGTGGGCCTGCCGCTGGCGGCGGCGGCCGCCGTGGCCCACACCCTGCTGCGCGAGCGCGCCAGCGAAGGCGCAGACCCCTTCAGCCGCCGCGACGGCTGGCACTCGCACGGGCTGACCGAGCGGCGCTTTGCCTTTGAGTTTGGCGGCACGCAGGTGCCCGCGCGGCTTACCTACCAGCACGACGGCGGTTTGCACCTGGCGGTGGGCGAGGGCGATCAGGCAGTCTCTGGCGTGCTCGCCTTCCAGGGTGACGCGCAGGGCCTTGAGCTGCAGTTTGCCGGCCAGCACACGCGCGCTGCGGTGTATGCGCTGGGCGAGACGGATCACGTCTTCACGCCGCAGGGCGCGACGCAGATCGTCTCCATCGACCTGCTGGCCCACGCGGGCGAGGACCAGTCCGAAGGCGGGCGCCTCACGGCCCCCATGCCCGGCAAGGTGGTTTCGTTCGCCGTGCAGGCCGGCGACACCGTCACCAAGGGCCAGCCCCTGGCCGTGATGGAAGCCATGAAGATGGAGCACACCATCGCCGCGCCCGCCGACGGCGTGGTGCAGGAGCTGCTCTACGCCCCTGGCGACCAGGTGGCCGAAGGGGCAGAGCTGCTCAAGCTGGCCGCCGCCTGAGTGCTGCTTGCGCAGCGGTTCGGCAAGGCCGCTGCGCTGGAATGCGGCCAGGGCGTTGCTGTTTTGGTGGCGGTGGTGTGTGGGTGCTGCTGATCCAGCTCTATCAATAGAAGGCACGCCGCGGCCTATGATCCGCAACAGGAGAGCTTGCTGATGACTTCGTCTGTGTTTCTGACCCGCGTGCTTCTGCGCAACTACAAAAGCATTGGTCTTTGTGATGTGCGCCTGGGCCCCATCACCTACCTTGTGGGGGCCAATGGCTCGGGCAAGAGCAATTTTCTGGATGCCTTGCACTTGGTGCGTGATGCGCTGGCGGGCTCGTTGGATAACGCTTTGAATGAAAGAGGCGGACTGCCTGAGGTGCGTCGCCGTTCCAGTGGGCACCCTACCAATTTCGGCATTCGACTGGAGTTCGTGTTGCCAGGGGGGCTGCCTGGTTACTATGCTTTTAACATTGGTGCCCTTCAGGGGCGTGGCTATGAAGTGCAAAAAGAGGAATGCTCTTTCCAGTTCATGGGCGCGGGTGCACTTTTCAAGATAGAGCGGGGACAGCTGATCGAATGCAGTGAGCCCACATTCCCCTCAGTGACTTCCGACAGGCTTGCGCTGGTCAGTGCTTCAGGCATGACAGCTTTCAGGCCAGTGTTCGATGCATTGACCGCCATGGGGTTCTACAACCTGAATCCCAAGGTCATGCGTGAGCCACAAAAACCGCAGGACGGTCGTATGCTCAAGCCCGCAGGCGAGAACATTGTGAGCGTGATCGGGCACCTGGAACGCGTGGCACCGGATCGTATCGAAGAGGTTCAGCGCTACCTGCAGACGGTGGTGCCCATGGTACATGGGTTTTCTCGCAAACAAATCGGCCCGCTGGAGACACTGGAGTTCAGGCAGGACATGGCTGGGGCCAAGCACCCATGGCAATTTCTGGCGCAGAACATGTCGGACGGAACTCTGCGGGCACTCGGGGTGCTCACTGCGTTGTTCCAAGGCAATCGGGACCACGCACCGGTACTGATTGGGATTGAAGAACCCGAAACCGCATTGCACCCTGCAGCAAGTGCGGCTTTGCGGGGGGCTCTGGCCCAGGCAGCCACATGCTCGCAGGTCATCGTGACCAGCCATAGCCCGGAGCTGCTGGACGAGCGTGATATTCCGCCTGAACAACTGTTGGCCGTAGTGTCAGAAGGCGGGGAGACCAAGATCGCGCCCCTCGACAGCGCTTCCAGGCGGATGATGCGCGATCGCTTGTTTTCAGCAGGTGAGCTGCTGCGTTTGAATCAGCTGGCGCCAGACGAGGCTTATCTTGAGACTGCAGCGCAGAACCAGACGATGCTGTTCGGCGAGGGGGGCATGTGATCCGCGTTGCATCGGTTGTTGAGGGCGATGGAGAGGTCATGGCATTGCCTGTGCTACTGCGCCGCCTGGCGCAGTGGCGCACACCGGGAATCAACACCCAGGTATTGCCACCCATCCGAGTCGCAAAAGACAGGTTCCTGAACCGCCCCATGGAATTTGAGCGCCATCTGCAATTGGCAGCAGCCAAGTGCGGCGACGAAGGCTGGGTGCTGCTCCTGCTGGACGCCGATGATGACTGCCCCGCAGCCAAAGGCGCCGAGCTGGCTGCCAGGGCACATGAGGTTTTGCCCCATCGCAGGTTGGCAGTGGTTCTTGCCAACCGTGAGTACGAGGCCTGGTTCATCGCCGCTGCAGCTTCTTTGAACGGTTGCAGGGGGTTTATGCATGGTGAGCAAGATGCCAAAGTGGATGCCGAGCAACCCCGTAACGCCAAGGGCTGGATGGCCCAGCGAATGGCCGCCCGCGTGTACCGGGAAACCACCGATCAGGCTGCTTTTTCCGCAGTATTCGACCTAGACATGGCGTTTGGCAACAGCCGCTCTTTTCGAAAACTTTGCTCTGAATGGAGCAAGAACGTTGTCTTCAACGCGTAGTCACAGAATCAAGGCAAACCCGTGAACACTCCTTCGACAGTCCACATCATCGACGTCGGCCCGCGCGACGGGCTGCAGAACGAAAAGACTCCAGTTCCTGCCGCAGTCAAGATCAGCCTGGTGCAGCGCCTGCAGGACGCGGGCCTGCAGGAGATCGAGGTCACCAGCTTCGTCAGCCCCAAGTGGGTGCCGCAGATGGCGGACAACGTGGACGTCATGGCCTGCATCGAGCGCAAGGCGGGTGTGCGCTACTCCGTACTCACGCCCAACCTGCAAGGCTACGAGGCGGCGGTGAAGACGCAGCCCGATGAAATCGTGGTGTTCGGCTCCGCCAGCGAGGCCTTCAGCCGCAAGAACATCAACTGCAGCATTGCCGAGAGCATCGAGCGCTTTGCGCCCGTGGTGCAGGCCGCGCTGGCGGCGGGCATCCGCGTGCGCGGCGCCATGAGCTGCACCGTGGGCTGCCCGTACGAGGGCGACATTGCCCCGCAGCAGGTGGCCTACCTCGCCGGGCTGATGAGGGGCATTGGCGTGCAGCGCGTGGACGTGGCCGACACCATCGGCGTGGGCACGCCGCGCACGGTGCAGCGTGCCATCGAGGCGGCGCTGCAGCACTATGGGTTGGATGAGGTTTCGGGCCATTTCCACGACACCTATGGCCAGGCCCTGTCGAACACGCTGGCCGCGCTGGAAATGGGCGTGTGGAACTTCCAGGCCTCGGTGGCCGGTCTGGGTGGCTGCCCTTACGCCAAGGGCGCGACGGGCAACGTGGCCACCGAAGACCTTGTGTTCATGCTGCGCGGCATGGGCATCGAAACTGGCATTGACCTCGACAAGCTTGTCGATGCGGGTGCCTACATCAGCGATTTTCTGGGCCGCAAGCCCAACTCGCGCACGGCCGTGGCCCTGCTGAACAAGCGCGCCTGAAAGCCTGAGCACCAGCGCGCAGGCGCCGCCGCCGCTACCATCGGGGAACCATGACTGAAGCTATTCCTTCCCTTGATGCGCAGCCGCCCGGCCTGCAGCGTGTGGCCGCCGCGCTCCAGGCGGCCGGCCACCCCCACGGCCCACGCATGCTCGATGATGCGGCGCGCACTGCGCAGCAGGCGGCCGACCAGCTCGGTGTGCAGCTTGGCCAGATTGCCAAGAGCATCATCTTCCGGCGCAAGGCCGATGATGCGGCCGTGCTCGTTGTCACCTCGGGCGACCGGCGTGTGGATGAGAAGAAGGTCGAGGCCCATGTGGGCAAGATCGGTCGTGCCGATGCCGGTTTCGTGAAGGATCGCACCGGCTTTTCCATCGGCGGTGTCTCGCCCGTGGCGCATGCCACGCCGCCGGTCACGCTGATCGACCGCGACCTGCTGCGCTTCGATGTGGTCTGGGCCGCCGCAGGGCACCCGCACGGCGTGTTTCCACTCCACCCCGCCGACCTGGAGCGGCTCACTGGCGCACCCGTGGTCGATGTGGTGCAGGAGCCTGCTGCCCTATGAGTGCTATCGAAGGTATAGCTGCTCGCGCCCGTCTGTTGGGCGAAGCGGGCTATTTTGATCCCAATTCCGACGAGGTCATTCCCTCGCCCTGCATCTCGGTCTGCCGCATGTCCGAGGACCGCAGCCACTGCGTGGGGTGCTTTCGCACCATTCCCGAGATTCGCGCCTGGGCCCAGGCCGACAGCGCCGAGCGCCTGGCCATCTGGGCTGCGCTGGCGCAGCGCGCCGGGATGGCTTTTCCACCCTGAAGCCCCCACCCTGACGTCCCCACCAAGGAGCTGCCATGAAGCACATCGTCTTTCACCTGGACTTCGTTTCGCCGTACGCCTGGCTGGCCTTCGAGCGTTTGCCGGATGTGCTGGAGGGCCTGAGCCACAGCGTGGAGTACCGGCCGGTGCTGCTGGGTGCGCTGCTCAAGCAGCATGGCAACCCGGGGCCGGCGGGCATTGCGCCCAAGCGGGACTGGACCTACCGCCATGCCGTGTGGCTGGGCCATTCGCTGGGCGTGCCGCTGACGATGCCGGCGCGCCACCCATTCCATCCGCTGCCGCTGCTGCGCCTGGCGCTGGCCTGCAGCGAGGACGGCAGCATCAACCGTTTCGTCACCGGCACGGTGTTCCGCCATGTCTGGCAGGGCGGGCAGGATGCGCTCGATGCCGAGCGGCTCACGCAGCTCGCTGCCGAACTGGAGCCCCAGCGCAAGCCGGGCGACGAGGATGGCGCCCGCGCCAAGGCGCTGCTGCGCGCCAACACCGAGGCCGCCACGGCGCGCGGCGTGTTCGGTGTACCGGCGCTGGAGGTGGATGGCAAGGTCTTCTGGGGCTACGACAGCCTGCCCATGCTGCGCGCCTACCTGGAGGGCGACGCCTGGTTCGGCCAAGGCTGGGAGTCCGCTGCAAGCGTGGCGCAAGGCCTGCCGGTTTGAATGCAGGGGCGTGCCATGGCGGCCGCCCCATCCTTCATGCCCAGCGCCTTTCCTTTCAACGCATCCCCCTTCGATTGCCTCACCCCCGACGAGCAGCGCCTGGTGCGCGCCAGCGTGGACATCGCCTACTTCCCCGAAGGCGCGGTGGTGCTCGATGCGGGCAGCGTTCCTACCCACCTGTTCGTCATCATCAAGGGCTACGTCACCCAGACCGAGGGTGAAGAGGTCTTGGCCACCTACGGTCCCGAGGACAGCTTTGATGGCTGTGGCCTGATGACCGGCCGCCTGCACAGCCGCTTTGTGGCCACCGAGGAAGTGGTGGCCTACCAACTGGCGCGCGAGGCGGTGAACGAACTCATCGCCTGCAACACCACCTTTGGCGCCTTGCTGTTTTCCGACCTGGGCCAGAAGCTCAGTGCCCTGGCACGCAGGGCAGGGCAGCATGAGCTGCAATCGCTCACCATGGCGCGCGTGGAGCAGGCCTTTCTGCGCCCGGCCCCCATGGTGACTGCGGACACCGACATCATCACCGTCGTGCGCCTGCTGCAGGAGCAGAGGGTGAAGAATGTGCTGGTGACCGGGCTGGCCGACGGCGGCCTGGGTATTTTCACCAACACCGATTTGCAGCGCGCCATTCTCGATGGCCGCCCGCTGGACCAGTTGGCCGTGGGCACACTGGCCAGCACGCCCGTCGTCACCGTGCGCGAGTCCGACTCGCTGGGCGACGCCATGGTGCTGCTGCTGCGCAGGCGCGTGCACCGCCTGGTGGTGCTGGAGGACACTGGCGCCGTACGCGGGGTGCTGGAGGCGCTGGACCTGTTCAGCTTTCTGGCCAACCATTCGCACGTCATCACGGCGCAGATCGAACACGCGCAGGATTTGCCCGCACTGGCGCAGGCGGCCGCACAGATCACGCGGCTGCTCGCCGCGCTGCAGCGCGGTGGCACGCGCATCGGGCTGATGGCCAAGCTGGTGCAGCAACTCAACGCCCACCTGTTCGAGCGCGCCTGGTCCATGGTGGCCCCCCCCGACCTGGTGGAGAACAGTTGCCTGTTCGTCATGGGCAGCGAGGGGCGCGGTGAACAACTCCTCAAGACCGACCAGGACAACGGCCTGGTGCTGCGCGATGGCTATGCCGCGCCGCCGGAGCTGGACGCCATCTGCCAGCGGTTTTCGGAGGTGCTGGCGAGCTTTGGCTACCCTGAGTGCCCCGGCCGCATCATGGTCAGCAACCCCGACTGGCGCGGCTCGGTCCACAGCTTTGGCCAGCGTGTGCGCCAATGGCTGCTGGCGCCCGAGGCCGACAGCCTGATGCAGCTCGCCATCTTTCTGGATGCCCATGCCGTGGCGGGCGATGCGGCGCTGCTCCATGCCGTGCGTGAAGGTGTGGTGGAGCAGGCCATCGACAACGACGCCGTACTGGCCCGCTTTGCCGCTGCCATCGACAACTTTGGCGGCGCCTCGGGCTGGTGGAGCCGCCTGTTCGGCCTGAGCGATGAAGGCCGTGCCATCAGCCTCAAGAAGGCGGGCATCTTTCCCATCGTGCATGGCGTGCGCAGCCTGGCGTTGGCGCGGCGCGTGCCGGCCACCGGCACGGCCGAGCGGATTGCCGCACTGGTGGAGGCGGGCGTGCTCGATGCCGCCCTGGGCGATGAGCTGGTGCAAAGCCTGCACTTCCTCATGGGACTGCGCCTGCAGGCCGGGCTGGCCCAGATCGACACGGGCCGGCCGGTCACCGGCAACGTCGATCCCGAGCGGCTCAGCACGCTGGAGCGCGATCTGCTCAAGGACGCGCTCGCGGTGGTCAAACGTTTCAAGGCGCTGCTGCACCACCGGCTGAAATTGGACGCGCTGTGACACTGCTGGAACGCATGCGCCGCACCTGGCAGCGCTACCACCTGGCGCGGCCCGAGTTTGCCTTCCTGCTCGAACCGCCGCCGCCCAACGAATGGGTGGCCATCGACTGCGAGACCACGGGCCTGAACCGCCGCACCGACGAGATCATTGCCATCGGCGCCGTGCGCATCGTGGGCCAGCGCATCCTAACCAGCCAGCGGCTGGAGTTGTTGGTGCGGCCCGACAAGGAGGTGCCCGCGGACAGCGTGCGCATCCACCGCCTGCGCAGCCGTGATGTGGCCCAGGGCCTGCCGCTGGACGAGGCGATGCGCCAGCTGCTGCATTTCATCGGAAGCCGCCCGCTGGTGGGCTACTACCTGGAGTTCGATGTGGCCATGCTCAACCGCGCCGTGTGGCCCTTGCTGGGCATGGGCCTGCCACAGCAGCGCTTGGAGGTATCGGCCATGTACTACGAGTACAAGTTCAAGCAGTTGCCGCCCTACCAGCAGTTCGACAACGCCCACATCGACCTGCGCTTTGCCACGCTCATGGACGACCTGGCGCTACCCCAGCGCGAAGCCCACGACGCCCTCAACGACGCCGTCATGGCGGCCATGGCCTTCGTCAAACTGCGCCAGTTGCAAAGCCAATAAAAAACCGGGCGCCAGGCCCGGTGGATTGTCCCCCCACCGCATCGCGCAACGATGCGAGGGGGAGGGCGCCGCATGCGCCACAGGGGGGCATCAATGTCCAGAGGCCCCAGCGGCGCCCAGGCCCGTTTCCGAACGCACCTGCTGCGCTGGGAATGCGGCGCGCTCGCGCGCGGCGTTGGCGCTCTTGTCGGTGATCGAGAAGAGCCAGATGCCCACGAAGCCGATGGTCATGGAGAACAGCGCCGGCGAGGTGTAGGGGAACAGCGCCGAGCCGGCCGGGTTGCCCAGCGTGGCTTCCCACACCGAGGGCGACACAATGGTCAGGCCCACCGAGGAGATCAGGCCCATGAAGCCGCCAATCACCGCACCGCGCGTCGTGCAGTCTTTCCACAGCACCGACATGAACAGCACCGGGAAGTTGGCCGAGGCAGCAATGGCGAAGGCCAGCGAGACCATGAACGCGATGTTCTGCTTCTCGAAGGCGATGCCCAGCACCACGGCGATCACGCCCAGGGCCAGGGTGGTGATGCGCGAAACCTTCAGCTCCGAGGCGCTGTCGGCCTTGCCCTTCTTGAACACCGTGGCATACAGGTCGTGCGACACGGCCGAGGCGCCCGAGAGCGTCAGGCCGGCCACCACGGCCAGGATGGTGGCGAACGCCACGGCCGAGATGAAGCCGTAGAAGATGTTGCCGCCCACCGACTTGGCCACCAGCACGGCCGCCATGTTGGCCGTGCCCGCGCCGCCGTGGATGATGCCCTTGACGGTGTCGGCGAACTCGGGGTTGGTCAGCACCAGGGTGATGGCGCCAAAGCCGATGATGAAGATCAGGATGTAGAAGTAGCCGATCCAGGTGGTGGCCCACAGCACCGACTTGCGGGCTTCCTTGGCATCGGGCACGGTGAAGAAGCGCATCAGGATGTGGGGCAGGCCGGCGGTGCCGAACATCAGCGCCATGCCGAACGAGATGGCCGAGATCGGATCCTTGATGAAGCCGCCGGGGCCCATGATGGACAGCCCCTTCTTGGCGGCGTCTTCAGCCGACATGCCGGTGTTGGCGGCGATATTGGTGCGCACTTCCACGCCCTTGGCGAACAGCGCCTCGGGGCTGAAGCCGTACTGTGCCAGCACCATGAAGGCCATGAAGCTCACACCTGCCAGCAGCAGCACCGCCTTGATGATCTGTACCCAGGTGGTGGCCGTCATGCCGCCGAACAGCACATAGACCATCATCAGCGCGCCCACGATGACCACGGCCATCCAGTACTCCAGGCCGAACAGCAGCTTGATGAGCTGGCCGGCGCCGACCATCTGCGCGATCAGGTAGAACGCCACCACCACCAGCGTGCCCGAGGCCGCGAAGGCACGGATCGGCGTCTGCTGGAAGCGGTAGCCCGCCACGTCGGCGAAGGTGAACTTGCCCAGGTTGCGCAGGCGCTCGGCCATCAGGAAGGTGATGATGGGCCAGCCCACGAGGAAGCCGATGGAGTAGATCAGGCCGTCGTAGCCGGTGGCCATCACGGCCGCCGAGATGCCCAGGAAGGAAGCCGCGGACATGTAGTCGCCCGCGATCGCCAGGCCGTTCTGGAAGCCGGTGATGCCGCCGCCAGCCGTGTAGAAATCGGCGGCAGAGCGTGTCTTGGCAGCGGCCCACTTCGTGATCCACAGCGTACCGGCGACGAAGATGCCGAACATGATGATGGCCGTCCAGTTTGTGGCCTGTTTGGCCGCCTGGCCCACATCGCCACCGGCGGCATGGGCGGCCCCTGCGGTCAGCAGGGCCAGCAGAGGCAGCGCTTGAAGGGCTGGTTTCTTGAGAGCGTTCATTTCGATGCGTCTTTGAGAATTTGCTTGGTCAGTGCATCGAACTCGCCGTTGGCACGGCGCACATAAATGCCGGTGATGACGATGGTGAACAGGATCACGCCCAGGCCGATGGGAATGCCCAGTGTGGTCACGCCGCTGCCGATAGGCTGGGCGAGAAACTTCTTGTCGAATGCAATCAGCGCGATATAGCCGTAATAAGCCACCAGCATCAGCACGGTCAGAAAGATGCCCAGACGGTTGCGCTTGGTGCGCAGTTCCAGGTACTTCGGATGGCTCTGTATTTTTTGGACCACCGGGTCGCTCATGAATCAATCTCCTTGGATGGGATCACTGCCGTGACAGAAGGTCCGCGGCAAGCGGGCGGATTCTGCAAACGGGCACTGACCAAGCGCTTACGCAGTGCAGCAATTGCAGTGCAACAAACTGCTGCAAGGCACGCTGGGCCTGGTTTTGTCAGTGCCGGGTCAGTTTCAAGCAAGCCCTTGTTGGCTGGGCGTCAGAACGGGGTCAGCACGGCCTCCAAGAATGCTTGCAGGCTGCCACAGAGCAGCTTGCAAGCAATTGGAGACAACCCATGGCCCCCCCGGCTTCCAACGGGCCGATGACGCCCGAGGAGACGCGGGTGGTCATTGCCTCGTCGCTGGGCACCGTGTTCGAGTGGTACGACTTTTACCTCTACGGTGCCCTGGCGGCCATCATTGCGCGCCAGTTTTTCAGCGCGCTCGACGCGGGCTCGGCCTTTCTGTTCGCGCTGCTGGCGTTCGCCGCCGGTTTTCTGGTGCGCCCTTTGGGGGCCGTGCTGTTCGGGCGGCTGGGTGACATGATCGGGCGCAAGTACACCTTTCTGGTGACCATGCTGGTCATGGGCCTGGCCACCTTTGCCGTGGGGCTGCTGCCGGCCTATGCCAGCATCGGCGTGGCGGCGCCCATCCTGCTCATAGGGCTGCGCCTGCTGCAGGGCCTGGCCCTGGGGGGCGAGTATGGCGGGGCCGCCGTCTATGTGGCCGAACATGCCCCCCAGCACCGGCGCGGCGCCTACACCGCCTGGATCCAGACTACGGCCACGCTGGGCCTGCTGATGGCGCTGCTGGTCGTCATGGGCGTGCGTGCGCTGCTGGGCGAAGACGCATTTGCCGACTGGGGCTGGCGTATTCCCTTTCTGGTGTCCATCGCGCTGTTGGCCGTGTCGGTGTGGATTCGCCTGTCCCTGGCCGAGACACCGGCCTTCCAGCGCATGAAGGCACGGGGGCGCGCCTCGCGCGCCCCCGTGCGCGAGGCCTTCGGGACATGGAAGAACCTGCGCCTGGCCCTGCTGGCCCTGCTGGGCCTGACGGCCGGGCAGGCCGTGGTCTGGTACACCGGGCAGTTCTATGCGCTGTTCTTTCTGACGCAGCAGCTCAAGGTGGAAGCCGCCACCGCACAGCTCTTGCTGGCGCTGGCGCTGCTGCTGGGCACGCCGCTGTTCATTGTGTTTGGTGCGCTGTCCGACCGCGTGGGCCGCAAGCCGGTCATCCTGTTGGGCTGCGTGCTGGCGGCGGCCACGTACTTTCCGGCCTTTCAGGCGCTGACCGTGGCGGCCAACCCTGCGCTGGCGCAGGCCCAGGCACGCAACCAGGTGGTCATTGAAGCGTCTCCCTGGGGCTGCTCCTTCCAGTTCAATCCCACCGGAGCCACGCGCTACACCAGCCCCTGCGACCTGGCCAAGCAGGTGCTGGCCGCGCATTCGGTGAGCTACCACACCGAGCCTGCCGAAGGCGAGAGTGCAGCCGCTGTGGTGCGCATCGGCACCCAGCGCATCGTGCTGGAGCCTGCCACCGGCATGACCGGCATGCAGGCGCGTGAGCGTGAGCGGACCTTTCGCAGCGCCGTGGCCCAGGCCTTGCAGGTTGCGGGCTACCCAGACCACGCCGACCCGCAGGCCATTGACCGGCTGCGTGTGGTCGCCATCCTGTGGTACCTCATGCTGCTGGTCACCATGGTGTACGGCCCCCTTGCGGCGGCGCTGGCCGAAATGTTTCCTACCCGCATCCGCTACACGGCCATGAGCCTGCCGTACCACATCGGCAACGGCTGGTTCGGTGGCATGCTGCCGCCCATGGCATTTGCCATCGTCGCGCAGACGGGCAACATGTACAGCGGCCTGTGGTACCCGGTGCTGATTGCCGGGGTGGGTGCGTTCATCGGCGCGCTGTGGCTGCGTGAGACGCGTGGCGTGGATATGTATGCCGAGGATTGAGACGGTGTGAATGAATCCGGCGTGCCAGAGCAGGCCAGATTCATTCAAACCTTCCGAGGTCTTTGGCCGAACTGGGCTGAACGGTCAGAGCACGGCAAACAGCTTTTCGCGCAACTCGGGCAGGCGCCTCTTGCCTACGGCGTTGGACTCCATGGCCTCGGCCCAGGCGATGTACACATGGCGCAGTTCTTCGGTGGTCTTGCTGCCGTAGATCGACTCGACGAGTGAAATGCGGTTGTGCTGCCCAAAGATGGTGTTGACCGTGTTGATCATGAAATTGCGCGCCATGTCCGCCTCCTTGGCGCTGCGCGATTCGGGCGGCGGCAGGGCCTCCAGATCGTCGCCTGCATGGGTGCTGGCTGCAGCACCCGCAGGGCTGGGCGCGGGCTTGGGTGCGGGGACGGTACCCACGGCCTCGATGCAGCCGCGCTCCAACAGTTCGGTGAGCTGTGGGCTGACCTCATTGCCGGGCACAAAGGTGCTCAGTTCCTGACCGCTGCGCTTGCCATCCACCAGCACCAGTACGCGCCGCGCCATGGGCGACAGACCCAGGGAGCGCGAGGCGATTTCCTGCTGACCCTGCGCCGTCTTGGCGTAGATGGAGCGAAGCAGTACGGGGATGGAATCAGGCATGGCGATGGAGCAGGGACGGGGATGCCGTCTTCAGGATGAGGCAGGTAAGAGAGTGTTTCTGCAACACAGCGCTCTGCCATTGGGATTTTCACTGAGGCCTGAACGATCGGTGTTTTCCCTTGAGTCGTAATCCAAGCGTCAGATTGGAACTTTTCATCAGTTCGCTGTAAGGAAGCGTCGCGACAGTCAACCTCGCAATCCACGGGGCTGGCCTTGTGGGTGCACGGGGGCAGTGCTCAGGCGCTGTGATCTGTACTCCAACAAGAGGGGACTTTCATGAAGGAAGACAAAGGTAGTCACGCCTACTGGAAAGCCACGCTCGGCCTGCTGACCAAGATTCTCATCATCTGGTTTGTGGTGTCGTTCGGCGCGGGCATCCTGTTTGCGGACATGCTCAACAACATCAAGCTGGGCGGGTATCCGCTAGGGTTCTGGTTTGCGCACCAGGGCTCCATCTACATCTTCATTGCGCTGATTTTTTATTACGCCAAGAAGATGGGCGACATTGACCGTCAGTTCGACGTGCATGAAGACTGAGGGCTGACATCATGGATTTGCAAACCACTATCTACGTTGTTGTCGGTCTGAGCTTTGCGCTCTACATCGGCATCGCTATCTGGGCCCGTGCGGGTTCCACGAGTGAGTTCTACGCGGCCGGCGGCAGCGTGCACCCCATCACCAACGGCATGGCCACGGCCGCCGACTGGATGAGCGCGGCTTCCTTCATCTCCATGGCGGGCCTGATCGCCAACATGGGGTATGGCGGCGGCCTGTTCCTCATGGGCTGGACCGGCGGTTACGTGCTGCTGGCCATGCTGCTGGCTCCGTACCTGCGCAAGTTCGGAAAGTTCACGGTGCCGCAGTTCATTGGTGACCGCTTCTATTCGAAGACGGCCAGCACCATTGCCGTTATCTGCCTGCTGACCGCTTCGACCACTTACATCATCGGCCAGATGACGGGTGTGGGCGTGGCGTTCTCGCGCTTCCTGAACGTGTCCAGCGACACCGGCATCTACATCGGCCAGGCCATCGTGTTCCTGTACGCTGTGTTTGGCGGCATGAAGGGCATCACCTACACCCAGGTGGCGCAGTACATCGTGCTGATCTTTGCCTACACCATTCCTGCGGTCTTCATCAGCCTGCAGCTCACCGGCAACTTCCTGCCGCAGCTCGGCCTGGGTGGCACCTTCTCCGGCACCGACATGTCTCTTCTGGCCAAGCTCGACCAGGTGGTGACCGACCTGGGCTTTGGCAAGTACACCACGACCACGGCGGGCAGCACGCTCAACATGTTCGTGTACACCATGTCGCTGATGATCGGTACCGCCGGTCTGCCGCACGTGATCATGCGATTCTTCACCGTGCCTTCGGTCAAGGACGCACGCTCCTCTGCTGGCTGGGCGCTGATCTTCATTGCCATCCTGTACACCACGGCACCCGCTGTGGCGGCCATGGCCAAGCTGAACCTGCATGCCACGGTCAACACCGCCGTCAAGGCCGGTGGCGATCTGTATGCAACCGAAGCCTCCATCAAGGGCGACGCACGTCCCGAGTGGATGAAGCGCTGGGAAAAGACCGGCCTGCTGAAGTGGGAAGACAAGAACGGCGACGGCCGCATCCAGTACTACAACGACAAGACCAAGAACGAAGCCGCCAAGGGCAAGGCCGAGGCTGCCGGCTGGAAGGGCAACGAGCTGACCGTGAACGCCGACATCATCGTGATGGCCAACCCCGAAATCGCGCTGCTGCCCAACTGGGTGATCGCGCTGGTGGCGGCGGGTGGTCTGGCAGCGGCGCTGTCCACGGCTGCTGGTCTGCTGATGGCCATTTCGTCTGCGGTATCGCATGACTTGGTCAAGGGCGTGTTCAACCCCAACATCAGCGAGAAGAACGAACTGCTGGCGGGCAAGATCGCCATGGCTGTGGCCATTGTGATTTCCGGTTACCTGGGTCTGAACCCGCCGGGCTTCGCAGCCGGTACCGTGGCCCTGGCCTTCGGTATTGCCGCCAGCTCGCTGTTCCCCGCCATCATGATGGGCATCTTCAGCAAGAAGATGAACAAGGAAGGCGCCATGGCCGGTATGCTGGCAGGCTTGTTCGTCACGCTGTTCTACGTGTTTGCGCACAAGGGCATCTTCTTCATCAAGGGCACCGAGTTCCTGGGCCTGATCGGTGGAGCCAACCCCTTCTTCGGCATCACGCCGGAAGCCTTCGGTGCCATTGGTGCGCTGGTGAACTTTGCCGTGGCATTCCTGGTGGACAAGTTCACCAAGGAGCCGCCAGAGCACATCCAGCACATGGTCGAGGCTGTGCGTATCCCGCGCGGCTCCAAGATGGTGCACGGCGCCCACTGACCCAGGGTTTACCCCTGGCTGCTGCTGCGCTGGCACGCAGCAGCGTCACAATCAAGGGCCCTGCCGGCATGGCGCTGGCAGGGCCTTTTTACGGACCCAAGGTGGAGCATTCGATGAAGTTTGATGTCAGCGTCGCCCTGACGTGGATATTGTTCCTGGCGCTTTTTCCCATGGCGTTTTTCTGGTTTCGCCGTGCGTGGCGTATCGTGGTCAAGCGTGATTTTTCCGAGGTGGCCATCAAGCGTGGCGAGTCGCCACCCAACCCCGAAAAGTACGCTCCCTATGCCATGGCCATCAACCTGATCGCTGGCGCGGTGGTGGTGGTCGTGATCGTGGGCGTGGTGCTGGGCCAGTTGGAATACAACACCTGGACGGCCACCGCAGGCAGCACCATCTGGTGCAAGTTCTTTCTGGACTTTGCGTTGGCACGCCAGGCCCATGCCGGTGCCAATCCGAAGGAGCCCAAGGCCAAGGCCTGAGGGATGGCCTTGCGTGACGCCCACGTAAGACCAAGGTAAGTGCCGGGCGGACAATGTAGGAATTCCTGCCAGGAGACCGCTGTGCTCAAAGGACTCGGCTCCCAACGCCTGGTTGCGCTGTTTGTCGGCGGCTGGGTACTGTTCAATTTTCCGCTGCTCGGCCTGTGGGATCGGGATGCCACCGTGTGGGGCATTCCCTTGTTCCCGCTGGCCCTGTTCCTGCTGTGGGGCGGGCTCATTGCCGCGCTGGCCTGGCTGATGGAGTGGCCCGAAGACCGCTTGGCAAACCGCAACGCTGAGCGCCCCGATGACCGTGCGGAGGCCCCCCCCCCGCCCGCACCGCCCCAGGAGTAGGCATGCTCTTGCCCGCACTGGTCATTGCTTCGTCGTTTGCCTATTTGCTGCTGCTGTTCGCCGTGGCGTACTGGGCCGACCGCCGTGCACAAACGGGGCGCTCGGTCATTGCCAACCCCTGGACCTACGCTCTCTCGCTGGCCGTGTACTGCACGGCCTGGACCTATTTCGGCAGCGTGGGCCGTGCCGCCTCGGGCGGGGTGTGGTTTCTGCCCATCTACCTGGGGCCTACGCTGGTCATGCTGCTGGGCTGGATCGTGCTGCGCAAGATGATCCGCATTGCCAAGGCCTACCGCATCACCTCGATTGCCGACTTCGTTGCCAGCCGCTATGGCAAGAGCCCACTGCTGGCCGGGCTGGTCACCCTGATCGCGGTGGTGGGCATCGTGCCTTACATCGCGCTGCAGCTCAAGGCGGTGTCGGCGGGCTATGCCCTGCTGACGGTGCCCGGCGGCGTGGCCGAGGCTGCGCACTGGAGCCGCGACAGCGCCTTTTACGTGGCCCTGGTGCTGGCCGGCTTTGCCATGGTGTTCGGCGCGCGTCACCTCGACACCACCGAGCGCCACGAGGGCATGGTGGCCGCCATCGCGTTCGAATCGGTGGTCAAGCTGGTGGCTTTTCTGCTGGTCGGGTTCTTTGTGGTGTATGGCCTGTTCGATGGCCTGGGCGATCTGTTTGCCCGCACGCAGGCCGTGCCGCAGCTGCAGCAGCTGCTGCGCCTGGAGCAGGGTGGGCAGTTTGCCTGGGCGCAGTGGTTCGGGCTGATGCTGCTGTCGATGTTCTCGGTGGTGTTCCTGCCCCGCCAGTTCCAGGTGATGGTGGTGGAGAACGTGCGCGAAGACCACCTGCGCCGCGCGGTCTGGGTGTTTCCGCTCTACATGCTGCTCATCAACCTGTTCGTGCTGCCCATTGCGCTGGGCGGCCTGCTGTACTTCGGGCCGGGGCAGGCCAACGCCGAAAACTTCGTGCTGTCGCTGCCCCTGGCGGCCGGCCAGCACGCGCTGGCGCTGTTTGCTTTTGTGGGCGGGCTGTCCGCGGCCACGGGCATGGTCATAGTGGAGACCGTGGCAGTCTCCACCATGGTCAGCAACGAGTTGGTACTCCCCCTGCTGCTGCGCTGGCGCCACCTGCGCAGCAGCGGCGGGCAAGACTTCACGCGCCTTCTGCTGGGCATCCGGCGGGCCGCCATCCTGGGCGTGCTGGTGCTGGGCTATGTGTACTTTCACCTCGCGGGTGAGGCCTATGCGCTGGTCAGCATCGGGCTCATCAGCTTTGCCGCCGTGGCGCAGTTTGCGCCGGTGGTGCTGGGCGGCATGTACTGGAAGGGCGGCACCCGCCTGGGTGCGCTGGCCGGGCTGCTGGCGGGCTTTTTGATGTGGGCCTATACCCTCATGCTGCCGTCGATTGCCAAGTCGGGCTGGCTTGACATGGGTTTCATCGCCCACGGGCCTTGGGGCATGGCTTGGCTGCGACCCGAGCAGTTGCTCGGCCTGCAGGGGTTCGACGGTCTCACGCATTCATTGTTCTGGAGCATGCTGGCCAATGTGGTGGCTTATGTCGGTGTCTCGCTGTGGCGTGCGCCCTCGGGCCGCGAGGCCAGCCAGGCCCTGCTGTTTGTCGATGTGTTCGAGCGCACGGCCGGCTCCAGCCCGGTGTTCTGGCGCGGGCGGGCCAACACGCAAGACCTGCTGCGCCTGTGCGAGCGCTTTCTGGGCGCCGCCAAGGCGCGGGCGCTGCTTGACGGCTACGCGCAGCGCGTGGGCGTGCGCAATGCCCAGGCCCTGCGGCCTGATGCCCGGCTGGTGCAGTTTGTCGAAACCCAGCTCGCCGGGGCCGTGGGCAGCGCCTCGGCCCGTGCGCTGGTGGCCTCGGTGGCCGAGGAAGAAACGCTCTCGCCCGAAGACGTGCTGCGCATTTTGGACGAGGCCTCGCAGATCCGCGCCTATTCGCGTGCGCTGGAGGACAAGTCGCGCTCGCTGGAACAGGCCACCGCCGAGCTGCGCGCCGCCAATGAGCAGTTGCAGAGCCTGGATCGGCTCAAGGACGACTTCATGTCGTCGGTGACGCACGAACTGCGCACGCCGCTCACCTCCATCCGCGCGCTGGCCGAACTCATGCAGGACGACGCTGGCATGCCTCAGGCCCAGCGCCAGCAGTTCGTGGGCATCATCGTGGCCGAAACCGAGCGCTTGACGCGCCTGGTCAACCAGGTGCTGGACATGGCCAAGATCGAATCGGGTCACGCCGAATGGCATGTGGCCCCCGTGGACATGCGCGCCCTGGTGGAGCGCGCGGTGGCGACCACGGCCGAAGTGTTCCGCGAGCGCGCGGCCCAGGTGCAGGTGCAGCTGCCCGACGAGGCGCCCGTGCTCCAGGCCGACCCCGACCGCATTCTGCAGGTGCTGCTGAACCTGCTGTCCAACGCGGCCAAGTTTGTGCCCTCGCCCGGCGGGCAGGTGCAGGTGCGGCTGACGTCCGATGCGCAAGGCGTCACGGTGTGCGTGCAGGACAACGGCCCGGGCGTGCAGCCGGGCCATGAAGCCATGATTTTTGACCGCTTTCACCAGACCGACCTGGGTGTCCAGGTGGCGCACGGAACAGGCCTGGGCCTGCCGATCAGTCGCCATATTGCGGAACATTTTGGCGGGCGGCTGTGGCTGGAGCCCAGCGTGCAGCCGGGTGCCTGCTTCTGCTTCTGGTTGCCACTGCCTACAGAACCTATTGGAGACAAGACCCCATGACGACAAAAATACTGATTGCCGACGATGAACCCAACATCGTCATCTCGCTTGAATACCTGCTGCAGCGCGAGGGCTACACCGTGCTGGTGGCGCGCGACGGGCAGGAGGCGCTGGACACCATCGCGCGCGAGCAGCCCGCACTGGTGCTGCTCGACGTGATGATGCCGCACAAGACCGGTTTCGAGGTGTGTCAGGCCGTACGCGCCGACGAGGCCCTGCAGGGCACCAAAATCCTCATGCTCACGGCCAAGGGCCGCGAGACCGACGTGGCCAAGGGCATGGCCCTGGGCGCCAATGCCTACATGACCAAGCCCTTCTCCACGCGCGAGCTGGTGCAGAAGGTGGCCGAACTGCTTGGGGAGACATCCGCATGAGAAAGATCGACCCCCGGCTGGTGCTGGCCATCGCCGCTGCGGGCCTGGTGATGGCGCTGTGGCTGGTGCTGATGTCCGCGATCGTCTGGTCCACGTTGGATGCGCCGGAGCGCCTGGCGGTGGGCGATGTGCTGGCGCCGCGCACCGTTCTGGTGGCCATGGGCTGGCTGTTGGGCCTGTTTCTGGTGGCGGTCACGCTGCACATGCTGCACCGCCGTTACGTGGGCGACCCGCACCGTCTGATTGAAAAAATCCGGGTGGTAGTAACAGCTACTACGCCCCAGCAGCTCACCCCCCGGGGCACCGCCGAAATGCAGGCCATGGCCCGCGCCGTGAACGAGTTGGCAGCCCAGCGCGATCAGTTGCGCGGCGATGTGGCCGAGCAGGTGGCCCGGGCCAGCCTGCGCGTACAGCAGGAGAAGAACCGCCTGGCCGCACTGATGGCCGAGCTGAACCAGAGCGTGGTGGTGTGCAACCGCGAAGGGCGCATCCTGCTCTACAACCAGCGTGCGCGCCAGCAGTTCCGCCAGCTTTCGCAGGGCGCGGGAGCCGCCGCCGGGGCCGAGCTGATCGGCATTGGGCGTTCCATCTATGCCGTGCTGGACCAGCAACTGGTGGCGCATGCGCTCGAGCGCATCCACCAGGCGCTGGGGCGGGGTGTGGCCACGCCTTCGGCACAGTTTGTCACCACCACGCAGGGCGGGCACCTGCTGCGCGTGCAGGTGGCGCCGGTGCGCGAATCGGTACCGCCCGGTGAAGGCGAGGCGCCAGAAGGCCTGCAGACCGTGAGCGGGCTGGTGCTGATGCTGGACGATGTGACCGCCAGCGTGCAGGAGGAGGCCGAACGCGACCAGCTCATGCACGGCCTGACCGAGGGCAGCCGTGCCTCGCTGGCCAACATCCAGGCGGCGGTGGACATGCTGGGCTATGCTGACCTGGAGCCTGCCATGCGCGAGCGCTTTCTGGGCGTGGTGCGAGACGAGGTCGGCGCCATGGGGCGGCGCATCAATGACCTGGCCCACCGTGCCACGCAACGCCTCAAGACCCGCTGGCCCATGGAAGACATGCTGGGCGCCGACCTGGTGACGGCCGCCCAGCGTCGCATTGCGCAGCACTGCGACCGGCCGGTCACGCTCGACGCCATCGACACCAGCCTCTGGCTCAAGGTGGACAGCTACACCCTGCTGCTGGCGCTGACCTACCTGGCCCACCGTCTGGTCGATGAATTCGAGGTGCGGTTTCTGCAGTTGCGCCTGCAGGGTACCGCCACCCATGCGCAGCTCGACCTGGTCTGGAGTGGCCAGGCCATGAGCAACGAGACCGTGATGAGCTGGGAGATGGACGCCATGCGCTTTGGCAGCGAGCGCAGTCCGCTGACGGTGCGCGATGTGGTCGAGCGCCACGGCGGCGAGATGTGGTTCGAGCGCGAGCGTGCCCGCCACCAGGCGTTCTTCCGCTTCATGCTGCCGCTGGCCAGTGTGCAGGGCGTGGTGGACGCCGAGCTGGGCGAGAGCGAGTACAGCCGCCCCGAGTACTACGACTTTGATCTGTTCAAGATGGCCGACCAGAGCAGTGCGCTGGACGATCGCCCGCTGAGCGAACTGACCTACACCGTGTTCGACACCGAAACCACCGGCCTGAACCCGGCCGATGGCGATGCCATCATCCAGATCGGTGCGGCCCGCATCGTCAACGGCAAGCTGCTGCGCCAGGAGTGCTTTGACCAACTGGTCGATCCGGGGCGGCGCATTCCGGCGGCATCCATCCCCATCCACGGCATCACCGACGACATGGTGGTGGGCAAGCCTGGCATTGCCCAGGTGCTGCCGCTGTTCCACGCCTACGCGCAGGACACGGTGCTGGTGGCGCACAACGCGGCCTTCGACATGCGGTTTCTGCAACTGCAGGAAGAGGCTTCGGGGGTGGCCTTCCACCAGCCGGTGCTGGATACGCTGCTGCTGTCGGCCGTGGTGCATCCACAGCAGGAGTCGCACCGGCTCGAAGCCATTGCCGAGCGTTTCAATGTGACGGTGCTGGGCCGCCACACGGCGCTGGGCGATGCCCTGGTGACGGCGGAGATCTGGCTGCGGCTGATTCCGCTGCTCCAGGAGCAGGGCATCCACACCCTGCGCCAGGCGCGGGAGGCTGCGCAGAAGACGTATTACGCTCGGTTGAAATATTGAGTGTTTTTGGGCTTTTGCGCTTATGGGGTAAGCGCTGGTAGCTATTGTTTTGATAGCTTTTGCTGTGGCTTTGTTGAGGGCGGCTGGCCGGGTCTCGCCCCGGCGGGCGAGGTACTTTTCTTTGCTTCGCCAAAGAAAAGTACCCAAAAGAAAGGCGACCCACTGTCTGCGACCCCTGCGCTGCGCTACGGGGCAAACCTGCGTCGGGGCGCTTGCGGGGTGCGCCGTGGAACTCACTGCGCTGCTGCGCAGCTCCGTTCGGACAACCCCGGCGAGTCAGTGGACGAAGCATGCGCGCTGCGACGCGCATG
>Ga0116193_1000492_pt1 | contig 36941 bp, 18 predicted proteins | sample AD_UKC115_MetaG_FD_89892 | JGI IMG/M metagenome (GOLD analysis project Ga0116193, IMG submission 89892) | Active sludge microbial communities of municipal wastewater-treating anaerobic digesters from Hong Kong - AD_UKC115_MetaG | ecosystem: Engineered > Bioreactor > Anaerobic > Digestate... | reverse complement strand
CACTGAAATCAACTCCTCCGCGGGCGGCCTGCAATCCCTCTTCCCGAACGGCATTCACCATCAGGCCAATTTCTGCCGGACGAATATTTTCAGCAAACAGCTGCCGGTAGGCTGTTTCGGTAAAAGTCTGGTCGGTGCGGATTGCCGTATAGTTTCCAAAGCGGTTTGACCAGAGCCTTTCAGCCTGCACAAGCGAGACAAAAGCTTTGGGCGTTCCCTTGTAGTGATTCCAGTACGCTTCGTCTTTGGTGCGGATTTTATCCAGCTGAACCGGCACGCCGGCTTCCCACTCGCGGCAATGACCGGCATCTGAAAGCCCCGGAATATGGGGCATCAAATCGACATCGGCAAAACGGCCGGCCAGGGGAACCACCTCTTTGAGCCGTAACGAAACTGTTTTTTCAACCAGCTGACGAAGCGGTCCGATCTCGAAATAGCGCAGCAGCAGCGTGTCGCCCGGCCGTGCGCCCAAATCAGAGGCCGTCCACTGGTTCAGTATAATCTCTCCGGGCTGAAGTTCATCGTCCGAAAGGGTGGAGACAAAAGAGTAAGGCGTTTCTTTTTCGCCCAACGAGAGGCTGTTGACAAAGTAGGTCAACACTTTCCGCGCCCCGGGAGCCAGCTCAAAAATTTTCACCACCGCTTCTTCCAGAAATACCCGTTCGGTCGAAACCTCCTTCTCCCCGGTTAGCGGAATGGTTTTAAACTGAAGTCCGGCATCTTCGGGCTGAACTGTTTTCTGCAGCGCAGCCAGAAGCTGTTCCGAAGAGATCGTTTCGGCAGGCAGGAGCAGCCGGTTGGCGCGGCCTTCAAACTCCATCAGCCGGTTGAGCCGTTCCAGCGAAAGAAAAAGGTTAAATGGCGCTGTCTGCGAATTCTTCAGGTTAAAATTTCCCATCTGCTCTTTTGCGGCCACCACCTTAAGCGTTGCCCGCAGCGTGACGCTGGTTTCAGCGTCCGACACAAAAGGGGCGTTCATCGGTACCAGGCTGGCTTTCCGGATGCGAACCATCAGGTTGTCTCCCGGTTTCAGCTGCAGCTGTCCGGCCAGGTTTTCGCTGATCACCACCTCGTTGTCTGCCAGCCGGCTCAACAGGGTGTCGCCCGCAATGGCCTCAAAACGTTCATCCACCCCCGTAACCTGCACCCGGTTTACCCGCAGGTTCCCGCCGTCGGCCACTGCAATCCCTTCGAGCAGCAACACCGGCGCCACCGGAAAGCCGGTTTCGGCAGCTACCGCGCCGGCCAGTTCACTTCGGAAATAACGGTCGGCAGCAGCAACCACGTGCGTGGTTTTTCCAAGACGAAAAAAGGTGGACTGCTCGAGACTGAACCGGACCGAATCGCCGATGATGAGCGCCCCGGTCAGGACGGCGGTACTCACGGCGACTCCCGCAACAACCAGCAGGTTTTGCCGCAAATAGTGCCGAAAGCTTTGCCAAACAAGTTGTAAGCGCGTCATATCAGGGCGTTAATTTTCCATGGCGGAGATAAAAAACAGTATCCAGCTTTGCAGCCAGCTCAACCGCGTGGGTCACAACGACCAGGGTAATCCCCTCGTCGCGGCTGAGTGAAAGGAGGAGCTCCGACAACAGGCGGGCATTTTCCTCGTCGAGCGCGCCGGTAGGCTCGTCGGCCAGTACCAGCCGCGGTTTGTTGATCAGCGCACGGACGACAGCCGCCCGCTGACATTCGCCGCCCGACATTTCGGAGGGTTTCTGGTTACGCTGCTCCCAAATACCGGTTTTCCGCAGCAAATGTTCGGCCCATGATTTATCACCGGCCGATGCCGACCTTTTCGAAGGCAACACCGGAACCAGTATGTTTTCCCACAGCGTACACTGCGGCAGCAGGTGGTGAAACTGGAATACAAACCCCAGCTCGCGGTTGCGGAATTGCGCCAGTTCGCCGGCACGGTATCCGCTGATCGCTTTTCCGCGGAAAATCACCTCGCCCGAATCGGGCACATCCAGCGCCCCCATCAGGTTGAGCAGGGTTGTCTTTCCCGAACCGCTCGGCCCGACAATTCCCAGGCGCGCCCCCTCTTCCACCGCAAAAGTGAGATCTTCCAGTACCGGACGGAAGGCCGGCGTCTCTTTCGGGCCAAATCCTTTGTAAATATTTCTAAGCTGTAGTAACATGTGCTCTTTTTTTACCCAAAAAATATCTTCCAGACCAACGGTGACGGTTTTCTCCAGCCACCGCGGCGTTCTTTCGTTTTCAGTTATCAGCAGGGGGTTGCGGAGGATTTCCGTTCCGCCCGGTCAGTTTGTGGTAAACGGCAATCATTTCGCGAGCATGATCATGAATATTGAGCCGCTCCTCCACCCCTTTCCGGGCCTGGAGGCTAAGCCGGGCGAGCAATGCTGCATCCGACAGCACAGCGGCCAGCGATTTCGACAGCTCTTCTGGGCTGTTGGGCGCATAGGTTAGCCCGCCACCCGACAGTTCCACAATCTCGGGAAATGCGCCCAAGGCAGGCTGAACCACCGGAATTCCGGAAGCCATCAACTCGGGCAGATACATTCCGAAAGCTTCGCCGTTGCGGACCGGCACGGTTGCAACAGCCACGCTGCGGAAAAAATCGTGACGGACGGCCCCTTCAAATGCTTCATAAAAATCGACCAGCCCGGTCAACCCGGCCTCTCCAATCCGCTTTTTCAATTCCCGGATAAAATCAGCATCGGCACCGGTGGAACCGCCCGTGATTACCATCCGGACATCCTCAAAACCGGGTTGCTGCTTGAGCAGGATAAAAGCCTCTACGGCGATATCCAGTCCGTTGTCGGGACAAAGGCGGGAGATGTAGCCGATGTTACGGGGTTTTTCGGTCGATAACCCAAATTCATATTCTCCGGGATCGACCCCCAGATAAACCGGGAAAATTTTGTCGGCCGGAAGGTTCATGCGCTGCTGCATAACGCCGGCATAAAAGTGGCTGACCGCGATAAAGGCATCCACCGCTTCCGCTTTGCGGCTCATCAGCTCCCACACCCGGTCGCGAAAGTCGGGGCGCATCACATCCACCCACACATCTTCGTCCTGCAGGGAGCAGACCACCGGCACCTGCAGCCTTTCGCGGAGGCGGCGGGCCAGCCCCAGCAGCAAGGCATTGGAAAGGTGCACCACATCGGGTTTACAATGGGTGGCCAACCACTCCACCATCCGTTCCAGCTCCTCCTGCTGTTTGCCTTCCTCTCCCAGCAGCATCGAGACGGTCATGTCTTCCAGCCCTTTCGCATTGGTCGATCCCGACATCGAGGCAGCCATTTTCAGAAGAGGTTTCGAGTTGAGCAAACGATCGAACCATTTGGGCGCCCGGCGAAAAACCGGATAGAGCTGCTTGAGGTAAATGCTTACCGCGCCATAAAAAACCGGGATATCGTTAAGGTCGTGTTCATCGGAAAAAAGGGGCAGGTACATCGGGATTTTAACAACCTGGTGACCTTCTTTGCGGAGTGCATCCACATACTTGCTGTCGCGCAGGCAGTTACCACAATAAAAACTTCCTCCCGAGCCGGGGATGATCTGGACAATATTCATAATGTCGTGATTACTTTTTCTCGCAAAAATTACAAGAGGCTAAGATATTCGTTTTAAAAAATTTCAGGGATATAAATTCCGGTTTAATTCCATCTGTCACTGACACATCAGACAAACTCCGCCTCTTTTCAAAAAAATCCGGCTTTTTGCAAGGCCGGATTTTTCGGAGTTATTTCAGAAGAGGTTTAATTGAGAATCAGTTCGATGACCGGAATCTCCACGTGGGGTTTGGTTACCGGAAGCGAAAGGCTCAGGTCGTTGCCGGCGTCCAGTCCGCCGCCCCGGTTGCGCTGCGGGGGCGTCGACACTTTAATTTCGGAGGCGTCGTGCAGGAACTGGGCATATTTCACCTTTCCCTTGTATCCCGGCAACCGGAGATTCTGCAACGGATAATCGAGCAGGTGAATGTAGAGCCGGTTGGTCTCCGGATTGTAGGTCAGCAACGAGTTGGCCGGAGCTTCAAATCCGGCAGGCGCTTCGGTACAGGCATAAATTGCGCGGCTGTTGTATTTCATCCATTCGCCCATATTTTTCAGGGACTCCTGTGCCCGGTAGTCGAATGTGCCGCGGGCGGTAGGTCCCACATTCAGCAGCAGGTTGCCGCCTTTGCTCACACTCTCGATCAGCAGCACCAGCAGCTGTTTGGTATCTTTCCAGGTCTGTTCGTCGCGGTAGTAGCCCCAGCTGCCCGAGAAGGTCTGGCAGGTTTCCCACGCGATTTTTTTACCGTCGATTTCGGGCCACTTGTCCACCTTGTACTGCTCGGGAGTGGTAAAGTCCCATCCTCCCTGGTAATCCTGCAGGTCGAGACGGTCGTTGACAATAATTCCGGGCTGCAGCTGGCGCACCATTTTAATCAGCTCTTCCGAGCCCCAGTCGTCGCGTCCTTTGCCAAATTCGCCGGGATAGGAGAAATCGAGCCACAGGATATCAATTTTTCCGTAGCTGGTTAAAATCTCGCGCACCTGGTTTTTCAGGTATTCGCGGTATTTGGCCATGTTACGTCCCTGGTTCAGCTTGTCATACTCTTCTTTGGTATTGGCCCGCTGCGGATGTACCCGGTCGATGGTAAAATCGGGGTGGTGCCAGTCGATCAGCGAATAGTAAAAGCCGATTCCCAGCCCTTCGGCCCGGAACGCTTCGACCCACTCTTTGATGAGATCTTTGCCATAAGGAGTGTTCACCGCGTCGTAATCGGTATATTTCGAATCAAAAAGGCAGAATCCTTCGTGGTGTTTCGAAGTAATCACCGCGTATTTCATACCGGCCTCCCGGCACATGCGGGCCCACTCTTTCGGGTTGTACAGGTCGGGGTTGAAAAGTTCAAAATATTTCCGGTACTCCTCGGGGGTGATCCGTTCGCGGTTTTGCACCCATTCGTGGCGGGCCGGCAGGGCATACAATCCCCAGTGGATAAACATCCCGAAACGGGCGTCGGTCCACCATTTCAGACGTTGAGTTTTTTGGGCGTCGGTTTCGTTCCAGATTTTGGGCTGCCCGGTAGCAACCTCGCCGGCCAAGAGGGCCAGCAGGATACAGAAGATCAGTTTTTTCATGGTTTCTATTTTTAGGTTATAAATAAATTTTCTCACAGGATTATCAGGCTGATTCCCCACACCACCGCCATCGACACCACGCCCTGCAACAGGGTCGCCACAGTGTGGATCCGGTAACCGGTGGTTACATTCATACCCGAAAACTGGGTCACCACCCAGAAATAGCTGTCGTTGACATGGGAAACCGCCATGGCGCCGGCGCCGGTGGCCATCACGGCCAGGGTTTTCCCGTAGAGCGAATCCAGTCCGAGAGAGGCCAGCATGGGCGCAACCAGCGCCGAAGTTGCCACCAGCGCTACCGTACTCGATCCCTGAGCGGTTTTAAAAACAGCCGCCACCACAAATGGGAGGAAAATGCCGAGCTGGTACTGGGCCAGCATATTTCCGATGGTTTCGCCAATCCGGGTCTCCTTCAAAACGGTTCCGAAAGCGCCGCCCGCTCCGGTAATCAGCAGAATCGGAGCCGCCGCCAGAATCCCCTGGCCCACCCAGCCGGTGAGGGTCTCCTGCTTAAAAGAGGGGAACAGCGGCAGCGAGCAGAGAAAACCAATCAGCAGGGCATTAACCGGTTGCCCGGCAAAATCGAGCAGGGCAAAAACCCAGCCTCGCTCCGACAAGGCATCCGGGAAAGTGGCAAACGAGCGCAGGGCGATCAGAACGATCGGCGCCACAATGGGCAGCAACGCTTTCCAGCCGGCCGGGATCCGGTATCCCGGTGGCAGTCCGGCAGTTTTTTCAGAATCCTCTTCCGAAACATTTCGTTTTCCGGCATACAAAGCCCAGCAATAGCCTGTCAGCATGGCCGGGATGGCAATTACCAGCCCAAAAAGAATTACGACTCCGAGCTGGTGGTCAAGCCCCAGGTTGGCAGCGGCAGCTACCGGCCCCGGCGTGGGCGGCACCAGCGTATGGGTGGCATAAAGGCCGGTGGACAGCGCTACCGACAGGGCCACTGCCGAACGCCCGGTGCGGGCTGCCAGCGTTTTTTTCAGCGACGATAAAATGACAAATCCGGAGTCGCAAAAAACAGGAATGGAAACAATATAACCGATCAGCGACATGGCCAGGGCAGGATAACGCTGCCCCACCAGCCGGGTTACCATTTCGGCCAGTTTAATGGCCGCCCCCGACTTTTCGAGGACAACGCCCAACACAGTCCCCAACACAATCACCAACCCGATGCTGGTCATCAGGCTGCCGAAACCGCCTGAAATAACGGCGGCAATTTTTCCGGAAGGCATCCCGGCCCCCACAGCCACAAAGTAGGAAGCTGCCAGCAAAACCAGAAAAGGATGAATTTTTAAACGGGAAGTACCTGCAATGATAACCACGATGGAGAGCAACAGAATAAAAATAAGCCAGTAGTTTTCAGGCATGGTTTAGTTTTTTCAGTATCCGATTTACAAAGCCATAAAAATAACAGCTTTCGCTAAAAAACCTCGTTTTTGCGAAGCTCTTTTCCCCACTCTCCTGAACAATCACCGCAAACGGCCGCCTGCATCCCGCAACAACCGCTCGTTTTTAAACCAAAAAAAACTGCCTGGCCTGAGTTTTTTACTGCCCGACCAATGCTGCTACCGGATTTTAAAGACCAGCTTCCCTCCTTTTTTCAGTTCGTCGTGCTGTAGAACGGGCGGCGTCGGCTTTCCGTTGAGCAGCGCAGTATTAAATTCCCCGTAATAATTTTCGCCCGGCGCCTGCAGAACAAACTTTCCTCCGGGATAATATGCTTTATCCAGCTGAAGGGTCACCTGGCTGAAAACGGGCGAAGAGAGCTGGTATTCGTTGCTGCCCGGGCAAACCGGGTAAAATCCCATTGCCGAAAAAACGTACCAGGCCGACATCTGGCCGGCGTCGTCGTTGCCCGACAAGCCGCCCGGACCGGTTCCATATTCGGTCACCAGAATGTTTTTTACGGTTTTTTGCGTCAGATCCCAGCGGTCGGCATAGTTAAACAGGTAGGGAATCTGGTGGCTGGGCTCATTTCCGTGCCAGTACTCCTTATTGGCCACCAGCCCGTTAAGTTTTTCAAAGAAGAGCTCCTTGCCGCCCATCAGTTCCATCAGGCCGGGGATATCCTGCGGCACATACCAGCTGTAATGTTTCGGGGTTCCTTCGGTAATGTAAGGCATTTCGCCATCGGCAACAAAATCATCGGTAAAAGTTCCGTCGGCAAAGCGGCCGCACACCCATCCTTTTTGCGGATCAAACACATTGGTGTAATTTAATGCCCGAGCCGAAAGTTTCTGGTAATCATCGTCCTGACCCAGTTTTCGGGCAACCTGGGCCAGCACCCAGTCGTCGTAGGCATACTCCAGGGTGCGCGAAACCTGTTCGCGGCGGTGAAAAGCGTACGGCACCTCATCTTCCAGCGGGATATATCCCAACTGCTGATAAGTGGGAAGCGCCCGGCGCCCTTTGCCGTCGATATATTCGGCAAGGCTGTCGGGGGTTTCAAAGGCATTCTTCCGCAGATAAGGCCAGGCTTTATCGATCTCCACCTCGAACCCTTTCAGAAAAGCATCGCCAATGATGGCGGCACAGTGATCGCCAATCATGGCAGAGGTGTAACTGTTCCACATCGGGAAAATGGGGAGCCAGCCGCCCTGTTCGGCCATTCGTACCAACGAGCGGACCATGCCGGTGTACTCTTGGGGAGCAATCAAACTGAGCAGCGGCATCTGGGCACGGTAGGTGTCCCACGCCGAAAAGTCGGTGTAATAGTCGAAACCTTCGGCTTTATGCAGGATTGTGTCGCCGTTGAAGCCCTTGTACGAGCCGTCGGCATCGCTGAAGAGCCGCGGATGGATACAACTGTGGTAGATGGCCGTGTAAAATTTGGTCCGGTCGTCTTCGCTGCCCCCTTTCACTTCGATCTTGCCCAGCAACGTTTCCCAGGTTTTCTCGAGGTTGGCGCGGGTTTTCCTGAAATCCCAGGAGGGAATTTCAGCTTCCAAATTTTTGCGGGCATTTTCGATGCTGGTAAACGAGGTGCCGATTTTGACTTTCACCACATTATTCCCGCCGGGTTTGAAGCCGATATAAGCGCCAATATCTTTGCGGCCTGCCTGTTCGGTAACCTCATGAAAATATTCGGGGCCGGCAAACGTGCCAAATTTCTCAAAATCGCAATCGAACTGCGCCACCATGTATCCGCTGAAACCGGCCGGTTTGCCGTTACCGTTGTAGATGCGGTGTACCGGGTTAGCGGCAACAATTTCGCGGCGGGCCGGGTCAATTTTAATAACTCCCTCGCCTTCGTCGCTGTTGACATCGATAACAAAAAAGGGATTTTCGGGGTCGAGCCATGAAAACTGGAAGAAACCACATCGCCGGGTTGCTGTGATTTCGGTAATAACCTTGTAAAGCGGAATGTGGACCGAGCAATAGGCCGGCGACAACGTTTCGGTGTCAATCAGGTATTCGGCTGCCCGCGATTTGGGCAGGTAGGTAAAATCGCCCGAAACCGGCATAATGGTAAAACTTCCGTAATCCTGCACGCACGAGCCGCTCGTCCAGTGTGTTGCGCGGAATCCCTGCAGGGCGGGCGAACCATAATAGAACGGAGCCACACATTTTCGTTCGGTATTTCGGGTTTGGGGAGTCCACTGGGTCATTCCAAACGGAGCAGTAACAGCAGGAATGGTCTGGCCGTAATCCACATGGTCGCCCCCTCTGCTTTGGGCGCTGAGGGTATTGGCCGGCGCCGTCCCGATCAGTATATCCACATAATCCAGCAAGGGCTTCTTCTCTTTTTCGCAGGAGACCAGCAACAAAGCCGGGAGCAAAACTTTCAGCAGGCAGTTTTTCATAAGTCTTGATTAATTCAGTTGACAGGTAAATGTAAAAAAGGAAAATGAAAATCGGAAGACGAAATGCGGAAAAGAGGAACCCATATCCGCCCGGCCCCAATCAAAACGCCGCAGGAACAGGACAGGATCTCCTCTTTCTGCGGCGTCACAGCTTTTATACAGCTTTTCTCAAAAGGCTATTTCGTCCTGGGGATCAACATATTCAGAATAATCCCCACCACCGAAGCCAGTCCGATGCCGCTGAGCGAAAAGGTCCCCCACGAGATGATGGCCCCGCCGATCCCTATCGTCAGGATAACGGAAACAATAACCTGGTTCCGCGTTTCGCTGAGGTTAGCTTTGCTGTCGATCAGCGTTTTGATGCCCACCGAAGCAATCAGCCCGAAAAGCAACAGCATGATTCCGCCCAGCACCGCCTGCGGAATGGTTTTCAGCAACCCCGAAATTTTACCGATAAATGAAAAGAGGATCGCTGTAATTGCTGAAATCCGGAGGATCATCGGGTTAGACACTTTGGTCAACGAAATGGCGCCGGTCACTTCCGAATAGGTGGTATTGGGTACACTTCCGAAGAAGCCGGCCAGCGAGGTGGCGATGCCGTCGCCCATCAGGGTGCGGTGCAGTCCCGGTTTTTCCACAAAATTCTTGTTACAAACCCCGCCAATGGCGTACATGTCGCCCACATGCTCGATGAGGGGAGCCACAGCCACCGGCAGCAGGTAAATGATCGCCCCCCAGTGCAGCTCGGGAGTGGTGAAACCCGGCAGCATAAACCAGGTGGCTTCTTTGACGGCAGTAAAGTCAACTTTTCCGATGAAAATGGCCACTACATATCCCACCACGATGCCGGCAAAAATAGGGATCAGTTTGATCAGGCCACGCCCTGCAATAACCACAATAATGGCAGCCGACAGGCTGATTACGGCCAGCAGCCAGTGCGTTTTGGCCATGTCAACGGCTACCGAAGCCAACGAAAGTCCGATGATCATAATCACGGGCCCCACGACCACCGCCGGAAACAATCTTTCAATAAACCTGATTCCGCGCAGTTTTACCAGCATCGAAACCACACCATACACCAATCCTACTGCAATAATACCGGAAAAAGTTCCGGGAAGTCCGTACAGCTCGGTTGCCTTAATAATGGGGGCGATAAAAGCAAAGCTGCTGCCCAGGAATATCGGGACGACTCCCCGGGTTATCAGGTGGAAAATCAGGGTACCCACCCCGGCGGTAAACAGTGCCACGGCCGGATCGATACCTACCAGCAGCGGAACCAGCACGGTTGCCCCAAATGCTACAAACAGAAACTGTACACCCAGAATGGTGTTGCGGAAAGAGAGCTCTTCCCGGATTTTTTGCAGATCAATCTTCATGGATTAGCTATTTTTAATTGATTTTTTAAAACGGCGGGCAAGAAAATCGTTTTTTTCTTTCCGGCCAAACTGTCGGCAGCTTTTTTTTAAGCAATTATTAACGGCCCCTCCTCCTTCCGCAGCCCAAGGCCCTCTGATCGGCCAAACACTTTCGGGATGCCGCGACACCACACTAACTACCAGCCCATTAAATACCAAACGCTATTTTTTTCAACAAGCGCCACTCACCTGCCCCAATTGGCCGTTCACCCCTGTTTGGAAGCCGCTGGTTGAATAAAAAACGACAGTTCCCGACGATAATATACTTTTGAAGAAATAACCATTAAAACAACATTGTGCCATGAAAACTTATTTGATGCTCTGCGCGCTGTGCCTGGCCGTTCTGATCGCCGGAGGAGCAACCAAAGAGAAAGGAAAAGAACCCAGAATCCTCGCCGGCCAGTCGAAAACCAATTTCGGGAAATACGAAATCCGCCCCTCGGAAGACCCGATGGTAATCAACGGGCAGGAACTGGAAACCTACGAACTCTCGTATGAGAACGCTTCCAAACCAATCCAGGTTGGTTTTTTGAAAACAAAAAAATGCAAAACATTCATCCTGCGTAACGAACACTTCGAAATTGAATACGCCTGCGAAAAAGGAGTTTTCGGGGTAAAAAAGATTTCGAAAGATTACCAGCTGATTCCGACTACCCGGAATGAAGCAGTCCTGAACCTGAGCCAGTACTACAACCAGCGGGTCATCTGCCAGAATCCCACTTCGAAAGAGGAGATACTGGGGCTGATTGCCTGTTTTTATCCGATGCTGATTAAGGAAGAGTACCTGGCCAGTTTTTAAAATAGCGCAATTCTCAATAAAAGTGAGGCCCGGAACGGTAACAAACCTTCCGGATGAGTGAAAAAGAGGCTGTCTGAAAAAAATCAGGCAGCTTCACTTTTTACAACCTCTCTTCTGTCGGCTGTTTTCAAAGCCAAAACCGAAAACCTCCAAATTTCGCTGCGGAAGAGTTTCCTTTCTATTGTCCCTTCCGCCGGAATCTTTTAATTTTATCCACTTCAACCAAAATAGTTACGATGAAACCAACTTTCCCGATTCTGCTGTTTCTGACCGTGCTGTTTACAGCCTGCCGGCACACGCCCCCGCCGGCGCCGTGCGGTCCGCTTCCTTCCGAACGACAGCTGGCCTGGCACCAGCTCGAATTTTATGCCTTCGTCCATTTCAACATGAACACATTCACCAACATGGAATGGGGCATGGGCAGCGAAAAGCCCGAACTGTTCAACCCTACTGAGCTCGACTGCCGCCAGTGGGCCCGCGTGTGTAAGGAGGCCGGCATGAAAGGCATCATCCTTACCGCGAAACACCACGACGGTTTTTGCCTGTGGCCGTCGGCCTACACCGAACATTCCGTCAAAAACTCCCCCTGGAAAGCGGGTAAAGGAGACGTGGTTCGCGAACTGGCCGAAGCCTGTAAAGAGTACGGGCTGAAATTCGGCGTTTACCTGTCGCCGTGGGACCGCAACCATGCCGACTATGGAAAACCGGAATATATTACCTACTTCCGTAACCAGCTGCGCGAATTGCTCACCAACTACGGCGAGGTGTTCGAAGTGTGGTTCGACGGCGCCAACGGCGGTACCGGCTGGTATGGCGGCGCCAATGAAGAACGGCGTATCGACCGGACCACCTACTACGACTGGGAAAATACCTACAAAATTATCCGCGAACTGCAGCCCGGAGCGGTTCTCTTTTCTGATGCCGGCCCCGACATCCGCTGGGTAGGCAATGAAGAGGGCTGGGCGCGCCCCACCAACTGGTGCCTGCTCAAACGCGACGATTTCGCCCCCGGCGTTGTGGATAACCTCGAACATCTCCGCGCCGGACAGGAAGACGGAACCCACTGGCTACCCGCCGAAGTGGATGTCTCCATTCGTCCGGGATGGTACTACCACCCTGCCGAAGACCACCGCGTCAAAACCCTGCCGCAGCTGCTCGATATCTACTACCATTCGGTAGGACGTAATGCCTCGTTGCTGCTCAATTTCCCGGTTGACACCCGGGGGCTGATCCATGAAAACGATGCCGAGCAGGTGTTAAAGCTGGCCGCAGCGCTGAAAGCCGACTTTGCAACTGACCTGGCAGCCGGAAAACCGGTGTCGGCCTCGAATGTAAGGGGCAACGCCCGAAAATACCAGGCCCAAAATGCCACCGACCACAATCCGGATACCTACTGGGCTACCGACGACAGTGTACGGCAGGCCACCTTCACCATCGACCTGCAACAGCCAACCCCGTTCAACCGTTTTCTCGTACAAGAATATATCCCGCTGGGGCAGCGGATAAAAAAATTCCGGGTCGAGGCCATGGTTGATGGCGCCTGGCAAACGGTAGCCGAAGAGACCACTGTCGGCTACAAACGGATCCTGCGGCTGCCAACCGTTACAGCCACCCAGGTCCGCTTCACGGTCGACGACGCCAAAGCCTGCCCGCTGATCGCCAACATCCAGGTATTTCAGGCGCCCAAAGTGCTCGAATCGCCCGTGATTACCCGCAATCAACAGGGAATGGTCACCATTTCGGCCTTCGACAACGGACTCGATATCTATTACACAACCGACAATTCCGAGCCGGCTCCATCCACAGAAAAATATGACAGCAGCTTCCTGCTCAACCTGAAAACAACGGTCAAAGCAATGGCGGTAGATCCGCTCACCGGCCTGAAAAGCCCGGTAACCAGCTGTTCTTTTGATATTCCGAAGACTGGCTGGAAACTGCTGGGTGATCCCGGAAAAATGGCGCAGGCTGCCACCATCTTCGACGGGAATGCCAGCACCGCGCTGCTGGTCAGCCAGCCACTGCCGGCAGATTTTGTCATTGACCTGGGCGAAACCCTGCCGGTGGCCGGGTTCTCTTACCTGCCGCCCCAGGGACGCGGGAATCCCGGAACAATTTTCAGCTACGAATTTTATGTGAGCAGCGACAACCGCCACTGGGAAAAGCCGGTTGCCGCCGGCGAGTTTGCCAACATCCAGAATAGTCCGGTTTTACAGCAGATCAAATTCGGACCGGTCACCGGCCGTTTTGTAAAATTGCGTGCCCTCTCAACGGTCTCCGGCCAGCAACACGCCGGAATTGCCGAATTCGACATTATAACGCCATAAACTGAAAAAATCAGTCGGGACTTCGCTTAGCATGGAGTCCCGACTGTTTAAACCCGTTTTTCGTATGAAAAAGCTGCTGTTTGTCGCCGGGCTGGCCCTGCTGGCCGGATGCCATCCGAAAACCACGCCGGAAATTTCCTACGCCAACCTCGAAAAACACATCGTCGAGCTGTCGGCCGACAAACACGGGGGCCGCATGCCCATGTCGGAATACGAAAGCGGCGTGGTGGACTACATCGCCCGGCAGATGCAGGAGATCGGGCTGGAAGGCGCCAACCACGGAAGTTTTTTCCAGGAGGTGCCTATTCTGAAGGTCAGCTCGGTTATGTCGCCCACACTTGACCTGCAAACACCCGCCGGCATCCTGCAGCTAAACAAACTCACCGACTACGTCTCTTTTTCCAGAAAAATGGAGGAGCACCTTGCGTTGGAAAATTCGGAGATCATATTTGCCGGGTTTGGCATCAACGCCCCGGAGTTTAACCGCAACGACTTCGACGGGATAGAGGTAAAAGGAAAAACCGTGCTGGTTCTGGTGAATGATCCGGGATATGGTACCGAAGGAGACTATTTCAAAGGAAACACCATGACCTATTACGGCCGCTGGACTTACAAATTCGAAGAAGCGGCGCGTCAGGGCGCCAGGGGCTGTTTAATCATCCACGAAACCGGTCCGGCCGGCTACGGATGGAATGTGGTCAGCAACAACGGCGAAACAACCAAACTCTACCTGCAACCCGAGGACGGCTACCAAAACCGCTGCGCGCTGGAAGGCTGGATTTCGCGCTCCGCGGCCGAAAAGCTGTTTGCCGCCTGTGGCCTGAACTTTCAGGAAATCAAAAAACAAGCTGTTTCTCCGGGGTTCAAACCTTTTTCTTTGCCCGTCACGGCTTCGGCCTGGCTCGAAAACCGTTTCGAAACCGGCGTCTCCCGGAATGTGTGTGGCGTTATCAAAGGGAAGAGCCGCCCCGAAGAAGCTATTGTTTACACAGCCCACTGGGACCACCTCGGCATTGGCACCCCGGTTGACGGCGACAGCATTTACAACGGCGCCACCGACAACGCCAGTGCAGTAGCCTGGCTGCTCGAAATTGCCCGCGCATTTCATGCCGCTCCGCAACCCGAACGGTCGGTGCTCTTTTTATCGGTTACCGGCGAAGAGTCGGGCTTGCTGGGGGCCGAATATTATGTAGCCAACCCCTTCTTCGACCTGAACCAAACAGCAGCCTGCATCAACACCGACGTCATCCTGTTTCTGGGCGAGTTCCACGACATCACACTCACCGGCTACGGACAAAGTGAACTGGACCAGTGGGTCGAAAAAGCTGCCCGCCGCCAGGACCGCTACATTGCGCCCGACCCCAATCCCGAAAATGGCATGTATTTCCGTTCCGACCAGTTTCCTTTTGTTAAAAAGGGGGTGCCGGCAATCTTCGCCAAAGGGTACACCGATGCCAAAAAATATGGAAAAGCCAAAACGCTGGAGATGATCCGGCAATACTGGCAGAATACCTACCACACCCCGCAGGACGAATATCTTCCGCAACGAGACGACCTGGGTGGCCTGGTTCAGGATGCCGCCCTGCTTTTTGAAACCGGCAACATGCTGGCCAACTCAACGGCCTGGCCTGCCTGGAAAGAGGGATCCGAATTTAAACAGATCCGCGAAAAAACCCGCTCTGGCAGTCCAACCTCATCGAAACCCTGAAAACCCCGGATCTTTCATTTAACTTCCACAGAAACCATACAATCTTCATAAAGGAGCAGTTTCTATCTGAAAAGTACATTTTACCCTCTTGGTTTGAAAACAAATTACCCCAAAAACAACACACGAACAATCAGGCCACACATTCTCTAATTAATTCATAATCAACCGACGCAGCCAGCCCCTGCAAACCATCAGCTGACAGAACAGACAATACTGCCCCCGATTTTTCGGAGTATCTTAAAAAAAATTAAAATGCAAACCTGGAAAATTCCCGGATCGTACAAATGCCGAACTATTTCAAGTGAAAAAAGCAAAATACTTTATTCCGGCAGCGATTTTCAAAAACCTCATTCCAGTTATCCGGATTGACAACGATTCAGATAAAAAATGATAACTTAACCACACTTCCCTGCAATAAATAATCTCACAAAAACCACAAAAAATATGGCTGCAAAATTTTTCAAAAGTGATGTTTCAGGAAAAGAGTTTCCGGTTTCAGAAAGAGTATCGGCCAGAACCATCCGGCATTCAATTCTGGATTTAATCCAGCAGGATCATCCTCAGTTTTTGCATGACAGCGTGTTGGCAGTAAGTGAACTAAACGAGTACCGAAGTTTGGTAGTAGAGGACTTTTTAAAAAAAGAAATCGGAGAGCTTTCGGAACTGGAAAAGACCGTTTTAAACTCGATCACGCTGAATCAGACCCTGACCGATAAAATCGACCTGGATGAAGAAAAGAAGCTGACGTTTGGACAAAAAATTGCGGACCGGGTAGCCTCGTTTGGAGGCAGCTGGACCTTTATTCTCTCTTTTTGCGGATTTCTTGTAATATGGATTACCGTTAATGTCGCCTGGTTGCTAAACAAGGGATTTGACCCCTATCCATTTATTCTCCTGAATCTGATTTTATCTTGTTTGGCCGCCCTTCAGGCTCCGGTAATTATGATGAGCCAGAACAGGCAGGAAGAGAAAGACCGGGACCGGGCCAAAAAGGACTACATGGTAAATCTCAAATCAGAACTGGAAATCAGAACCCTTCATGAAAAGGTTGATCATTTTATCATGGATCAGCAACAAGAATTGATGGAATTGCAGAAAGTTCAGATTGATATGCTGAAAGACATCCTGGAGCAACAAAACAAAAACTAATCACTCAACCCGGCCCCACACAGATTAGCTCAACGGCCTGGCCGCCCGGAAGAAGGGATCCGAAGTTCGGCAGATCCGCGAAAAGGGCCGCCCAGAAAGGAAAGCACCCTCTGTACCAGAGAAAAAATTTCCGGGCCACTTAATTAACCCCCTCCGACTCTTTTATTTCCGTCTGGAATTACGTAACTTTTTCTATCCTTTAATTGTCAGGATATGAAAATCCCTCACTTCAATCTGAATGGCGCGCGGAACATGCTTTCCACTCCGACGAACGCGCCGGCCCCCTCACCCAGCCGCCGGAAATTTGTCAAAACCCTTGGACTTGGTGCAGTAGCCATCACCCCTGCCGTAAATTCGCTGAAGTCGGTTACCCTGGAGCCGTTTACCATTCAAAGCGGCGACAACCGGCTGCAGATTTTACGGCACGGCATGGCAGCCTGGGAAATTGCCCCGGAGCGTTTTGCCCCCGGCGCACACCTTGCCGTTCGCCAGCTGGAAAACGAATGGCGGTTTTCGCTCGAAAAGGCATCGTACCCCGAAACCCTGTTCCTGTTCAGCTTTTCCGGACGAATTTTCAGGGAGGAGGGCGCCTGGCAACTGGAAGCCCGCATTCCCGAATTACAAATCCACTCGAAAATCGATTTTCTGGACTGGCTGGACGGGATTCAATCCCTCACCTCGCCGCTTTTGCCGTCCCGGGAAATTTGTCGTCCCGGCGAGGGAGGCCTCCTGCAGATGACCGGTCCGTTTCACTGCCGGCTCGACGCCCAGTGGCTGCTGACGATGGAATCAGACCGCCAGGCAGAACTGGAATACTGCGGAAACCATTTCCATACTTCGACAATAGTGCTGCAGTTACACAACGGTCGTTCACTGCGCTTTATCCATTCTGTTTCTGAAAACGGAACCCTGATCACCCTGCCCGGTTTTCCGCACTGGAACAGTTTCACCGAAAAACTCTCCCAAAACGGGCACTCCGGTTTTACTGCCGACCACGCCCCGGTTGACCTGCAGCTGTTTACCGGCGTAACCAGCCGGCAGCGGCCGGTGGCTGTTTTGTGGACCCATCAACCCACCCGCCCGCTGGCCCTGCAAACCGCTTTCCGGGATCCGGTCAACTTTGCCGGTTACTTTTTCGGAGCTTTGTTTGCCGCCGGCCGGCAACCGCAGTTTTACCTTTCCGCACGCCTCGGCGAAGAGGGACAGTGGGTCAGCAACGAACTGGGCGCTTTCCGCCTGGCCGGTACCTCCTCCCTCCCCGACCTGGAAGCATTCGGCACCGGCTTTTCGATCGACGAAGAGATCCTGGAGCCACGCCTGCACGCTTTTCAACCAGTTATTGGCGAAGCACAAACACTGGTTTCTGTCTTCCAGGATCCGCCCCGCGTACGTATCCAAACCCAGCAGCCGGTCAAACGGACCGTGACAACGCCCACCCGGACGATAAAACAGCCGGAAAAAAGTTCCGCTACCGAACAAAAACAGGAAGAACCACCGCAACCACAACGCAATACCCGGACAACAGTGCCGGCAGAGACACCATCCTCCACGCGACAGGAACCCGTCCGGGACCAATCCCGCATCGAAGTGGAGTTTGACCAGATCAGATTTCGCCCGAAACAAGCGCTCTCCATCCGGGTGTTGCGCCCCGAAGACCTGATCTGGCTCGAATTCGAGTTTCACAATTTCAATTTCTCCAACCGGGGACAATCGGCTTATCTTGAACTCGAAAACCCGAAAGATCCCGGGGTGATTGTGGTCAGTTTTCCCACCCAGCACACCCTCGAGCAGGCGTTTTTCGAAACCACCAATATCCCTTCAGATCCGACCAACGAACCGGTTAATCTGCCGGCCAAACACCTGCGGGCCCACAAAAGCCGACTGGTTTATGAGCTGGAAGCCGGGCATCCGGGCTTTCCGCTTATTCTGACCGAACTGCTTGATTGGAAGAAATTTAAACTCCGCGTACATCCGCGGGCGTGGATCAAAATTCCGCAGCCCGGCAAGATCAAACCAGGCGGGTTTACCCTCGGCACCACCCGGACGACTTTACCCCGCGAAACGATCAGCTACCTCGACAGCAGCTCCAAAGATTACAGTCTGCGAATGGCGCAGTCTTCCAAAAACAGAGCCGGACAACTGGCGCTTTACAACGAAACACAGCTGCAGAAAGTACTGGCTCCCGAAGCGGTAGCCTCGCTCCGTCCCTCTTTCGACATCGGTTCGCTCAGGCGGGTCGACCTGAAAGTTGGCCCCATCCCGCCGCTGAGCACTTCGATCGAGGCGCCCGCCCTGATGTATATCTCTCCCAACCAGGTAAACGACTTCTACCACCGGGTGGAAACTTCCTTCAGAAATGTGGAAGAACAGCGCGAAACCACGCAGGTCTTGTCGAGTCAGCTGCGGGTGCTCGATCCGCTGGCCTCCAGCAAGGGAGAAATTATCGAACTGTGGCACACTGCCCTCGGGATAAAACTCAACAACCGCCAAACCTCGGCACTCAGCCTGCAGGCGCTGAAAACCATCCGTGCCCTGTGGGCTTTCGATGCCAAAGAAGATTACAAAGCCGATGTGGAACGTAACCAGCCTTTTATGGCCTCACTCGATGCCAACAACCGCCACAAACTGGTACACACCACGTCGAATTACCAGATTTCGGGGTTCACCCCTTTTCCGGTGCCGGTAAAAAAACTGATGCTCACCACGCTGGGCGCTTACCTGGACTGGCATGCCTTTTTTGATGTGCCTGCCCCGGCCGACACCTGGCTCAACATCATTGAATGGGAACACCTGGCAACGCTGGGCCGCGACCATTACGTAAAAGTGGTGGAAGAGGGTTACCTCTTTCCGTTTGGCCACCGTGCCGCCGTGGTAAAAGTCACCGAACGCAAATTTCACCGCGAAACCCGCGCTGCTGTCAACCGGCAGCGGATGTTCATCGTGGTACTCGAAAAAGAGGTCTGGTACGACCGCAACGACCCGAAAGGCGATTTTATCCGCTTTCCCTTCCAGTCGGTGCGGATTGAAAACGACTACACCCCCAATATCGACAACCCGGCCAATTCAACGCTCATCACCGTACCTCCCTCTTCGGGCAAACTACAGGTGCGGCCGCTGCAAATGCGTGCAGCCGGCAGCAGCGGAAACAGCGCCTACAACTTTTACATCAATGTGGGCGGAAAAGGGTTCCCCTTCGACCTGACCCTGACCGACAAGGAAGGTCAAGAACAGGTAGTTCGCATGCCACTGGTCTTTGTGGAAACCCGGATCGGGCGCCTGCCCGCCCTGGCCCAGCAGGTGATCGACCAATACAACCCTAACAAAACCTACAACGAAACCGCCTTTTCCGGACAGGAGGTTGCCTATTCGGAATACCTGGTAGATGGCGACACAGCCTTTGAAACCGAAACCCTCACTTTTGGCGGACAACTCTATCCGGCATCGGGCGAAGCCGACCTGAAGTTTCATCCCGTGATGCAGTCGGCCAAAGTTTATATCCGGCAAGTGGACGAACTGACCGGTGTGCGCAAACCGGCAACCATTCAACTGGAAGACGACAACAATCCGGGACACGTGTTTGCCAGCGTGGCCGGCGCGGTGGTTGACTTCACCGGCGGCTCCGACAAATCGGGCGGCTTCCTGTCGCCCAACATGGGCATCAACGCACTCAGCAAACTGCAGGGACCGGTTGGCGGAAAAATCAACGACCTGAAAAACCTCGTTTTCAAACCGCTGGAATTTTTCGAAGCGCTGGACAACCTTCCCGTAGCCAAAATTTTTGGCGTCATCAACCTGTTCGACCTGCTGGGAAACCTTGACCTGAAAGGCAGTTTCGACGGACTGATTAATCAGGTGAAAACCCTGCGCAAAGAGATTGAAAACCTGAAAAATGAAATCCTTTTTCTGGAAAACCAGGCCAAAGAGAGTGGCGAAAATCTTCAGAATCAAATTGACCAGCTCCGGGAAACTATTACCGGAAAAGTTACCGACCTGATGAATACGCTGAACAGCAGCACTCCCAAAATTCCAAATTTTAAAACCTGGTTTACCGAATCGGCATTTTATGCCGAATACAAATGGCAACCCGATTTCAAAGAGAGTCCCATTGAGGTGATCCCCGATTTGCTGGCCGTAAAAGTGGCCAACCCCAAAAATGCGCTGACCATCACCACCACCTTCGAAAAGCCGTTTGACAGCAGCAAAACAGCCGCCCTGAAAGGAAAAGCGCGCTTCGAAAAGTTCGGGATCGACATTGTGCCACTGCTGGCGGTAAACTTCAACTACATGGAGTTTCGCAGCGGCTCGGCAGAAAAAACCGATATCAAGGTGGATATCGACGCCGCAAACCCCATCGAATTTAAAGGAGTGCTCAGCTTTGTCAACAACCTGCAAAGCATTATTCCCAGCACCGGTTTTTCCGAAGACGGTCCTTACATCGACATCAAACCCACCGGAGTAACGGCCGGTTTCGATATCAGTGTCCCCAATGTGGAAGTCGGCATTTGTATGATTTCCAATATCAGCCTGGGGGCCAGCGTCACGCTGCCGTTTACCGGCGCTCCGCTGACGCTGGGGTTCAACTTCTGCAGACGCGAAAATCCGTTTCTGCTCACGGTTTCCTGTTTCGGCGGAGGGGGCTATTTTATGATGATCACCACGCTGCATGGTATCCAGTCACTCGAAGCGGCTTTCGAATTTGGCGCCGCCATGTCGCTCAATGTGGGCGTGGCCTCGGGCGGCGTTTCGGTGATGGGCGGGTTCTATTTCAAAATCGAAAAAGTTGAAAACGACAAGGGCGAAATGGTGGAACAGGCCACTCTCACCGGCTACCTGCGCATCAACGGCCATTTGTCGATTCTGGGGCTGATCAAGGTGTCGCTCGAATTTTACCTGGCGCTCACTGCCGTGATCACAGACGGGAAAGTCTCCAAAATGGAAGGCGTGGCTACCCTGAAGGTGAAAGTAGAGGTGCTCTTCTTCAGCAAAACCGTATCGGTTACCGTGCGGCGTGAGCTGGCCGGCGCCGATGCCGACCCGACTTTCAGGGAGATGATCGAACCAGAAGACTGGCAGGAGTACTGTCTTGCCTTTGCCAGCTGACCGGAAATCCAAACTGAATAACCAGAAGAAATCACATACGTCATGTCACAGGAAATTGTATTCACCACCCTGCCCCATCAGCGGACAACCATCGACGGAACGCCGTTCCTGAAACTTTCAGTTTTTGCAACCATCCGGCTCAAACCGCCCAAAGAAACCACGCTGGCTCAATTTGAAGAGCTGCTGGCGTGGCCCGAAAAAATCCGGGATGCCCAGTACAAATTCAGGCTGGGGAATGGCACCGAACTGGAAGCCCAACTGCTGAAAGAGAAGATCGACCCGCAACTGTTCCGCAATATCTTCCTTCCCGAAATCAGGGTAAAAGCTTTCGAACAGGAAAATCTGACCACCAAACGAATCTATTCATTTCCGGTGCAGCACATCCGGGATTTTGTTCTGCAAAATTACCGGCAGGTGGCGGTTGAAAGCCCTACCCGGCTGGTGTCGCCCGACAAGTTTGTAGATTTCTCACGGTTTGGGGCAGTATCGCGCATACAACTGAACGAGCAGGTGATCAACCGGGCTGAAACCCGGCAGCTGCAGCAGCCGCTGAAAATTGACAGCCTCACGCTGAAGGACGAAAGCAGCGACCGCCAATTCCGCACGGTTTTACAGCGCGACAAATTCCAGCGTTTCTCCCTGCAGATGAACCCCAGAGAGGACTTCACCCAACTGCGGCAGTTTCACCGGCTCGACGCCAAAATCAAAACCGGCGTCCGCCTGCAACTGAAAAAACCGCAGTTCGAATTTCACGACATCCTGTCGGTGGTCAACAGTTATCCGCAGTTGATGCGTAAACTGGGGTTTGTCCTCGATTTCCGGATTCCTTACCACACGGCTATCCCCGCCAGCGGCACCATCCTGCTGCTGCCCTCTTCAATCGAATTCAGCGAACCCGAAACCACCCTGTCGGTTCCACCCACTGCTTACCAGCTCACCTCGGCCGGATTTTATGCTGCCGACCGCAACAACTCAATCTTCCGGCAGGGATTTGTAAAAATCAACACCCCCGGATTTTCGGTGCTGCAGGTAGATGCCGACGGCGCTGCCCTGAAAACCCACAACATGACGGAAAACAAAGTGCAGGAGGTAGCCAAGTTTTACCAGATACGATCCGAAATTGCCGTAAGCCGCAACCTGCAAGCCAAAACCATCGAGGAAGCCGAGCCGCCGGCCGACGAGGGGCTGCCCACCATGCGTTCTGCCGGGATTGCTGTCATCAAAAACGGCATGGCCGAGCACCTTTTCAGCCGTTTCGCTGCCAACCAGCAACTGCAACCCAATTTAATTGACAATGCCCGGCTGGTTGTCCCGCTGAAACTGAAAATCCCCGATTTCTCCCTCTATTCCGACGATCTGGTTCAAGCTTACCGCATGGACATTGCCTACGAAGACAATCCGTCAAAATGGTATTCGCTCCACCATCGGCGCGATGAATACACCTGGTTCGACGCACAAAACACCCCCCATCCGGTGGAAGGTATTGCCCCCGACGAAGGGTACATCGAACTGGGAATTGCGGAAGACCCCGACGATCCCGATGATGTTTTTGTTTCGGAAACACTGGCCCGCTGGGAAGGCTGGAGCCTTGCCGTTGGAAAACCCGGATACGCCATCAATGAAGCAGACGACTACAAACTGCAATCGGGCGAAACCGTCAAACGCGACTTTGTCAACACCTCCAAAACGGCGGAGATGAAAAAATACACCTTCGATCCAACGCTGGAATTTAAAGTTAACGCACAATCGAAAATCGTTCCCGGCACCTTGCCCCGCCTGCGCTTCGGAAAGGATTACCGGGTCCGCATCCGTACGGTCGACCTGGCCGGGAACAGCGTTCCGCCCGAACAACAATCCGAAACGCCGGCCGAAACCCTGCGCGCCAACATTCGTTACCTGCGCTACGAACCGCTGTCGAGCCCTCTCCTGCTGGCTGGCAACCGCCTGAAAGACGGCGAATTTCCCGAACGGATGGTGATCCGCAGCAACTTCGACCGCTCGGCAAAAGATTACGAAAACAGCTATCCGGTTGATGGAGAAAAATTCGACGACTTCGCCCAACGGTACCTGCTTCCTCCCAAAAACAGCCAGGCGATGGCCGAAACACACGGCATGTTCGAAAAAGCTTTTGGAAACACCCCCGCTGCTGCACAAGAGATTTATAACCTGATCACCAGCCACGAAGGGCTGTACCAATCAGCCCCCAACAACCAGGAAAAGATCTATCAGCCTTCGGAAGTGGAAATCATCTACCTGCCCGATCCGATGGCTGCCGGCGTGGCGCTGTTTGTGGCCGAGGGTTACGACTATTCGCACACGCAGGAGTTCAAACCGCGGATGTTCAGCTTTTTCAGCAACCAGGAGCTTTCACCCGAGCAGACCAACGACAAAATCCCGGAAGCGTGGTACCAGGCCCGTCCGCTGCGGATCCGCCTCGAAGAGGGCGACCTGAACACCAGCTGGAACAGCACCGAACGTATTTTTACCCTCTTCCTGCCCAAAGGTCTCCGCACCCGTATCAGATTCAGTACTTTCTGGCGTGAGCAGGACTTCAAACAGTTGTCGGCCATCTGGCAGATGATTAAAGAGGAGAATCCGGGTAACCTGGCCGAACTGGATAAACTGGCCCGCGCAGGACAACACTGGATGCTCAGCCCGTCACGCGAGATGGAGCTGGTGCATGCCGTACAGCAACCGGTGGAAGCGCCCGAAATCAAAGCCCTTTTGCCCGACCGCGACTTTGGCCAGACGTTTGTGAAGATCAACACCCGATTTAAGGTGCACGGCGAAAGCACCGAAAAAGCAGAATTCCAGGCCAAATGGACCGAACCGGTTGACGACGCCATTTCAGTGCAGATCGGTGAACAGCAGGGACGCAACTCCATTCCCGATATCGACATCCAGTATCCAGACGAAGTGATCACCCGCGGCACAATTCCCGAGTCCAAACTGATCCCGCCGCACTTCCAGCTGAAAGGGCCGCTGAAGCTGCAGGCCATTCCGGTACAACAGTTTCAGCCGCGTACCAAAGTGGAATTCGAACGGGATCCGCAACCCGAATCGGCTCGGGTCAACAGATCCTACCAGCTACAATCCGTCCGTTTCCGGGAAATGGAGCAGGCCAGGCTTTCCGCACCCAAAACCCTGGCCAACCGCGTCAAATTTGACATTGAAGCGTCACGTTTCAGCTTTCTCAAAAAAATCGGACTGCGGCTGTTGCCGCTCGAACACTCCTTTGGCGACACCAAACACCGGTGGGTCGACTACAAATTGGTGGCAGCCTCGCGCTACCGCGACCATTTTAGTAAAATCCTGAAAAATTACCCCGAGCTGACCACAATCCGTGAAAGTGAATGGTGGGAAAAGGTGAATATCCTCAGTTCGGCACGCCCCAAAATGCCACAACCCGATTATGTAATCCCCACCTTCGAATGGCGCAAGACCCAAAGCGCCGATGCAGTGCGGCACCAGCGTTTAGGCGGCGGTTTACGCATCTTCCTGAAAAGGCCGTGGTTCTCATCGGGCGCCGACGAAATGCTGGCAGTGGTCCTGCCCCCGCAACCCTCCGCTACGCGGTTTGCGCTGATGGCCTCCCAACCCGGCTACACCGACTACTACACCCATTGGGGAATTGACCCGCTGCTCTTCTCGGTGCCACCCGAAAATCTCTCTCCCCGTCCCGAAGATTTCCGGCTAAATCCGGTGACCGACGAAAACCTGCAATATCCCGACCTGGAGAACGGCCGCGCCAATATCGTGGCCTATCCCGTCAACTTCGACGAAGAGCGGCAGATGTGGTTCTGCGATCTTGCCATTGATCCCAAAACCATGTATTTCCCGTTTGTAAAACTGGCGCTGGCCCGCTACCAGCCCTATTCGGTGAAGAAAGAGGGGGCCGATGTGTGCCTGTCGCCGGTGGTTTTTGCCCCGATGATGCAGCTGGTTCCCGAACGACAGACCACGCTGCGATTTAAATCAGACGACCAGAACTCGCGTTTTACCCTCACGGTGGAAGGCACCATCTACAACGAACGGCAGGCCACCTGGGGAAACTACAGCTTTTTGCGGATCTCATTTTTAGACAGCCGCATCGCCCAGCCTATTTTCGGAGTGATCGACGATGGCGTCAACGAAAAGAAGCTGACCGACGAAGGAACGGAGATCAAAATCACGCAGGCCAACGTAACCAACAACCGTTTTTCGGTTTCAAAAGAGTTCAGGTTGCCGCGCGAATACAAAAGCGCGCCCTTCCAGGTCATCATTGAGGAATATGAACGCGGTCCGGTAAAAATGCCGCTGACGGGCCAGTACAAGGAGTTGCTGGAACAGTCGGAAGAGACCGACCGGCTGATTTACGCCGACGTCTTTAAAATCAATGAAGTGGAGAAATAAATTTCATTTTGGCAACAGTACCGAATCGTTTCGGGGAAGCCCTTCCTGAAAAAAGACAGAAACCAGCCGTTAACCATTCTGGCAAAAACCGTCATGTAAAAAAATGAACTACGGAAAAGAGATTTATCTTCGCAGCAAATTCCTCTGTAGAGGAAACTTTTTTCAATTCTGACAACAACAAACTGCTATGGTATTGGATCGAAAATTCTGGTGGGCTGCGTTGCTGCTCTTTGTGTTGGTGATGATCACCGGCATTAAGGTGCCGATGGTGGTAAATGCCGCCAAATATGCGGAAGTTAGCCGCGAGATGGTTGAAAGCGGCGACTGGATCAACCTGAAAGTGGGCGGGGATGCCTACGATCAGAAACCTCCGCTGATGTTCTGGATCGGGGCCTTGTTCTTCTCCCTGTTTGGCGTGTCGACCATCGTTTTTAAAATCTCGATCCTGCCGTTTTCTTTTCTGGGAATTTACTCCACCTACCGGCTCGGGAAGTTGCTTTACGGGAAATCCATCGGGCAGCTGGCAGCCCTTTTTTGGGCCAGCAGCCTTGCTTTTCTCCATTTTCACGACGATATCCACACCGATACGCTGCTGGCTTCGGTGGTTGTATTTGCCGTGTGGCAGCTGGCTGCCTTTTTCGAGGAAAGAAAAAGCCGGCAATTCATTTTGGGGATCGTTGGCGTGGGGTTGGCCATGCTGACCAAAGGCCCGGTGGGACTGGTAATTCCGGCCTGCGCCGTGGGTGCCCAGCTGCTGCTGCACCGCCGCTGGCGTGATATTTTCCACCTGCGCTGGATCGTGGCGGCCCTGCTTACCGCACTCCTCATCTCCCCGGCGCTGATTGGCCTCTACAACCAGTTTGGCCCCGAGGGAATCAAATTCTATTTCTGGACCAACAATGTGGGGCGCATCACCGGTTCCTACGCCGGCTCGGGCAACGATCCGGCATTTTACCTGCACACCTCGCTTTACATGCTGGCTCCGTTTACAGCTTTTGCCATTGCCGGGATAGCCCGCGAGATCCGGAAATACGTCCTGCACAAAGGGAAAGTCGAGAGCGACGATGAGTTTTACACGCTGGGCGGAACCATTCCCTACCTGCTGGTACTCTCGTTTGCACAAGCCCAGAATCCGCATTACATGATGGCTGTAATCCCGTTTGTCATGATTCTGGCGGCCCGGTTTGTGGTCCAGCTGCAGGCCGGTGAAGTCAGCCCCCCGTTGTCGCGGGTGATTCAGGAAACCAACCGCGTTATCTCGATCCTGCTCTGGCTGCTGATTTTTATCTTCACCCTCTACATTTTTCCGGAAAAAGACAGCTGGTTCTGGATTACCCTGACCCTCCTGACCGCTATTTTTGTCTACTTCCGTTTTCAGCTCAAAGGAATGGAGCGGCAAATCGGCCTGCTCACCCTGACCATGTTTGCCTTCATTTTTACCCTGCAGGTAAGTATCATTCCGCACCAGCAGGCTTACCACAGCTCGTTCCGGGCGGTCGACGATTACAACCGGCGAATGACCGACAGCGAACAGCTGCACATCTACCGGCCGCAGGCCCGCTACTGGGAGCTGTTCTTCTACGGAAAAAAACCCGGAAAATATTTCGTTACGGAAAAAGATCTTCCGCGGCTGCTCGAAGAACAGGGCGACTGGGTTTACACCGACGCAAAAGGGAAAGAAGAGATCACCCGGGAAATACCCGAAACCCAGGTGGTGGGCGAATACAGCCACCGCAACATCAGCAGCCAGTCGCTAAAATTTCTGAATCCCAAAACCCGGGCGTCGAAACTTGAAAAAAGATATCTCCTGAAATTACCGCAACAAATCCTGCGGTATCACCTGCAAAAACGGAAATAGTACTGCCCGGCAAAAGAGAACTTTTACCGGTTAGGGTGACGGATTTCTGAAAACATTCTTGGGTTTCCTGTGAAACCTTTACTTTTGCAGATCGCAAAAAAACAGAAAATGAGAGATTCCTATTTTCCCAAACTCAAAGACATAACCAGTGCCAAACTCAACCTGAACGAGGTAGTCCTCACCACGCCGCTGCAGGAAAACCGCAACCTGAGCGAGCGTTTTCAGGCCAAAATATTACTGAAACGTGAAGATTTGCAGGCTGTCCGCTCTTACAAACTGCGAGGCGCCTTCAACAAAATTATGCACCTGACTTCGGAAGAGAGATCGCGCGGGGTGGTCTGTGCCAGCGCCGGGAACCATGCGCAGGGTGTTGCTTATTCGTGCAGCCTGCTCAATATCAGCGGAAAAATCTACATGCCGGCCACCACTCCCAAACAAAAGATCACACAGGTGCGCATGTTTGGCAAAGACAAAATCAAGATCGTCCTCACCGGTGACACCTTCGACGAGGCCAACCAGGCGGCGTTGGCCGACTGCCACCAGTCGGGACGCATTTTCATCCATCCGTTCGACGACCCGCAGATCATTGAAGGACAAGGAACCGTCGGACTTGAAATTCTTCAGCAGGCGGCCACCTCCATCGACTATGTGTTCATTCCGGTAGGCGGTGGCGGACTGGCTGCCGGGGTTGGCGCCTATTTTAAGGAGATCAGCCCGACCACCCAGATCATCGGGGTGGAACCGGCCGGCGCGCCTTCGATGAAAGAGTCGATTGCAGCCGGCAAGGTGATCTCGCTTGAAAATATCGACAAATTTGTTGACGGGGCTGCCGTACAGAAGGCCGGGGAGCTGACTTTTGAAATCTGCCGGAAAGTCCTCAGCGACATTGTACTGGTTCCCGAAGGAAAGGTGTGCTCCACCATTCTGGAACTTTACAACCAGGACGCCATCGTGGTGGAACCGGCCGGGGCGCTCTCCATCGCCGCACTCGACTTTTATGCCGAAAAAATTAAAGGGAAAACCGTGGTGTGCATTGTCAGCGGCAGCAACAACGACATCACCCGCACCGAAGAGATCAAAGAACGATCGCTGATGTACGAAGGGCTCATGCACTATTTTATCGTCCGGTTTCCGCAGCGGGCCGGCGCCCTGCGCGTTTTTACCGAACAGGTCCTCGGGCCCGGCGACGACATCACCTACTTTGAATACCGCAAAAAGAACAACCGCGAAAACGGTCCTGCGGTGATTGGCATCGAACTGCAAAACAAGGATGATTTTCAGGGGCTGATCGAGCGACTCAGTCAGCACGGGTTTGTTTATGAATACCTCAACGAAAAACCAGACCTGTTTCAGTTTTTGATTTAGTTCTTTCCAGCAGCAGACTAACTCCTGTATTTAAACGTTTAAACAAATAAAACTCCGTATGAAACATTCTATTCTGATTCTTCTTATTACACTCCTGATCGGTTCGGCAGGAGAAAGCCAGGCCAAAAACAAACTGAAATTCCGGGAAGGGGGGACCTTTAAAATTGTCCAGTTTACCGATACCCATTTCGACCAGAAATCGGGAAAGTCGGATGGCGTTCTCTTATTAATCAACGAGGTACTCGATCTCGAAAAACCCGACCTGGTAATTTTTACCGGCGATGTAGTAACCCAAAAACCCTCGGCCGAAGGGTGGAAAAAACTGACGGAACCTCTGGTTAGCCGCCAAATCCCCTGGGCAGCAGCTTTTGGGAACCACGATGATGAATATGACCTCACCCGGAAGGAGATCCGGACGGTAGTCCAGAATATCCCTTACAATCTCAATCAAATGGGGCCGAAAGAAATCCCCGGTTTCTGCAATTATCTCCTGCCGCTGCAAAGCTCAGCCAGTCCGAAAGTTGCCGCACTGCTCTACTGCATGGACTCTCACGCTTACACGCCGATTAAAGGCGTCGGAAGTTACGGTTGGTTTCAGCGCCCGCAAATCGACTGGTATGTCAAAACAAGCCAGAAACACACCCGGCTGAACGGTGACACCCCGCTGCCGGCGCTCGCTTTTTTCCACATTCCCCTGCCGGAATATACGGAAGCTTTTGAGAAGGGAGACATCTCCCCCATCGGACGAAAAGATGAAAAAGTGTGCTCACCAGTAATCAATACCGGCCTTTTTGCGGCCATGCTCGAACAAGGCGATGTGATGGCAACTTTCACGGGGCACGACCATGTCAACAACTACATCTCCTCCCTGCACGGCCTGGGGCTGATCTACGGACAATTTTCGGGTGGAACAAACACTTACGGAGATCAAACCGGAGCCCGCATCATTGAAATGAAAGAAGGCGAACGCAGTTTTAAAACCTGGATTCGCTACAAAGGGGGTGAAAAAGTTCACGAAACGGCTTTCCCTTTCAAAAAAGCAGAAACCCCAAAATAGACAACTTACTTACGACCAGCAGCAGTCCCGCCCGGAAAAGCAAAAACATGCCAGCCTGCACGGCTTGATCCCGGAAATACCTTAAACGGCGGCAACCAGGGTAGCCCCTGTCCCAATCCACAGGAAATGGCATAACCGGCTTTTCCGGGCGGCAAATCTGCTACAGATCTGCCGCCCCCCAATCACGTCGTCCGCAAAGGGATTATCCTGTCTGACAACCCCTGTCAATCTCAAGAGAAAATTATTTTTCAGCACCGGAAGGCGGTGCGGCCTGGGCATAAACAATCAGGTCGCCCAGTGAAATCCGATACCCGGGAGCGGGATCTTTCAGCCGGATAGTCAGCTGATGTTTTCCGGCAGGCAACTGGTATTTCCAGCAAACGTCGTTTCGCCGTCCGTGGCTGGAGGTCGCCATCCCGGCCTGTTCAAAAACAACGCCGTCAACCGACGATTCAACCTGCAGAACCGCTTCAACGGCAGCTCCCTCTTTCCCGGCATTGCCGGTAACCACAAAACCGATTCCTTCAAATTCAAGCGTCACTTCGCGGTTGTTGACATCCAATGTTTTTCCGATCCGTCGGCGTTCAACGGGCTGGTGTCCTTCAAAGCCAACTTCCAGCGGTACCGTCTGAATGGTTTCAGCCGGAATCTCCAGCTCTTCGACATCGGTATTCACCCCTTTCCGCCGGAGCATTTCCAGCGCATGTTTGTTCCCGATGGCATAGACGTCGCTGAGCGACATGGTGGTATACCTGAAATCCATCTCTTCGACCTGCAGCAGCGGATTTTTCCAGTAATCGGGAATATTTTCATAGCCCAGTACCGTTCCGAGGATACCGCCGGCGCTGGCCGGGTTACAGTCAGAGTCCTGTCCGCAACGGGTGCTGATGTCGAGCGTCCGGCCAAAATCTCCCTCTCCGTAAAGTAAGCCAATCACAATGTAGGCTGCATTAATTTTGGCGTCGATGTTAAAACTGTGGAAAATCCCGTCGGGGCACCCCACATCCGACGACCATTTCCGTTCGGCTTCAAACCAGGTCTGTTTCCAGTCGGCGGGATACATTTTCCACCAGCCGATAACATCGTTGATACACTGATAAAACTGCGATTCGGCCGGAATGGTCTTGAGCGCTTCCGTCACAATAAACTCCAGGTCGTCAGAAATAAAGGCAAGCGAATACATGGCGGCTACATAAACCCCGCCATACCAGCCATCGCCGTAATTCATGATATGCCCGATCTTGTCACAGATGCTGCTGGCTTCATTGACCATTCCGGGTGCCATCAGTCCGGCAAAGTCCGCTTCAATCTGAAAATCAATATCGTCGGAGTGCGGATTGTTAAGCCATTGACCCGAGGCAGGCGGCATGATGCCGTTCAGGATGTTGTAACGGGCGCTCTGGTTGGCGTGCCAGAGCATATAACCGGCGTTGGCAAACGCTTGGGCATGTGCTTCGGCGGATGCATCGAGCCCCTCTTTTTCAAAAACATCTACAAAAGTGAGATCCATGTACACATCGTCGTACAGTCCGGGAGCGTTTTCATAATACCAGCGCACACTCCCCTCTTCCCACAAAATGGGCTGGTAGTCCTGGATCATGGTACCATTAAACCGGAACTCGGTGGGTCCCCCGAAGGTGCAGCCGATTACCTGTCCGGCCCATCCTCCCTTAATTTTATCCTGAAGCCGGGTTTTGGTGATTTTGTGGTTGACCGCCTCTCCGGCCGGTTTGCCGGCAGGCTGACAAGCAGCCAGTAAAACGGCAATAAACAGCAGTGAAAGAATTTGTTTCATGGTTATTATTTTGGGTTTAGTAATGTTTTGCCCCTGAAGCTGCCACCTAAAATGGTCTCACCAGAGAAAGGAGATTTTCCGGCAGCAACAACCCTGTCGGTATCCGAACTGCCGATGACCACTATTTTTTGCATAAGTTTGATTCTTTTGCAGGGCCACTAAGTTATAATATTTTGAAATCGTTGTCCGGCCTGATCCGGTTTGTTCAAAAAAACCAATTCAACACAAACAGAAAGGCTGCCCGGAGTAACCGGAACAGCCTCTCAAAAAACTATTGTTTAACTCAACTTTTTATGGTTGCACAACCGGCGTACAAATCCGGAAATTATCAAAATAGGTTGCAAACTTGTCGTAAACCTGCTTGTTGGTTTTAAATACCAGCTGGAAATCGTTGATCGATGCCTGTCCCGGGCCGATTGAGCTGAGTGGTACGGTAACGGTCATCCAGCCATTGGTGGTAAAGCCGGTGGTACGGTAGGCCAGCCACTCCTGCGGGCGGAAATTGTAGGTTTTACTTCCGTTGAGGGTAACCAGCAACGTGGCATGGTCCTCGGCGCCCAGCGCATCGCTCCAAACCCAGGGTTCCTTTGCATTGACTTCAAACTTGAGTACTTTGCCTGTGAAGTCCACGTTGTTGTAGCCATAATCGAACCAGCAGGTTGAGGTAACCCAATCGTTGTTCCAACTGCTCGGGGGTAATTCGGTTCCCACCACGTAACCATAATTTCCGTCGAGGGATTCGGCATCCGAACGCATGGGCATTCCGCCCCAACAGGCGATCGATCCCCAGCTGGTGGCCGGCTTGTCGAAATCGAAAAGCCACATACCGGGATCCCGGTATTTGAAGGTCGATACGGTGGTACCACCTTCGCCGGTTACGGTTATTAACGATCCGGCAGTTGCCCCGGCAGGAACGGTAACCGTAATTTCAGTCTCCTTCACTTCAATAATCTGAGCCGGCAGGCTGCCAAATTTTACTTCGTTGATAAAATAGAAGAAATTCCCCCGCACTTTGGTAATACTTCCCGGCGGCGCCATTTCGTTGTAAAGCCCGGAGATTACCGGTTTGGGCAGTTCTACCCGAAAATCGGTTTCATAAACCAATCCTTTGCCCGTGACCAGCTTTACTTTGTTGATCATCTCGCCCGGCAACTGATCGGGGATTGCACAAATAATTGTGGTGGAGGTGACAAAGTTGGGGTTCAACACCGCCTGCAGGTCGTTGAACCAAACCTCCTGTACATTTTGCAGATTCTGCCCGACAATGGCGACATACAGGCCAAACGAACCGGAAGTGATGGTTGAGTCCTTCTCCACTACACGAAATTTGGTTACAACGGGCATCACATCCTCTTCGTCGTTCTCGCAGGAGTTTAAAACCACTCCGGCCATCAACACAACAAACAGAAACAGGGTCCCGATGAGCTCTCTTTGAATATTATCTTTGTTTTTCATATTCCTATTTTTTATTGGTTTTCAATGGTCGGCAGCCCGAAGAGCTGCCTGGCAGAAATTTACCAGCCGCAAGTTTTTTCCCTTCCGGGTTGAACTATTTTCTGATGGCTCATTTCACCTCTCATTTCAAATTACTCCATAATGGAAAAATCGAACGGAACCGGATCTTTGGTCAGATTGGGATTGATCGAGATATCCACTTCGGGGAAGGGCAGGATGAAGGTAGCGTTCAACGGGGTAAACCGCTGGCTGTTAAGCGTAACAGACTGACTCTGGTCCTTGTAATAGGCCGACAATCCGTTGTAGGAACCGCGTTCCTGCTGTGCCAACAAATTGATTGCCAGCTGGGGTTCGAAATAATGCAGCCGCACATAATCGTACCAGTTGTCGCCTTCGAAAGCCAGCTCCAGCCTTCTCTCCTTAAACACATCCATAAATGAGATAGAGGTAACCGGAACATGACTTTTAATCGCGCGGGCACGCACTTTATTAAAAGCAGCCAGCGCATCGGCATTGGTGGTGGTTGAATTGACACCGGGCAGGAACGATTCTGCATAAACCAGATAAATATCAGCCAGGCGAAGCAGATGGGTACTGAGGCTCGTCTTCATAAAATCGGACGGAACGCCGCCGGTTTCCGCAATATGATCCTCTTTACTGCCCACAATGTGTTTAACGGCAAAAGCGCCTGTCGGGCTGGCAAAAACACTCTCGCTCGACCAGTCGCACAGGAAGCCCCCTTTGTTTCTCCACCAGTTCATGTAACGGTCGCCATACATCATCATGGTAGCCTTCCGGCGGGCATCGTCATTTTTGCGGGTCAGATTTTTCACATCTTCCCCAAAAGCGTTGATCAGGTCGATAGACGGGCCAGACCAGGTTCCCCAGCCATCGCCGTGGCCGGTAAAATTCTGAACGGCCAGGTCGGCCTGCATGGCATTTTGCGGCCCCCAGTCGGATGCTACCACCCAATGCCACGAAAGCAGGTTTTCGGAATTACGGTTACCTTTGGAAATGGTAAACAGATCGGCATAGTCTTCAGTCAGTTTCAGGCCGCTTTCATTAATCACCTTTCCGGCATATTCCCGGGCTTTATCCAGGTCGGCCTGGTCGCGGGTACCTGATTTGCCCAATCCCGAACGGGTCAGATAAACTTTGGCCAGCAGCCCGTAGGCGGTCCATTTGTTAATACGTCCGGCAACGCCGTCGGACGGAAGCAGATCTGCCGCTTTGGTGAGGGTGCGGATAATATATTCATAAACATCGGCAGCCGGATTTTTCTTGATTTGGGTGGCCGTGCCGTCGTTAATTAACTTTGAGTTACTGTGAATAATGGGCACATCGTGAAACATGCGGACCAGATAAAAATAGGCCATTGCTTTCCAGACCATCGCTTCGCCGATCACAGCATTCTTCACGGCCGGCGTACAATTGGGGCCGGCTTTCTCGGTGACATTTTCAATCACACTGTTGCTGTAGGCCACAGCCGTCCAAACCGAATTGGAAGCATTCAGCAGATCGGTTGTTGAGCCGGTTACCGAAAAGCTGAAGAACGGATCGGTACCACCTTTGTTGAAATTTCCCGACATCATATCGCCAATGGCCAGAAAAGCCCGCTGGTAGTCGAACCAGACGCCGCCATAAAGCGGATTGGCTGCCATGTACAACTGCTGATCGGTGTTGTAAAAACTATCGGTAGTGTACGCGTCTTCCGGCGGACGATTCAGAAAATCCTCACTACATGCGCCACCCATCAATAAAAGAACAGACAGCGTAAATATCCTGATGGTTCTATTTAACTTTCTCATAGTATTCCGTTTTTCGATTAAAATGTAACATTCAAACCAAATGAATAGATCCTGGGTGAAGGATAGCGACCGTTGTCAAGACCGAAAACGAAGGGGTCGAGGGTATCCTGCCCGACTTCCGGGTCAAAACCGGTGTACTTTGTAAATGTCACCAGGTTTTGGATATTGGTGTACACTTTCAGATCCTGTATTCCAAATCTTCCGATCAGGCTTTTGGGGATGTAGTAGCCCAGGTTCAGGTTTTTGATCCGCAGGAAGGAACCATCCTCAATATACCTGTCGGACATGCGGGTGTTCTGGTTGGGATCGGCCCAGTGTGAACGCGGGATGTTGGTTTGGGGATTGCTCACCCGCACATTGCTGGCATCCTGCCACCATTCGTCGAATCCGCCCGACGGGTAAACCTTTTCGGGATCGATCGGTTCCAGTTTGGCCCGGCCGGTAACCAGTCTGAGCTGGTTATCCCACTGGCTTTTCATGTCGCTGATGTTACGCCCGAAGTAGTTGAAAAGTTTGTTCCCGTACTGCCCCATCACAAACACCGACAGTTCAAATTTTTTGTAGCGGAAAGTGTTGGTCATGCCATACGAAAACTTGGGTTGGGAAGAGCCCAGGACCGTGCGGTCGTTTTCATCGATAACTCCATCGGGAACACCGTCGGGTCCACTGATGTCTTTAAATTTGATATCGCCCGGGAAGACGGTATTATCACGGTTGAACACCGGGTTTCCGTTGTTGTCGACCTTGTAGCCAGCCGGTTTGGGGCTGTTCAGGATGTCCTGCATATCCTGATAGATGCCTTCCACCTGGTAGCCAAAGAAATTTCCGATGGGCTGGCCGGCTTCGGTAACCGTTACCAGGTCGAACCACTGGGCATACCCATACAGTTTAGCATCGGATGTCCCGATGTTAATCAGTTTATTCCGGTTGAAAGTCAGGGACAGATCGGTGTTCCACTCAAACAGGCCGGTAAAGTTTTGGGACGAGAGCGATATCTCAAGCCCTTTGTTTTCAATCTCTCCAAAATTTCCCCAGGGCGCTTTCATGTTAAAAGCGGGATTCCCGCTGGTCCCCATGTAGGAGGGGAGCTGCATCTGCATCAGCATGTCTTTCGAAATTTTCCGATAAGCATCCACCGTCAAATCAATTCTGCTGTTGAAAAATGAGACATCCAGCCCAAGATTGGTCTGTTCCGAAGTTTCCCACTTGATATTGGGGTTGGCGAAGTTGGAAACCCGGAACCCTTCTCCGAGGTTGGTCGGTAACTTGGCCAGCGCCGATCCCCAGCGATATCCGCCGATGTTCTGGTTACCGGTTTGCCCCCATCCGACACGCAGTTTCAGGTTGCTGATCACCGGCTTTACCGACTCCATGAAAGGTTCTCCGGAAATCCGCCACGACCCGGCTGCCGACGGGAAATAGGCCCAGCGGTTATTGGGGCCAAAATTCGATGAGCCATCGGCACGGTATGTAAACGTGAAGTAATATTTGTCATGCAAATTATAATTCACACGGGTGTAATAGGAGTTCATGGCACCGGAACCTCGGCCCGACCCCACCGCCATGGATTTGATATCGCCCAGTCCGGGCTCATGAATATCGTTGGTAGGCAACGACTTTGACAGTCCGCTCATGTATTCATACTTCCACTCCGAAGCTTCCTGCCCAACCATTGCGGTAAAATGGTGAATATCGGCCAGGTTGAAGTTGTAGGTCAGGTAGTTTTTAAACTGCCAGAACTGGTTCTGGTTGTACCGTTTGCTTGCCGAGTTCTGATCATTCCGCTGGGAGCCATACTGGTAGGT
>Ga0116193_1000491_pt1 | contig 36944 bp, 32 predicted proteins | sample AD_UKC115_MetaG_FD_89892 | JGI IMG/M metagenome (GOLD analysis project Ga0116193, IMG submission 89892) | Active sludge microbial communities of municipal wastewater-treating anaerobic digesters from Hong Kong - AD_UKC115_MetaG | ecosystem: Engineered > Bioreactor > Anaerobic > Digestate... | reverse complement strand
GCGCTCCTGCGGCAGCTCCTGCATGAGCTGGATGAAACCCATGCCCTCCTGCCCGCCCAGCAGGTTGGCCGCAGGCACCACCACGTCGTCGAAGAACAGCTCCGAGGTGTCCTGCGCATCCATGCCCAGCTTGTCAAGGTTGCGGCCCCGGCGGAAACCCTGCACCTCATCGGTCTCGACGACCATCAGCGACATGCCCTGCGCGCCCTGGTCCTTGTTGGTCTTGCAGACCACGATGACGAGGTTGGCGAGCTGGCCGTTGGTGATGAAAGTCTTGCTGCCGTTGATGCGGTAGCTGTCGCCCTCCTTGAGGGCCGTGGTGCGCACACCCTGCAGGTCGGAGCCCGTGCCGGGCTCGGTCATGGCGATGGCGCCAATCAGTTCGCCCGTGGCCAGGCGCGGCAGCCAGCGCTTTTTCTGTTCTTCGGTGCCGTGGTGCAGGATGTAGGGCGCCACGATGCCCGAGTGCAGCGAGCCGCCAAAGCCGGAAATGCCCGCCGCGCCCTGGGCCAGGATCAGCACGGCCTCATGGCCGAAATCACCGCCTGCGCCGCCGTATTCCTCGGGCATGGACGCGCACAGAAAGCCATTGGCCCCGGCCTCTTCCCAGGCACTGCGGTCCATCATGCCGGCATGGCGCCAGGCTTCATCCTTGGGAGCCCATTGCTCCTTGAAAAAACGGCTGGCCGTGTCGAACAGCATCTGGTGCTCGTCGGTCATCCAGGCGGCGGCGAAGTTGTGAATGGCCACAGAAAGGCTCCTTGCAAATAATCGGTCCCAAAACGCTTGCCTGCAGGCTGATCAGGGATCCACGGTAATCAGCATTACCCATCTGATTACTGGGGAAAACCATGATATTTGGCCTGACTCGGCAGGTGTGCGATCCGTTTTTGTGAGTCAATGAACGGGTAACGCAACAGTTCGCATAGTGACCAATACGGAACCATTGCGCAAGGTGACGCAACTGCGTTTCACTGCCAACATCACCATTTGGTAATATCAATTTCCATGTCGGAAAGCCATCGTCCCGAAGCCAGCCCAGGCACCGCAGAGTTCTCCCCCAAGGCACCCCTGACTGCCATGCGCAGCGACACGCTCGCCCGCGTGGAAAAAGCGGTGCTGGACCTGTTTTCCAGCCGCGACTTCCACGAAGTGAGCCTGCACGACGTGGCCCGCAGCGCCAACGTATCACTGCAGACCATCTACAAATACTTCGGGAGCAAGGAAGCGCTGGTGTACAGCATGCTCGACATCATGCTGGGACGCCTGGCCGAGCGCATGATCGACCACCTGCAGGGCATCGACGACGCGCGCGAGCGCCTGCGCAAAACCTGCTGGGTCACGCTGGACTACATGGACAAACACCCGGCCGTCATGTTGCTGATGTTCACCGCCGTGCCCGTGTCGCGGCACAAGAACATCGGCATTTACGAGAGCCCGGAACTGATGAGCGCCTTTCTGGGTGTGTTCAAGGACGGCCAGGCACGCGGCGTCCTGAACGACCGGGTGTCCAGCAAGGTGTTGCTGGACGTGTTCATGGGCATCGTCGGTCGCGTGGTGCTGATGCACATCGTGCGTGGCGAAAAACGCCCTTTGACCGCACAGTTCGATGAGCTGTTTCACATCCTGTGGCGGGCGATGTCAGCCGACTGAATCCTCCTTGACCACTCCTGCCGGCCCCCACAGTGAACGCCGGGGCGTTTGCCAACACGCGCTAAAAGTAGAATCTCGCCCTCATGCCCGCTCCAGACGCCAGCCCTCAGCATTCCCCCAGCACCAGTTCTGCGGCCCCTGACGAGCCATTGCGCGCGCGGCTGGGGCGCCTGTCGGTGTATTTCGGTCTGCACCACCGATGGGCCTGGACGGCTGCCGTGCTTGCCACATTGGCCGTGGGCATTACCGAACCCCTCATTCCCGCGCTCCTCAAACCTTTGCTGGACCAAGGCTTTACCCAGGGCACGCTGCAGCTCTGGATGGTTCCAGCGGCCATCATGGGCATTTTTCTGGTGCGCGGGCTGTCCCAGTTTGTCGGGCAATACGCCCTGGCCCGCATTGCCAACGAAGGCATGCTGGCACTGCGTCGGCAGCTTTTTGACCGTTTGCTGGCGGCTGAACTGGGACTGTTCACGCGCCAGTCAGCCAGCAGCCTGTCCAACACCGTGGTCTATGAAGTTCAGACCGGTGCGTCCCTTATCGTCCAGGCGCTGCTGAGCATTTCGCGCGATGGCTTCACCCTGGTCGCGTTGCTGGTGTATCTGCTGTACCTGAACTGGCAGCTCACGCTCATCGTCGCGGTGGTCGTGCCCGGCGTGGCGTGGATCATGAAGACCCTCTCGCGGCGCCTGTACCACCTGACCAAGAGCGGCCAACAGGCCACCGACGAACTGGCCTATGTGGTCGAGGAAAACGTGCTCGCCCACCGCATGGTGCGCCTGCATGGGGCGCAGCCCGCACAGGCCAAGCGATTCGATGCGCTCAGCCGCAGGCTGCGTGGTTTGGCGATCAAATCCACCATCGCCTCCTCGGCCATGACGCCGCTGACCCAACTGCTGGCCGCTGCAGCCCTGTCCACCGTGATTTGCGTGGCCTTGTGGCAAAGCCGCGGTGTTGGCGCTGCCGCCCAGGACGTGACCGTGGGCGGCTTTGTGGCCTTCATCACGGCCATGCTGATGCTCATTGCCCCTATCCGCCGCCTGGCAGACGTTGCCAGCCCCCTGACACGCGGCGTGGCAGCGCTGGAGCGCGGCCTGAACCTGCTGGGCCACGCCCCTGCCGAGACTGGCGGCAGCCACGCCCCCGGCCACGCGCGCGGTGCCATCACGCTGCGCGGGGTGCGCGTGGCCTTTGCAGCCGACCAGGCGCCCGCGCTGAGTGGTGTCGATCTGCAGGTGCAGCCCGGTGAGGTGGTGGCCCTGGTCGGCCCCTCTGGCGCAGGCAAGACCACGCTGGTGAACCTGCTGCCACGTTTTGTGCAGCACAGCGCAGGCGAGGTGCTGCTGGACGACCACCGCGTGCAGGACTGGGACCTGACGGCGCTGCGCGCGCAGTTCGCCCTGGTGAGCCAGGACGTGGTGATGTTCAACGACAGCATTGCCGCCAACGTGGCGCTGGGTCAGGATGTGGATCTGCAACGCGTGCACGAATGCCTGGCAGCCGCCAACCTCTCGGCCTATGTGGAAGGTCTGCCCCAAGGGGTGAACACCTTGGTCGGTCACAACGCCACACAGCTCTCGGGCGGCCAGCGCCAGCGCCTGGCCATCGCGCGTGCACTGTACAAGAATGCCCCGATTCTGATCCTGGACGAAGCCACTTCGGCTCTGGACACCGAATCCGAACGCCTGGTACAGGACGCCCTGCAACGGCTCATGCAGGGCCGCACCACGCTGGTGATTGCGCACCGGCTGTCCACCATCGAACATGCCGACCGCGTGGTGGTGATGGAGCGCGGCCGGATTGTGGAACAAGGCACGCACGCAGAGCTGCTGGCCCAGGGCGGCCTGTATGCCCGCCTGCAGGCGCGCCCGCAGGACGAATGAAACGCAGCCGCTGAAAAGCGATCTACCAGCGCCCCCGGTTGGGCTGACGCTGGCGGATGGCTGCGGCGATGAGGTCGGCCATGTCCTTGCGGTTGGCGCGCAGGGCAAAGTCGGCCGCGCTGAGCCCCAACTTGTTCTTGAGCGCCGGGTCGGCCCCCTCCTTGAGCAGCAGCTCTGCCGATTCACGCGTGCCGTAGTGCACCGCCATCATCAGCGGCGTGGTTCCGTTGGGGGATTCCGCATCGATGTAGGCATGGTGCTCCAGCAACAGGGCGATGACCTCGGGTTGCTGCGGTGTGGTGCCCGTGGCCGCGTAGTGCAGCGGCGTCCAGCCGGCTTTGTTCACGTCGGCCTCGCGTTCGATCAGACTGCGCACGGCCTGCACCAGGCCGCGCAGGGCAGCGATCATCAAGGGGCTCTCGTCCTGCGTGTTGCGGGCATCCACCTGCAGGCCACGGGCCTGCAACAGGGCATCGAACACCTTGAACGAACCGTTCTGCAGGGCGAGCGTCAGACCGACCTGCCCCTTGGGATCGCGCGTGTTGGGATCGAAGCCACGTTGCAGCAGCGCATTGATGGTGCCAGGGTCATCGCGCACCACGGCAACAAAGAAGTCTTCGTAGGAACCGGCCCGCACCGGCAGGCAGGCCGCACAGGCCAGGGCCAGCAGGCTGCGGCGCGCCAAGGTCAACGCGCTCATGGCTGCACCACGCCCTTGAACAGGCACTCGAAGTTGCGGCCCGTGGCCTCGGCCACGGTCTCCACGGCCATGCCGCGCACGGCGGCAATCTGGCGTGCCACTTCGGGCACGTAGGCGGGGCTGTTGGTCTTGCCTCGGTAGGGCACGGGCGCCAGGTAGGGGCTGTCGGTTTCGATGAGCATGCGATCCATGGGAACAAAGGCGGCCACATCGCGCAGGTCTTGCGCGTTGCGGAAGGTGATGATGCCCGAGAACGAAATGTAGTAGCCCAGGTCGAGTGCTGCGCGCGCCACGGAGGCGGTTTCGGTGAAGCAATGGAACACGCCGCCCGCGCTGGCAGCGCTACCATCCTCGCCCTCTTCGCGCAGGATGCGCAGCGTGTCGTCCGAGGCACTGCGCGTATGGATCACCAGGGGCTTGCCACAGGCGCGCGCGGCACGGATGTGGGTGCGAAAACGCTCGCGCTGCCACTCCAGGTCGGCCACGCTGCGCCCTCCCTTGCGGTCTTCCATGCCGTAGTAGTCCAGCCCGGTTTCGCCGATGGCGACCACGCGCGGCAGGGCCGCGCGGTCCAGCAGGTCTTGCACCGTGGGTTCGGTCACCCCCTCGTTGTCGGGGTGCACGCCCACCGAGCACCAGAAGTTGTCATACCCCGTGGCCAGCGCATGCACGTCGGCAAATTCTTCCATTGTGGTGCAGATGCACAGGGCCCGATCGACCTGCGCCGCCTGCATGGCGGCACGGATGGCAGGCAACTGCTCGGCCAGTTGCGGAAAGGTGAGGTGGCAATGCGAATCGGTGAACATGACTGGCTCAAAAAACAAAGCCGACCCGCGCGGACACGGATCGGCAGACAAACAATGCAACGCTCAAATGGTCTGCGTCGGGCGGTCCGAACCCAGCGCTGCGCCGAGGATCTGCTCGATCTTCACCTTGAGCTGGCGCGATTTTTCGTCCTTGGGAAACTGGATGCCCACGCCCTGCGTGCGGTTGCCCCCGGCACGCGCGGGCGTGACCCAGGCCACACGGCCCGCCACCGGGTAGCGCTGTGGGTCGTCAGGCAGCGTCAGCAGCACATACACGTCATCGCCCAAGCGGTATTCGCGCGTGGTGGGCACAAAGATGCCGCCCTCTTCAAAGAACGGAATGTAGGCTGCATGCAAGGCGCCCTTTTCCTTGATGGCCAGCTGCATGACGCTGGGACGGGGCGCTGTGGAGGGGGTGCTCATGGTCTAGCGGACGGTGACGTTGAGGGCGAGTGTAGGGTGTTTCGTGCCTGGGCGACAAGCGCCTCCAGCATCAGGCCTGTGTTGTAGGGATGCTCTGCTGTGCGCGCAGCCTGCAAGAGCGCGCGCGACCAACGGGTCAGCGCTGCCAGCGGAGGCGCTGGCGGCAGGTCGGCGGCGGCAAAGTAGCGCGGCGCGGCACCCACTTGCACAGCCATGAGGTCATGGCAAAGCTTTTGCAGCGCGGTGATGGCCTGCGCCGGGCTGGCCTGCGCCAGCACGGTGGGCACACCGCGCAGCAAGCCCTTGGGAAAGTCGGCCCAGGCCTGCGGTTCCAGGCTGCTGTGGGCCAGTTGCAGTGCATCGTAGGGGCGCCCGCCTGCAGCGCGCAACCAGGCCTGCGCGGCAGGGCCGGACACGCCCTGCGCGGCCAGCCAGGCTTGCATCTGCGCATCATCGGGCCAGGCCATGGCATGGCCCAGGCAGCGGCTGCGGATGGTGGGCAGCAACTGGTGCGCCGCCTCGCTGGCCAGCACAAAACGCACGTCACCGGGCGGCTCCTCCAACGTCTTGAGCAAGGCGTTGGCGGTGACGTGGTTCATCTGCTCGGCCGGGTACACCAGCACGGCCTTGCCCCGGCCGCGCGCGCTGGTGCGCTGGGCGAACTCCACGGCATCGCGCATGGCCTCCACGCGGATCTCGGCGCTGGGCTTGCGCTTCTTGTCGTCGATCTCGGCCTGCGCCTTTTCGGGCAAGGGCCAGCCTTGGGCCAGCATCTCGGTTTCGGGCATGAGCACGCACAGGTCGGCGTGGGTGTGCACGTCGATGGCGTGGCAGCTGGCGCACTGGCCGCAGGCGCTGCCATCCGTTGCCGGGGATTCGCACAGCCACGCGCGCACCAGCTCCAGAGCCAAGGGAAACTGCCCCAGGCCCGAGGGCCCGTGCAGCAGCCAGGCATGGCCACGCTGGGCCAGCAAGTGCGCGCGCTGGGCGGCAATCCAGGGCGGTGGTGCAGCGGTGCTGCCCGACCCCTGGCTCACGCCCCGCCCTCCTGCCCCGGCATGGCGGCCTGTGCCAGCCAACCACGCTGCGCCAGCACCTGCAGCAATTGGGCCCACACTGCATCGCGGGGCTGTGCCGCATCCAGGCGGGCAAAGCGCTGCGGTGCCGCCTGGGCGCGCCGGGCATAGCCCTGGGCCACGCGCGTGAAAAAGGCCTCGTCCTGCGACTCGAACCGGTCGGGCGTGCGGGCCGTGGCCAAGCGCTGTGCCGCCGTGGCCGGGAGCAGATCAAACCAGAAGGTCAGGTCAGGTTCACGCATCAAATCGGGCTGCATGGCAAGCCCCGTCTGCGCCATGCGCTCCAATATCGATAGCAAATCCCAATCGAAGCCACGCCCACCGCCCTGGTAGGCAAAGGTGGCATCGGTGTAGCGGTCGCACAGCACCACCTCGCCCCGGGCCAGCGCAGGCTCGATGACCTGGCGCAGGTGGTCGCGCCGGCCGGCAAACACCAGCAGCGCCTCGGTGAGCGCATCCATGGGTTCGCCCAGCAGCAGCGTGCGCAGCTTTTCGGCCAGCGGGGTGCCGCCCGGTTCACGTGTGACGGTGACGCTGCGCCCGGCGCTGCGCAAGGCGGCCGCCAGTGCCTCGATGTGCGAGGACTTGCCCGCGCCATCGATGCCCTCGAAGGTGATGAACAAACCTGGGGTCATTTCTTTTGCAGTTGGTAGCGCTGGACGGCGCGGTTGTGTTCTTCGAGCGTGGCGCTGAAATGGCTGCTGCCATCGCCACGCGCCACGAAGTACAGGGCCCGCGTCGCCTGGGGCTGCACCGCTGCAATGAGCGAGGCCTTGCCCGGCATGGCGATGGGCGTGGGTGGCAGGCCTGCGCGGGTGTAGGTGTTCCAGGGCGTGTCGGTCTGCAGGTCACGCTTGCGCAGGTTGCCGTCGAACTTCTCGCCCAGGCCGTAGATCACGGTCGGGTCGGTCTGCAGCAGCATGCCGGTGCGCAGGCGGTTGGCAAACACCCCGGCGATCTGCGGCCGGTCGGCCGCCTGGCCGGTTTCCTTTTCGACAATGCTGGCCAGGACCAGTGCCTCATCGGCGCTCTTGAGCGGCGTGTCGGCACTGCGCTGCGCCCAGGCGGCTTCCAGGTGGCGATCCATGGCGTGCAATGCCCGGCGCAGCACAGCCAGGTCGCTGGAACCCTTGGCATAGGCGTAGGTATCGGGGAAGAAGCGCCCCTCGGCGGGCACGCCGGGACGGCCGAGCTGCTGCATGATCTCAGCGTCCGACAAACTGGCGGTGTCGTGGCGCAGCTCCTCGCGGGCCAGCGAGGCGCGCATCTGGCGGAAGGTCCAGCCCTCCACCAAGGTCAGACTGCGCAGCGACTCCTCGCCGCGCACCAGCTTGTCGAGCAGTGCGATGGGCGTGGTGCCGGGCGGAATCTCGTAGTTGCCCGCGCGGATCTCGCGCACCTTGCCCGACAGGCGGAACCAGGCAAACAGCAGGCGCGCATCGACACGCACCCCTGCGCGCTCGATGTCACGCGCAATGGTGCGCGGCGGCGTGCCGGGTTCGATGGCCAGCTCCAGCGGCTCGCTGCCCATGGGCAGCGGCGCATGCAGCCAAGCCCATGCCGCAGCCCCCAGCGCGGTGGCCACTATCAATGCCAGAACGAGAAGTCGGCGCACAACCCTGATGCCAGTAGAGTGAAGAACCGGGCATCATAATGGAGGGATGACTGCGATGCTCCAGGGCGTAGCCCCACTCGACCACCTGGGCGTCATTCGCGCCGAAGGCGAAGACGCCGCCAAATTCCTTCACGGCCAGCTCACCCACGACTTTGCCCTCCTCGACCTGGCGCACGCGCGCCTGTGCGCCTTTCTGTCGGCCAAGGGCCGCATGCAGGCAAGCTTCATCGGCTTCAAGCGCAGCCCCACCGAGGTGTGGCTGGTCTGCCAGCGCGACCTGCTGGCCGCCACCCTCAAGCGCCTGAGCATGTTCGTGCTGCGCGCCAAGGTGCGCCTGAGCGACGCCAGTGCCGAGCTGCGCATTGCTGGGCTGGCCGGAGATGCTATCAATTCAATAGCTGGTAGCGCACAACCTATGTGGCTCAAGGCCGATTTTGGCTCTGCAAGCGTGGTGCACCTTCCTCCGGCAGCGGGCCAGCCGCGCGCACTGTGGGTGGCCCCGGCCGCCGAAGCCCTGCCGGCAGGCGCCCCACTCGACCCCGCACTGTGGGCCTGGGGCGAGGTGCACAGCGGCGTGGCCACGCTGAGCGCACCCCTGGTGGATGCCTTTGTGCCGCAGATGCTCAACTACGAGTCGGTCGATGGCGTGAGTTTCAAGAAAGGCTGCTATCCCGGCCAGGAGGTCGTGGCGCGCAGCCAGTTCCGCGGTGCCATCAAACGCCGTGCCTACATCGCCCATGCCGATGCGCCGCTGAACGTGGGCGCCGAGGTGTTCAGCCCCCAGGACGCCGAGCAGGCCTGCGGTACTGTGGTGCAGACAGCGGCTGCGCCAGGCGGCGGGTGGGACGCCATCGTTTCGCTCCAGATCGTCGCAGCCGAAGCGGGTGACCTGCATGCAGGCGCCCCCGATGGCCCCGCTCTGACCCTGGGCACCCTGCCCTATCCCTTGCGCGACGACCTCTGATGCAACCGCCTGCCTCCGCGCCGGGCGCCAGCCCCTGGCGCATGTCCGTGGCGCCCATGATGGACTGGACGGACCGCCACTGCCGCTACCTTCATCGCCTGCTCACGCGCCACACCTTGCTGTACACCGAGATGGTCAATGTGGGTGGCATCCTGTTTGGTGGTACCGAGCGGCACCTGCGCTACAACGCCGAAGAACACCCCGTGGCGCTGCAGCTGGGCGGCAACGAGCCCGGCAAGCTGGCCCAGGCCGCACGCCTGGGCGAACAGTGGGGTTACGACGAGATCAACCTCAACTGCGGCTGCCCCAGTGATCGGGTGCAGCGCGGTGCCTTTGGCGCCAGCCTGATGAAGTCGCCCACGTTGGTGGCCGACTGCGTGAAGGCCATGGTGGACGTGGTGGAGGTACCCGTGACAGTCAAGCACCGCATCGGGCTCGACAAGGATGAGAGCTACGCCTTCGTGCGCGACTTCATCGGCACCGTGCAGGACGCCGGTTGCAAGGTGTTCATCGTGCATGCGCGCAATGCCTGGCTGCAAGGCCTCTCTCCCAAGGAAAACCGCGACATCCCGCCGCTGCGCTACGAAGTGGCGCACCGGCTCAAGCAAGACTTCCCGCACCTGACCATTGCCATCAACGGCGGCATCTGCACCGATGAGGTCGTGCAGGAACAACTGCAGCAGGTCGATGGCGTGATGGTGGGCCGCGAGGCCTACCACAACCCCTGGTGGCTGGCGCGCTGGGACAGTCTGTACTTTGGCGCACCCGAACGCCAGCTGAGCGTGGAAGCCGTGGAAGACGCCATGGTGGACTACATGGAGCGCGAAGCCGCGCAGTACGGCACGCCCTGGTACGCCATCGCACGCCACATGCTGGGCCTGCGCCACGGATTGAGCGGCGCCCGGCGCTGGCGCCAGGTGTGGAGCGACCACCGCCTCAAGGACCTGCCTGCGCGCGAAGTGGCAGCGCAGGCCCGCGCTGCCGGCACCGCTCGCGCCTGAGTTCTTGGTCCGCACACGTGCGGCAGGGCAATCAAGAATCCAGGTGGCGCTGCAGCCAGCCCTCCAGCGGCTCAGGGCGACCAAACAGGTAGCCCTGCAGGCAATCGCATCGGCTGGCGGTCAGAAAGTCGGCCTGTGCACGCGTCTCCACCCCTTCCGCCACCACGCGCAGGCCGAGGTGGCTGGCCATGGAGAGTATCGACTGCACGATGGCTGTGTCGTTGGGGTCGTCCGGGGTGTCCTGCACAAAGCTGCGGTCGATCTTGAGCTCGAACAGGGGCAATCGCTTGAGGTAGGCCAGGCTGGAGTAGCCGGTACCGAAGTCGTCGATGGAAAAGCGCACGCCCATGCGCACCAGTTCGGTCATGCGGGAAATGGTGTGCTCCAGGTCCTCGATCAACAGACTTTCCGTCACTTCCAGGATCAGATGGTCGGCCGGAGCGCCGGTGAGTTCGAGCACGGCGCGCACGCGCTCCACGAAGTCGTCCTGGCGGAACTGGCGCTGACTCACATTCACCGACAGCGATACCAGGCGCTGCGCCGACTGCAGTCGCGCCAGCGCCTCGCAGGCCTGCTGCAGCATCCAGTCCCCCATGCGCAGGATCAGGCCTGAGGATTCGGCCACCGGAATGAAGCGCGACGGTGGCACGCTGCCACGTACCGGGTGGCTCCAGCGCATCAACAATTCACCCCCGACCACCCTGCCATCGGGCGCGACCTGCGGCTGCAGATAGGCCGTCAATTCGCCGGCGCCCATGGCCTTCTTCAAGTCCTGCTCCAGCGCCAGGCGCTCCTGCACATCGGCCTGCATGGCTTCTTCGTAGAAGCAGATCCGGTTGCGCCCAAGGTCTTTGGCGCGGTACATGGCGGTGTCCGCCTCACGCAACAGGTCTTCCACGCCTTCGGCATGCTTGGGAAACAGGGTGATGCCGATGCTGGCGGTGCTGCTGTAGTGGTGCGCCTCGATGTTGTAGGGGGGCTCCAGTGCGGTTCGGACCTGCTCTCCAACCAGCAAGGCCGCGCGTCCTGCGCTCTCCATGTCGGGCGCCACATCGTTGAGCAGCAGCACAAACTCATCTCCGCCCAGGCGCGCCAAGGTATCGCCTGGGCGCAGCAGCCCCTCCAGCCGCAGTGCCACCTGCAACAGCAGCGCATCACCCAGCCGGTGGCCCCGCGCATCGTTGATCTGCTTGAAGTTGTCCAGGTCGATGAACAGCAGCGCGCCCACTTCGTGGGAATTGCGCGCCCAGGCCAGGGCGTTGTCCAGCCGATCGAGCAGCATGCGCCGGTTGGCCAGACCCGTCAACGGATCGAAATATGCCAACTGGTGGGTACGTGCCTCGGACTGCTTGCGCTCGGTGATATCGCGCGAGAGTGCCACCAGGCGTTGGGCATGGGGCGCACCCTCGTCCCCCTTGCGCGCCAGGGACAGTTCAAACCAGCGCGTCTGCCCTCCCAGGTTCAGCGCAAACTGGTGCCCGGTGGAATGGCCGGTACGCTGTGCCGCCTCCAAGGCAGCACGGCAACCAGCAGCCGCTTCCGGCCCGACCACGTCCTGCAGCAGGCGGCCTTCGAAGAGTTCTGCCGGGGCCGCCAGCAGGTCGGCGCCGCCAGGGCGATAGCTCTCGATGCGCCCGTCCGGGTCCAGTTCAAACAACAGGTCGGGGATGGCGTTGAGTGTGCTCTGCAACTCGTCACGGGTACTGCGCAGGTTCTCCGTCATGCGCGTGGCCAGCGCCAGCGCACGTTCGCGGGCCGTGGACAACACCCAGGCCATACCGCCCACCAGCAGGCTCAGCGCTCCACCCAACAAGGCAACCAAGCCCGGGCCCGTGTCGCGCCAGCGCTGGTCAAATCCGGGCAAGGCGCGCATGACCAGAGTCCATTGCCGCCCCCCCGGTTCAAGCCACCGAACCTCTTCAAGCGCACCACTGGGCACATCCACGGGCGGTGTCAGCCGCAGGGCCGCATCGACCGCAGGACCGTCATAGATGGCCAGGTCAATGTCCTTGTCCAATTGTTGGCGCATTCCCTGCAACAGATCCTGCATCCGAAAAGGCGCTGCTACCCAGCCCACCAGGCGATCGCGCCGCTGCGGCACCGTCTCCGGCAAGGTGCCGCCCTGGTACAGCGGCAGGTACAGCACCATGCCCAGGGGTTGGGATGTGCCTTCAAACTGGCGCAGGGGCACAGCGGCCGTCAGCGCGAGTTCACCCGTATCGCGCGCACGCTCCAGCGCCTGGACTTCTGCGGCCATCGTGCCCACGTCAACACCCAAGACCAACTGGTTGAGGCGATCCGCCGGCTCGATGTGGGTGATCAGGGAATACTCTGCGCGCTCACCCTCGGGCCAGATGCGGTACTGCAGGTTGCCCTGGGCGCGCACCTGTCGCACATGGTTCAGGGCTTGTTCGGCCTTCAGCCGCTTGACATACGCAATGCCTTGCAGCCCCGGCACGGTGTCTTGCAGATTCAGCGCCGCCACATAGGCCTGAAACTCGCGCAGATCAATCTGTTCCGAGCCGTCGTGGTAGCCCTTGACGCCGCGCAACACCATCTTGTAGGTGTCCATGCGGCTCTTGAAACTGAAGGCCATCCGATCCACCGCCATGGCAAAGGCCTGCTGCTTGCGGTGCTGGTGCGCCAATCGTTCGGTGTACCAGTACAGCGCCGTCAAGCACAGGAAAAACAGCATCAAACCCAATGACACCCAGGCAGGCCGACGCCAACCGCTGACGGCGGGTGTGGTTTGGAGCGGCAATTGCGCGGTTTCGTGCATGAAGGCGAAGTCCCCTGCGTCAGGGCTGGTAGAGATCCAAGGCGGCAAGGCCTATTAGTCGTGACCAGAACATTATGCTGAACTGTCACGATACCTTATGGCACTGTCGCCTGAGTGACCAGAAGTTGGTGATTTCACTGCATGCACCCGTAAGCAAATGCTGCTATATTGCACTGCAACATTTTCGGAATCGCCCCATGCTCTACAAGATCTATGAAACCCAGCGCTCCTTCATGGAGCCCTTTGCCGATTTCGCGCTGGCGGCTTCCAAGTTCTACAGCAACCCGCTGTCACCACTGCAGAAAACGCCCCTGGCCCAGCGCATCGCTGCGGCTTACGACCTGATTTACCGCCTCGGCAAAGACTACGAAAAGCCCACGTTTGACATCAAGACCGTTCCGGTCGATGGGGTGGAGGTCGCCATCCACGAGCGCGTGGAGGTCAACAAGCCCTTCTGCGAACTGCGCCGTTTCAAGCGCTTCTCCGACGACCCCAAAACCTTGGAAAAGCTCAAGGGCCAGCCCGTGGTGCTGATCGTGGCGCCGCTGTCCGGCCACTACGCCACCTTGCTGCGCGAGACGGTGCGCTCCATGCTCAGCGACCACAAGGTGTACATCACCGATTGGCTCAATGCGCGCACAGTGCCGCTGACCGAGGGGGATTTCCATCTGGACGACTACGTGAACTACGTCCAGGAGTTCATTCGCCACCTGCAAAAAACCTACGGCAACTGCCACGTGGTCAGCGTGTGCCAGCCCACGGTGCCCGTGCTGGCGGCGGTTTCGCTCATGGCCAGCCGGGGGGAAATGACACCCCTGTCGCTCACCATGATGGGCGGGCCCATCGACGCTCGCAAGTCGCCCACCGCAGTCAACAACCTGGCCAGCGAACGCAGCTTCGAATGGTTTGAGAACAACGTGATCTACCGCGTGCCCGAGAACTTCCCCGGTGCGGGCCGCCGCGTGTATCCCGGCTTCCTGCAGCACGCTGGCTTTGTGGCCATGAACCCCGACCGCCACGCCGTCAACCACTATGACTACTTCAAAAGCCTGATCAAAGGTGACGGCAGCAGCACCGAGGCCCACCGCAAGTTCTACGACGAGTACAACGCCGTGCTCGACATGGACGCACATTACTACCTGGAAACCATCCGGACCGTGTTCCAGGAATTCCGCCTGGTGTACGGCACCTGGGATGTGCGCTCGCCTGAAGGCAAGCTCGAACGCGTGCGCCCACAAGACATCACCCAGGGTGCACTCCTCACCATCGAGGGCGAGCTGGACGATATCTCCGGCGCCGGCCAGACCCGCGCCGCGCACGACCTGTGCACGGGACTGCCCTCCAAGGAGCAGCGCCATATCGAAGTCAAGGGCGCAGGCCACTACGGCATCTTCAGCGGCCGGCGCTGGCGCGAGTCCGTCTATCCCCAGGTTCGGGATTTCATCCGTGAACACCAGGCTCGCCATTCCAGCGCCCCTGTGGCAGCGATCGCCCCCGCCGCTCCCGCCAGCCCCGCCAAGGCCCAACAACCCAAACCGGCGAAACCTCCAGTCAAAGCCAAGCCTGCAGCACCTGCGACCACCCGGTCGGCACGCAGTGGCACGTCCAAAGCGAGCAAGCCCGCCCCCGTTGCAATCCAAGCCAAAGCACCAGAGAACGCAACGGCGGCCAAAGAGGTGCTTGCCGCACCCGCCACACGCTGGGCTGGCGCGGAGGCACCTGCAGCCCTGGCGCAAGCCGCGACCGTAGCGGAGAAAGCGCCTGCCAAGAAGCCCCCCCGCAGCACCAAGGCTGCCTGACCGCCTTGCTTGACACCACGTCATCTACCGCGCTCTCCCAGCGCTTGCTGGATGCGCTTCCGCAGACGCAGTGCCAGCGCTGCGGCTACGAAGACTGCGCCGCATATGCCCAGGCCATGGCGGTGGGAGAAGCGGACATCAACCGCTGCCCGCCTGGCGGAGCCCAGGGTGTGGTGAGGCTTGCCGCGCTGACCGGACGGCCCGTGCGGGCTCTGGATGCCGAATGCGGCACCGAAGAACCGCGCAGCGTGGTGGTCATCGACGAAGACTGGTGCATCGGCTGCACACTGTGCATCAAGGCCTGCCCGGTCGATGCCATCGTGGGAGCCAACAAACTGATGCACACCGTGCTGGCCGAGGACTGCACGGGCTGCGGCCTGTGCATTCCCGCCTGCCCGGTGGACTGCATCATTCCCGTCAACGCCAGTGGCAGCGCCACGGGTTGGGACGCCTGGTCAGCGGAGCAGGCGCAACACGCTCGACAGCGCTATGCGCAGCACCAGCAGCGGCTTGCACCCCAAGCCCGGGCCGAAACCAGCGCCATCTCCACAACGCCCCAAAAACCGGTTCAACACACCGCAACGACGGATACCAGTGTCGATCCCCAGGCCGCTCGCCAGGCTGCCATTGCTCAGGCCCTGGCACGCGCCCGAGCCATGCGCAAGCCCACACCGCGATAGAGCGGCTTACCTGCTGGCCAACGTCTTGTAAACGCCGCAACCAACGTACAAATCATCCAGCTGGCACACAAAGGACATCTTGGTCTGCACCTTGCCGGTGCTTGGATTTTGGATGTCGTATTCCACCCAGCCAGGCTCTCGCTCGGCCTGGGCGACGATGTCGTTCACCAAACGATCTCCGGCAATGCCTGGGATGTCCTGCACCCGCGTGCCCACCTTGGCTGTATTGCCGCCTAAGGCCAGGTAGGTGCCTGCGCGGTCCAGGGCAAAGACGTACATGTCGCGGTCGTGGTAAGGCTGCGCCGGGTCGGTGATGGTGCGCAAGAATTGCTCGCGCCCTGTCCGCCGGTGTAGGTGCGCTGCCTGCGTGACCAACGCCACCGCTTCGTCTGCCGTTCCCTGCTGCAAACGGAAGGAAGCCACGGCCTGGGCCAGCGTGCTGGCACGGCCCTGCAGGTTTTCTGTCTGGGCAACGGCGTATTCCACCATTTGCGCGTTCTGCTGGGTGATCTGGTCCAGCTGGCCTACCGCCGTGCTGATCTCCTGCAAGCCTGTGCTCTGTTCGGCCGCAGAGGTCGCAATCTCTGACATGGTATGCGCCAGCGTACGAATGGCATCGGTCATCTGGCTGATGCCCTGCCCCGCTGAGCCGATCAGTCCGGCGCTGGTTTCCACCTGTTGGACCGTGGTGCCAATGAGGGCGCGGATTTCACGCGCCGCTTCGGCCGAGCGCCCGGCGAGCGTACGCACTTCAGAGGCCACCACGGCAAAGCCTCGGCCCTGTTCGCCCGCACGTGCGGCCTCCACAGCGGCATTGAGCGCCAGGATGTTGGTCTGGAAGGCAATGCCATCGATCACGCCGATGATCTCGTTCATGCGCCGCGCACCCTGCTGAATGCCCTGTACCGACTGCACCGCCCGCTGCATGGCCTGTGCACCCTCGGCGGCGTCGCGGCTGACCCGGCTGGCACGCTCGTCGGCAGATCGTACGCTTTGCTGGTTGTTCTGAACCGTGCTGGACAATTCCTCCACACTGGCAGCCGTTTGCTCCAGATTGGCGGCCTGCTGCTCAGTGCGCTCTGCCAAAGCCCTGCTGTCGCGCCCCAGACTCTGACCTGCCTGGCTCACCAAAGCAGCGTTGCTGCGGATGTCGGCGACCATGGAGGACAAGGTCTGCACCATACGGTCAAGCATGCGCATCAGCTCGGCCACCTCGTCCTGACCTTGGGTGTTGACGCGCACCGACAGGTCACCTTGGGCCGACCGTTCCATGGCATGGGCCAACTGCCGCAACCCCACGCTCAGGTTGGCATGCAAGGCCAGCAACAGATACAGCACCACCACTGCACCCACGCCCAATACAGCCCAAAACCAGGCTGTATCGGCACCCGTGCTGGCCAATAGCGCAAGCGTCAGCAGCAGGCCCACCACCACCGCACCGAGCAGGGTGAGCTTTCCTGCAAAGTGCATGCGCTGCATGAGCCAGAGCCCTGGCTGCAACAGCACTGGGGATTGCCGGGGGTCCATGGTCGTCCTTTCCGTTACGAAAAAAAGCGTTGCCGCGGCGGCCCGTGCAAATGCGTCGCGTGGGCGGTGGCTCACCCGCGTAGGGACAACGTGCATCTATTTTGATAGCACTCGCGTTCACTTTACTTACAACAACCTACAAAAGCCATCCTGCACCGCAACAACGGGCAAAGAAAGCCTTCGCCGATAATCACGCCCCATGAATCCCCTGCTTTCCCGATTGCAGCCCTACCCCTTCGAACGGCTGCGGCAGTTGTTTGCCGACATCACCCCCTCCCCCGCACACCGCCCCATCAGCCTGGGCATCGGCGAACCCCGCCATGCCACGCCAGCGTTCATCCAGCAGGCGCTGATTGAAGGCCTGGGTGGCCTTTCGGCCTATCCAGCCACCGCTGGCGAACCGCGCCTGCGCCAGGCCTTTGCCGATTGGATGCAGCGCCGCTACGGCCTGCAGGTGGATGCCGCCACGCAGGTCTTGCCCGTCAACGGCTCGCGTGAGGCCTTGTTTGCCTTTGTGCAAACGGTGATCGACCCCAGCGCGGGCGAGCCCCTGGTGGTGCTGCCCAATCCCTTCTATCAAATCTACGAAGGCGCCACGCTGCTGGCGGGTGCCACGCCGTACTACGCCCCGAGCGACCCAGCACGCAACTTTGCGGTGGACTGGGAGAGCGTGCCCGAGGCGGTGTGGCAGCGCACACAATTGCTGTTTGTCTGCTCACCAGGCAATCCCACGGGTGCGGTGATGCCGCTGGCCGAGTGGGAAAAACTGTTCGCCCTGGCAGACCGGCACGGCTTTGTGATTGGCTCCGACGAGTGCTACAGCGAAATCTATTTCCGCGACGAGCCCCCCCTGGGTGGCCTGGAGGCCGCGGCGCGCCTGGGCCGCAAGGACTTCCGCAACCTGCTGGCCTTCACCAGCCTGTCCAAGCGCAGCAACGTGCCGGGGCTGCGCAGCGGCTTCGTCGCGGGCGATGCACAGCTCGTCAAGGCGTTCCTGCTCTACCGCACCTACCATGGCAGTGCCATGGGGCCGGCCGTGCAGGCCGCCAGCGTGGCTGCCTGGAACGACGAACAGCACGTGGTGGAAAACCGTGCTCTCTACCGTGCCAAATTCGCCCAGGTCACCCCCCTGCTCACACCGGTGATGGACGTGCAACTGCCCGATGCCGGGTTTTACCTGTGGGCCGGTGTGCCGCCCGCGCTGGGCATGAGCGACACCGACTTCGCACGCGCCCTGCTGGCTCAATACAATGTCACGGTGCTGCCCGGCAGCTACCTCGCGCGTGATGCGCAGGGCGGCAACCCCGGAGCAGGCCGCGTACGCATGGCGCTGGTGGCCGAAACCGCCGAGTGCGTGGAAGCCGCGCAGCGCATCGTCCAATTCATCCAATCGCAACCCATTCAGCATCCATGACCCAGAATCTCCAGAGCACCATCGAATCCGCATGGGACAACCGCGCCAGTCTCTCTGCCAGCACCGCCCCCGCCGAGGTGCGCGATGCCGTGGAACATGTGATTGCCGAGCTCGACAGCGGCCGCCTGCGCGTGGCCACGCGCGAGGCCGTGGGCCAATGGACCGTGCACCAGTGGATCAAGAAGGCGGTGCTGCTGTCCTTCCGCCTGCGCGACAACGAAATCATGTGCGCGGGTGACCTGCATTTCTACGACAAGGTGCCCCCCAAGTACACCAACCTGAGCGCCGAGGAAATGGCCGCCACAGGCGTGCGCGTGGTGCCGCCCGCCATGGTGCGTCGCGGCAGCTACGTGGCCAAGGGCGCGATCCTGATGCCCTCGTTCGTCAACATCGGCGGCTACGTCGATGAAGGCACCATGGTGGACACCTGGGCCGCCGTCGGCTCCTGCGCGCAGGTGGGCAAGAACGTGCACCTGTCGGGCGGCGTGGGCCTGGGCGGCGTGCTCGAACCCCTGCAGGCCAACCCGACCATCATCGAGGACAACTGCTTCATTGGCGCGCGCTCGGAAATCGTCGAAGGCGTGATCGTCGAGGAAAACAGCGTCATCAGCATGGGCGTGTTCATTGGCCAGAGCACCCCCATCTACGACCGCGCCACCGGCGAAATCACCTATGGCCGCGTCCCTGCGGGCTCGGTGGTGGTTGCCGGCAGCCTGCCCAAGGACGGCGGACGCTACAGCCTGAGCGCTGCCATCATCGTCAAGCGCGTGGATGCCCAGACCCGCGCCAAGACCAGCCTCAACGACCTGCTGCGCGACTGATACACGCCCGATCGCGCCGGAACCACGCACCACGAAGGGACAACCGCATGAGCACGATGGAACGCATCCTGCGCCTGATGGCCGAAAAAAACGCCTCGGACGTGTACCTGTCGGCCAATGCGCCGGCGCTGATCAAGATCAACGGCGAGTGCGTGCAGATCAACAACCAGATCCTGCCGCCCGAGGCCCCCAAGAACCTGCTCGCCGAAGTGGTTCCCCCGCACCGTATCGAGGAGCTGGAGGAAACCGGCGAGCTCAACATGGGTGTGCCTCTCACCGGCGTCGGGCGCTTTCGTGTCAGCGCCATGCGCCAGCGTGGCAGCTACGCGGTGGTCATTCGTTTCATTAGCCAGCACATTCCCGAGTTGAGCGAGCTGAGCCTGCCTGCCGTGCTCGGCGATCTGATCATGGAAAAGCGCGGCCTGATCCTGGTGGTGGGGTCCACTGGCTCAGGCAAGAGCACCTCGCTGGCCTCGATGATCGACAAGCGCAACGGGCTGCTCACCGGCCACATCCTGACCATCGAAGACCCGGTCGAATACCAGTTCCGCAACCGCAAGTCCATCGTCAACCAGCGCGAGATCGGCAGCGACACCCAGTCGCTGCAGATCGCCCTGAAGAACGCGCTGCGCCAGGCACCGGACGTGATTCTGATCGGCGAAATCCGCGACCGCGAGACCATGTCTGCCGCCATCGCCTACGCGCAGTCGGGCCACCTCTGCTTGGCCACGCTGCATGCCAACAACAGCTACCAGGCGCTCAACCGCGTGCTGAGCTTCTATCCCGTCGAAGTGCGTCCCACGCTGCTGGGCGACTTGGCGGCGGCCCTCAAGGCCGTCATCTCGCAGCGCCTGGTGCGCACCAACGAGGGGCTGCGCTTGCCCGCCGTGGAGGTCATGCTCAACACCAAGCTGGTGGCCGACCTGATCGAAAAAGGCGACTTCTCCGGTGTGCGCGAGGCCATGGAAAAATCCATGGCCGAGGGCTCGCAAACCTTCGAGGAAGACCTGGCGCGCCTCATCCTGGAAAACCGCATCGACCGCAAGGAGGGCCTGGCCTATGCCGACTCGCCCACCAACCTGATGTGGCGCCTGCAAAACGACTTCTCGCTCGCCGCCAAGGCCGCCCAGGCCAGCAAGGACGCGCGAGATGCCCAACAACAGGACGACGCACCGTCGTTCACCGAAATCGTGCTCGACATCAAGCCCGAGTCCTGAAGCTTTTCATGTCCCCCACCCTGCAACTGGCGCAAGCGCTCATTGCCCGCCCTTCCGTCACCCCCAGCGACGCCGACTGCCTGGACCTCATCGCCCAGCGCCTGCAACCCCTGGGTTTCATCAACGAGCGCATGGACAGCGGCCCCGAATCCTTCCGCGTCAGCAATTTATGGTCAAAAAGGCCATCAGGGCACGCCAATGCTGCGCAAGGCGCTATCAAAACAGTAGTGTTTGCCGGCCATACCGATGTGGTCCCCACCGGCCCGCTGGCCCAATGGGGCAGTGACCCCTTTGTCCCCACGCTGCGCGACGGCAAGCTGTACGGCCGGGGCGCCAGTGACATGAAGACCTCCATCGCCGCCTTTGTGGTCGCGGTCGAGGAGTTTCTGGCCCACACCCCCGCGCCCCTGCTGGACATCGCCTTTTTGCTGACCAGCGACGAGGAAGGCCCTTCGGTCGATGGCACCAAGGTGGTGGTCGAGCGCCTGGCCGCACGCGGCGAGCGGCTGGACTACTGCATCGTGGGCGAGCCCACCTCGGTCAAGCGCACCGGCGACATGATCAAGAACGGGCGCCGCGGCACCCTCAGCGGCAAGCTCACCGTGCGCGGCATCCAGGGCCACATTGCCTACCCGCACTTGGCGCGCAACCCCATCCACCAGGCGGTGCCCGCACTGGCCGAACTGGCAGCCATGCGCTGGGACGAAGGCAACGCCTTCTTCCCGCCCACCAGTTGGCAGATGAGCAACATCCACGGCGGCACGGGTGCCAGCAACATCATTCCGGGGGAAGTCACGATCGACTTCAACTTCCGCTTCTGCACCGAATCCACAGCCGAGAGCCTCAAGCAACGCGTGCACGCCGTACTCGACCGGCACGAACTCGAATACGAGCTGCAATGGACGCTGGGCGGCCAGCCCTTTCTCACGCCCCCGGGCGAACTGGTGCAGGCCGTGCAGGAGGCCATCGCCCAGGAGACCGGCCTGGGCACCGAACTCTCCACCACCGGCGGCACCAGTGACGGGCGCTTCATCGCCACGCTGTGCCCGCAGGTGATTGAACTGGGGCCGCCCAACGCCAGCATCCACAAGATCGACGAGCACATTGCGCTGGCAGACATCGAGCCACTCAAGAACATCTACCGCCGCACCCTCGAACTCCTGGAGGCACAGGCCCGCGCAGGTGTCGCCGCATGAGCAACCCCACGCCCCCGGCACCCGCCCTGCCGCCCCTGAGCGGCACCACCATCGGCGCCTTGGTCGAAGCAGGCGAACAACTGCTGCTGGCCGCCGGTGTCGGCTTTGGCCACGGCACCACCAATGCCCGCGACGAGGCCGCCTGGCTCGTGCTCTGGCGCCTGGGCCTGCCGCTAGACAGCCCCCTGGACGACGGGCCGGATTCCATGGCAAATCTGCCCGTAGCGCCCGCCCAGCAAGCGCTGACAGCTACACTTTTTGAAGAACGCATCCGCACACGCAAGCCCGCCGCCTACCTCACGCGCGAAGCCTGGCTGCAAGGCGTGTCCTTTTATGTGGACGAACGCGCCATCGTGCCGCGCAGCTTCATTGCCGAACTGATCGTGGATGGCGGTTTTGACGATTTTCTGGGGGAGCACACCCAGCAGGTGCTGGACCTGTGTACCGGCAACGGCAGCCTGGCCGTGCTGGCCGCCATGGCCTGGCCCGAGATCCACATCGACGCTGCCGACATCAGCGAGGACGCGCTGGCCGTGGCCCGCATCAACGTCGATCGCCACGGCCTGCAAGACCGCATCCGCCTGCTGCACAGCGACGGCCTGGCCGCCTGCCCTGGCCCCTACGACCTGATCCTGTGCAACCCCCCCTACGTCAACGCGCAAAGCATGGCGCAGCTCCCGCCCGAATACCGCGCCGAGCCCACCCTGGCCCTGGCCGGCGGCAGCGACGGCATGGACTTCATCCGCCGCCCGCTGCGCGAGGCCCCGGCAGTGATGAGCGAAGACGCCGTGCTGGTGCTCGAAATCGGCAACGAGCGTGCGCACTTCGAGGCTGCGTTTCCCCAGCTCCCCGTCTTCTGGCTGGACACCAGTGCCGGATGCGACCAGGTGCTGCTGATTGAGCGCGCCGCCCTTTCCCGCTTTTTCCCTTCCTGAATGATCATTCTCAAAAACATCACCTTGCGCCGCAGTGCCAAGGTGCTGCTGGACAGCGTCAGCGTCACCATCAACCCCGGCGAACATGTGGGCCTGATCGGGCGCAACGGCGCGGGCAAATCCAGCCTGTTTGCCTTGCTCAATGGCTCGCTGCATGAAGACGGTGGCGACTTCCAGGTGCCCGCACACTGGCGCATGGCGCAGGTGGCGCAGAACATGCCCGAGACCGACGAGTCGGCCACCGATTTCGTCGTCGCCGGCGACACCCGCCTGGGCGAACTGCAGGCGCAATTGGCCCGTGCCGAGGCCGACGACGACGGCATGGCCATCGCCCATGCCTACACCGACCTGCACGACGCCGGCTCCCACGACGCCGTGCCCCGTGCCCAGGCGCTGATCCTGGGCCTGGGGTTCAAGGTGTCTGAACTGGACAAGCCGGTCAACAGCTTCTCCGGCGGCTGGCGCATGCGCCTGCAATTGGCGCGCGCGCTCATGTGCCCGAGCGATCTGCTGCTGCTGGACGAGCCCACCAACCACCTGGACCTCGACGCCCTGGTCTGGCTGGAGGCCTGGCTGCAGCGTTATGCCGGCACGATGATCGTCATCAGCCACGACCGCGAATTCCTCGATGCGGTGACCAACGTCACCCTGCACATCGACAACGCCCAGCTCACGCGCTACGGCGGCAACTACAGCAAGTTCGAGGACCTGCGCGCCGAGCAGCTCGAACTGCAGCAGGCCAGCTATGCCAAGCAGCAGGAAAAGATCGCCCACCTGAAGAAGTTCATCGACCGCTTCAAGGCCAAGGCCAGCAAGGCCAAGCAGGCGCAGAGCCGCGTCAAGGCGCTGGACCGCATGGAGAAGATCGCGCCCGTGCTGGCCGAGGCCGAGTTCACGTTTGAATTCAAGGAGCCGACCAATCTGCCCAACCCCATGCTGGCCATCACCGACGCCTCTTTTGGCTACCGGACCGAGGACGGCAGGGAAACCACCATCCTGCGCCAGGTGAACCGCTCGGTGCAGGCCGGCCAGCGCATCGGCATCCTGGGCGCCAACGGCCAGGGCAAGTCCACGCTGGTCAAGACCATCGCCCGCGAGATGAAGCCGCTGGCCGGCACCATCACCGAGGGCAAGGGCCTGTCGATCGGCTACTTCGCCCAGCAGGAACTGGACGTGCTGCGCCCCTCCGACAACCCGCTGGAGCACATGGTGCGCCTGGCCAAGGAGCTGGGGCCCAACGCGCGCGAATCGGGGCGCGAGCAGGACCTGCGCAACTTCCTGGGCACTTTCAACTTCACCGGCGACATGGTCAAGCAGGCCGTGGGCACCATGAGCGGCGGCGAGAAGGCGCGCCTGGTGCTGGCCATGATCGTCTGGCAGCGCCCCAACCTGCTGCTGCTGGACGAGCCGACCAACCACCTGGATTTGGCCACGCGCGAAGCGCTGTCGATGGCGCTCAACGAGTTCGAGGGCACCGTCATGCTCGTCAGCCACGACCGGGCGCTGCTGCGCGCCGTCTGCGACGAGTTCTGGATGGTGGGCCGGGGCGCGGTCGGGCCGTTTGACGGCGACCTGGACGACTACCAGCGCTACCTGCTCGACGAAGCCAGGCGCCTGCGCGAGGAGGCCCGCGCCGCAGGTCTGGCGGAAGGCGAAGCCACTGCAAACGCTACACAAACCATAGCACCCAGCGCACCATCTGCAAGCGCTGAGGGCCAAAAAAGCTCGGAAGTTTCGGCACCTCCGCCCATGCGCGATGCACGAGAGCAACGCCGCCAGGACGCCCAGGCCCGCCAGGCGTTGGCGCAAAAGCTGCGCCCCCTCAAGCAAGAACTCGAGCGCATTGACCGCCGCCTGGCCGAACTGGCCCAGGAACGCCAAACCCTGGAGCAGCGCCTGACCGAACCCCTGGCCCCGGCCGACATCGCCGACTGCGGCCGCCGCCTCAAGGCCACCAGCGACGAAACCGCCACGCTGGAAGAGCGCTGGTTGGAGCTTTCCACCGAGCTGGACGGAGCCAGTGCCTGAGTTTTTTGGATGTTTTTGGCGTTTAACTCATTAAACACAAGCGCTGACAGCTATTATTTTGATAGCAAAAATGTGGTGCAAACCTCTGAAATTTTTTTGCACCGCACTGTCAACCACGGCGCAAAGCCCCGCGTTGTAGAACCATCAACGGAGCTTATTGCCATGAACACCTTCTCCATCCTGACCGCCTGGCCCGAAGACGAACGCGATCGCAAGCGCGCACCCGCACGCTTCTGAGTTCAGCGCCCCAGGGCCTGGAGCTGGCGACAGCTCCCACAAAAAAACCCCGCTTTCGCGGGGTTTTTTTGTGGTGCGGGCCGTAATCAACCCATATGCAGACCACCGTTGACCGAGAAGTCGGCTCCGGTGGCATAGCCGCCCTCTTCCGAGGCCAGCCAGGCGACGATGGACGCGATCTCGCTGGGCTCGCCCAGGCGCTTGACGGGCACGGTGGCGACAATCTTCTCCAGTACGTCTGGGCGGATGGCCTTGACCATGTCGGTGCCGATGTAGCCCGGGCTCACGGTGTTCACCGTCACGCCCTTGGTGGCCAGCTCCTGCGCCAGGGCCATGCTGAAACCGTGCATGCCGGCCTTGGCGGCCGAATAGTTGGTCTGCCCAGCCTGGCCTTTCTCACCGTTGACCGAGCTGATGTTGATGATGCGGCCCCAGCCCTTTTCCACCATGTCGGCCACCACCTGCTTGGTGACGTTGAACATGCTGTTCAGGTTGGTTTCGATCACCTGGTCCCAGTCCTCGCGGGTCATCTTGAGGAACATGCGATCGCGCGTGATACCGGCGTTGTTCACCAGCACATCGATGCTGCCGTGCTCGGCCTTGGTCTTGGAAAAGGCCTCGACGGTGGAATCCCAGTCGCCCACGTTCCCCACCGATGCGTAAAAGGTGTAGCCCAGGGCCTTTTGTTCATCCAGCCACTTCTGGAAGTCGCGCGTAGGACCGCAACCGGCGATGACCTTGAAGCCTTCCTTGTGCAAACGCTGGCAAATCGCGGTACCAATGCCCCCCATGCCGCCGGTGACATACGCTACTTTCTGGCTCATATTCCTTGCTCCTTGACTGTACTGAATGGGTACCTTGTTACTCTACCCAAGTTTTGTGCAGGCGCCGTGAAGGTAAACACTGAGAGGCGCTACCGCCTCACCGGCGCCCTGCGTTTTCAGCGCTCCAATGCGAGCGACACACCCATGCCGCCGCCGATGCACAGTGCTGCCAGGCCGCGCTTGGCATTGCTGCGCTGCATTTCGTGCAGCAAGGTCACCAGAATGCGGCAGCCCGAGGCGCCAATGGGGTGGCCGATGGCAATGGCGCCACCGTTCACGTTGACCTTGGCCGGGTCGATGCCCAGCTCCTTGTTCACCGCGCAGGCCTGGGCGGCAAAGGCCTCGTTCAGTTCGAACAGATCGACATCGGCCGCGTTCCAGCCTGCGCGCTGCAGTGCCTTGCGCGACGCGGGCACCGGGCCCATGCCCATGGTGGCCGGGTCCAGGCCGCTGGTGGCATAGGCGGCAATGCGCGCCAGCGGGGTCAGGCCCAGGGCTGCGGCTTTCTTGGCGCTCATCACCACCACGGCAGCGGCGCCGTCATTGATGCCGGAGGCATTGCCTGCCGTCACCGTGCCCGCCTTGTCGAACGCGGGGCGCAGCCCGGCCAGCACGTCGGCGTTGGTCTTGCGGTTGAGGTACTCGTCCACATTGAAGAGGATGGGATCGCCCTTCTTCTGCGGCAGGCTCACACCCACGATTTCATCGGCGAACTTGCCGGCATCCTGCGCGGCAGCAGCCTTTTGCTGGCTGGCCAGGGCCAAGGCGTCCTGCATCTCGCGCGTGATGCCGTACTGCTTGGCCACGTTCTCGGCGGTGATGCCCATGTGGTACTGGTTGTACACGTCCCACAGGCCGTCCACGATCATGCTGTCCTGCATCTTCCAGTCGCCCATGCGTTGGCCATCGCGTGAACCCATCAGCACGTGGGGCGAGAGGCTCATGTTCTCCTGCCCGCCAGCCACCACGATCTCGCTGTCGCCCGTGGCCACCGCCTGGGCGGCCAGCATCACGGCCTTGAGGCCGGAGCCGCACACGGCGTTGATGGTGAGCGCCGGGGTTTCCTTGGCCACACCGGCCTTCATCAGCGCCTGGCGCGCAGGGTTCTGGCCCACGCCCGCAGCCAGCACCTGGCCCATGATGACTTCACCCACCTGATCCAAACCCACGCGCGCGCGCGCCAGGGCTTCCTTGACGACGATGGCACCCAGTTCGGTGGCCGGCGTCTTGGCCAATGCGCCGCCAAACTTGCCCACAGCGGTGCGGGCGGCCGAAACGATGACGATGTCTTCCATGGTGATTCCTTCTTGCTGCTACTTCAAAAAACGGGTCCGCTGCATGCAGCAGATCCTATGGGGAGGGAACAAAGAGATTGTGTTGGTGTTTTGTGACAGCGGCCCGTTCCAGGGCTCCCGCGCAAGGGCCACCCCACCGCGCTGGGAGCGTCCCCCTGCCCGCAGCGCGCAGCGCTGCGAGAGCGGGGGGAAGGCGCCGAAGGCGACAAAGGGGGGTGTTTCACTTCACGACTTTTGCTTCACGTAACGACCGGGCGCAGGTTCAATGGCCTTGAACTGCGCGCCCTTGCCATAGCCCTTGGGCGCAGCCACCTGCTTGCCCGCATGGCTGCGCAGCCAGTCGGACCAGTCGGTCCACCAACTGCCAGGGTGCTCGGTGGCGCCGTCGAGCCAGGCGTCCAGCGTGGCGGGCAGTTTGCCGTCGGCGCGGATCCAGTGGCTGCGCTTGCCCTTGGCCGGGGGGTTGATGACGCCCGCAATGTGGCCCGAGGCCCCCATCACAAAGCGCTTCTTGCCCGGCAGCACCTGGGTGGAGGCATAGGCGGCCTTGATGGGCACGATGTGGTCCTCGCGCGAGCCGTAGATGTATGCCGGCAGGCGCACCTGGCCCAGGTCGATCTTTTCGCCGCACACCGTCAGCGCCCCCGGCTTGACGAGCTTGTTCTCCAGGTACATGTTGCGCAGGTACCAGGCATAGAACGGCCCAGGCAGGTTGGTGCTGTCGCTGTTCCAGTAGAGCAAGTCGAACGGGGGCGGCGTCTCGCCCTTGAGGTAGTTGCCCACCACGTAGTTCCAGACCAGGTCGTTGGGCCGCAGGAAGCTGAAAGTGGACGCCAGCTCCTGCCCGCGCAGCAGACCGCCTTCGCCCATCTGCATTTCGCGGAACTGCACGAAGGCCTCGTCGATGAACACATCAAGGATGCCGGTATCGGTGAAGTCCAGCAGCGTGGTCAGAAAGGTCGCGCTGGCCACCACGTCCTGCCCACGCGCGGCCAGCACCGCCAGCGCGTTGCCCAGGATCGTGCCGCCCACGCAAAAGCCCAGGGCGTTGATCTGCGGCGCACCGCTGATCTTGCGCACCACCTCGATGGCCTCGATGGCGCCGTGCTCCACATAGTCGTCCCAGGTCTTTTTCGCCAGCGATTCGTCGGGGTTGCGCCAGCTCACCACAAAGGTGCGGTGGCCCTGCTCGACGGCGTAGCGGATGAGCGAGTTGTCAGGCTGCAGGTCCAGGATGTAGAACTTGTTGATGCACGGCGGCACCATCAGGAAAGGCTTTTCAAACACCTTGGCCGTGAGCGGCTTGTATTCGATGAGCTGGAACAGCTCGTTCTCAAATACCACCGCGCCCTCGGTGGTGGCCACATTGCGGCCCACCTCGAACAGGCGCTCGTCGGTCATGGACACATGGCCCTGGCGCAGGTCGTGCAGCAGGTTGGCCATGCCCTGGGCAATGCTCTCGCCCTGGGTGTCCAGCGCTTTCTTCTGCGCCTCGGCATTGAAGACCAGGAAGTTGCTCGGCGCCATGGCGGCGATCCACTGCTCCACGGCAAAGCGGATGCGGGCACGGGTTTTGGCGTCGGTCTCCACCGCATCGGCCAGGCCCATGAGCGTGCGTGCGCTCAGCAGGTAGGCCGCCGCCGTGTAGGCCGCCATGGGGTTGGCGGCCCAGCCGTCTCCCGCAAAACGCTTGTCACTCCCAGGAGCCTGCGGTGCGCCCTGCAGGGCCTGCTGCCAGAGCTTGCCGGCTTCTTGAACATATTCCTGCTGCAAGGCCTGCAGCTTGTCGTTGGAAAAGCGGATCTCGGGCAACTTGGCTCCCGGTGCAGCGCCTGCCCCGGTGGGTTGCAGGGTTTGCAAGGCCTGCGCCCAACCCTCGCCCCACATTTTTTGCCATTGCTGAGCGCCTTGCGCCCAGAGCGATTCCTGGTCCATGCTGTCTCCTGGTGCGGTTCCACGGCCCCGCCGTTGCAGGGCCATTGTGCGGATGGTGCAACCCTCACAGGTTGTGCTGGTATGGTAACGCGCCATCGCTTACACCATCTGACAGCTGCTGCAGCCCATGTACCTCGTTCTCATCGCCTGGCTTTACGTGACCCTGATGATGGCCCTGGCAGAGGCCACCAGCCCCACCGGCTCTGTGTTGGGCGCAGTGGTCACGTTTGTTTTGTACGGGCTGCTGCCCATGGGCATCGTGGGATACATCCTTGGCACCCCGGCGCGCAAGCGTGCACTGCGTGCCAAGGCCCTGGCCGAACAGGCTTCTGAACAGGCTCCCGCCGATGCTCCTGCCTCAGCCGAGCCAGATGCAGGCAGCCATGCGCCCGCTGCCGCCCAGGGCAGCGCTGTCGCGCCGGTGCGAAAAGAACCGTGAGCCCTGTGCCACCGTGCACCAGGCGGCGCTGGAATCGTTGCCGTAAATGTGCGCGATGCCCAGCGCCTGCAGCCGCTGGCGCGCCAGGCCCGCCAGGTCGGCCAGGTACTTGCCCGCACCGTGGGGCTGAAAATACGGCGCCGCCGCTGGGTTGTGTGCGCAGAACGCAGCCCGCACTTCGGCCCCCACCTCAAACGCCTGCGGCCCAATGCACGGCCCCAGCCAGGCCAGGGTCTGGCTTGCGCACGCACCAGCGCCCTCGTTTGCTATGTTTTTGATAGCTGCTTGCGCTTGATAGACGTGCCTTAGAGCCGAAAATCGTTCAAAAACCGCCTCCAGCACCCCCACACCGCCCTGCCCCGCCAGCCCGCGCCAGCCCGCATGTGCAGCCGCCACCACGGTACCCGCACCGTCGGTCAGCAGCACGGGCAGGCAGTCGGCCACCATGATCGTGCAGGCCAGCCCAGGCTGCGTGCTCACGCAGGCATCGGCCACCACGCCATCGGCGGTGCCGGGCTCCAGCACCACCACCTGCGTGCCATGCACCTGCTGCAGAAACACGGCCTGCGCCTGCGGCGTGACGCTTTGCAGCGCCGCCTGCAACACACCCCGGTTGGCGGCCACGGCCTGCGGGTCGTCGCCCACATGGTCGCCCAGGTTCATACGGTCGTACGGCGGCTGGCTGTGGCCCCCGGTGCGGGTGGTGTACAGCGCGTGCACATGGGCGGGAGCGGGCCACTGCGGCCGCAACCAGTCGGGGGGAATGTGCGTCATGCGTGCCAGTGTATCGGGGGCATGGCACACTCAAGGGCACTCCCTGGACCCGCCTGAAATGCCACCCGCCATGAGCTTTGTCTTTGCCCCGCCCCCCGTACCCAGCGTCCCCGTGCACGGCAGCGCCCAGCGCTTTGCGGTGCACCGCATCTACTGCGTAGGCCGCAACTACGAAGATCACGCCAAGGAGATGGGCTTCACCGGTCGCGAGCCACCGTTCTTCTTCCTCAAGCCCGCCGACGCCATCCTGCCTGTAGAAGCGGGCCAGACCGGCCTGCTGCCCTACCCCAGCCTGACCGCCAACCTGCACCACGAGGTGGAACTGGTGGTGGCCATTGGCCAGAGCGGGCGCGACATCCCCGCCGCGCAGGCGCTGCAGCATGTGTACGGCTACGCCGTGGGCCTGGACATGACCCGGCGCGATCTGCAGAACGACATGAAGAAACAGGGCCGCCCCTGGTGCATTGGCAAGGGCTTTGAGCACAGCGCCCCCATCGGCCCCATCACGCCCGCCACACAGGCAGATGGTGTTGCCAAGGCCGCCATCTGGCTACAGGTCAATGGCCAGGACCGCCAGCGCAGCAGCACCAACAAGCTCATCTGGAACATTGCCGAAACCATTGAGCACCTCTCCCACGCCTGGGAGCTGCAACCCGGCGACCTGATCTACACCGGCACCCCCGAAGGCGTAGGCGCCGTAGTCAGCGGCGACCTGATCGAGGCGGGCATCGACGGACTGGAAGGCCTGCGCCTGCGCGTGCAATGACCAGCGCCAGCGCCCCCACCGGCTTTCACAGCCAGATCAAGCACTGCCGCGCCTGCGGCACCGCTGTGGTGTACCGCGTGCCCGACGACGGCGACACCCGCACCCGCGCCATCTGCCCACAGTGCCACACCGTGCACTACGAAAACCCGCTCAACGTGGTGGGCACCGTGCCCGCGCTGCCCGACGGCCGCGTGCTGCTGTGCAAGCGCAACATCGAGCCGCGCTGGGGCAAATGGACCCTGCCCGCGGGCTTTATGGAGCTGAACGAAACCACCGCCCAGGGCGCCGAGCGCGAGACCGACGAAGAGGCCGGAGCCCACATCGCCATGGGCCCGCTGTTTGCCGTGCTGAACGTGCGCCGCGTGGGCCAGGTCCACCTGTTCTACCGCGCCACCTTGCTGAGCGAAGCCTTCAACCCCGGCTTCGAAACCCAGGAGGCCCGCCTGTTCACCGAAGCGGAAATTCCCTGGGACGAACTGGCCTTCCGCACCGTGAAGGAAACCCTGCTGCGCTTCTTTGCAGACCGTAAGGCGGGGGTGTTTGGCATGCATTGCGTCGATATCGAATAACGGCGCGGCGCCCTCCTCCTCAAGGGCGCGGTTCCACAAAGAACGGCGGGTTGCCCTGCACCGGCCCAGGCACCACCACGCCAGGCTGCACCGGCATGTCCAGCACGATGCCCGGCTGCGGCGCAGGCGCTGCGTCGGGGGCCTCGGGCACGTTGCCGTAGGAGCCCGGCACAAAAGGCGGCGCCTGGGGCGTGGCGTTCTCCAGCGGCACCAAGGGCGCTTCGGTGATTTCGGGCTGCTCCGCCGCGGTGGGCGGCGGCGGGGCTGGCGCGGTGTCGGGGCTGTCCGGCCCGCCAGTGCGGCGGCCGAACAGGTCGTACACCCAGTTGCGCACACCGGCCACGGCGGTGCCCACCCAACTGCTTTCCTCCTCGTCGATGAAGCGTTCGTTGGTGTCGATCAGCTTGGCGCGCAGCGCCTGCTGGAACACCTCGCCCACCATGGGCAGCGCGCTGTGCGCGCCCTGGCCCCAGTAGTCGCTGCGCAGGGTGATGCGCCCGTCGTTGAAGCCCACCCACGCGCCCGCCACGAGCTGCGGGTGCATCAGGATGAACCAGCCGTCGGTGTTGTCCTGCGTGGTGCCGGTCTTGCCGGCCACGTCGGCCGTGATGCCGTAGCGGCTGCGTATCGCCACGCCCGTGCCCTTGTCCACCACGCCGCGCATGGCGTCGCGCAGTTCCTGCGCGGCGGCGAGGCCCAGGGCACGTTCGGGCGATGCGGGCTTGAACGCTTCGAGCAGCCTGCCGTTCTTGTCCTCGATGCGCGTGATCACCTGGGGCGCCATGTAGCGCCCGCCATTGGCGATGGTGCCGTAGGCGGCCACCATTTCCTTGAGGGTGACCGAGCTCGTGCCCAGCGCCAGCGCGGGCACGGCCTCCAGCTTGGATTCGCGCACGCCCATGGCGCGCGCGAGCTGCGCCACGCGCTCGGGCCCCACCTGCTGCATGAGCTGGGCGGTGATGGTGTTCTTGGAATACGCCAGGCCGTCGATCAGCGTCATGGGCATGTCGCTCGGCGGCCTGTTGCCGTCCGTGGGGCGCCACACCTGCCTGTTGCCCAGCGGGATTTCCACGGCGGTGTCCATCAGCGTGTCGCTGGGCAGCAGGCCCTGGTCGAACGCGGCGCCATACACAAAGGGCTTGAAGGTGGAGCCCGGCTGGCGGCGCGCGGCCTGCACATGGTCGAACGGGTCTTGCGCAAAGTCGCGGCTGCCCACCCAGGCGCGCACCTCGCCCGTGCGCGGGTCCAGGGCCATGAAGCCGGCCTGCACGCGGGTCTTGTCCTGGCGCAGCGTGCGCAGGAAGGCGGCGTCGCCCAGCAGGTCCTTCAGCACATCTTCGGGCGCCGCGCCCTTGGCCACGGCGGCTTCGTAGCGCGCCGATTCGCGCACCAGTTGCCGCACCAGCGGGTTCTTGGGGTTCCAGGCATTGCGCGCGGCCCAGGCCCCGTCGGCCACGCCCTGCAGCGCCCTGCCCTGGCGCGCCACGGCCTGGTTGGCCAGCAGCTGCAGGCGGTAGTCGATGGTGGTGCGGATTACCAGCCCATCGGCATACAGGCTGTAGCCGTTGCGGTCGGCCCAGTCGATGAGCTGCTTGCGCAACTGCTGCGCCAGGTGGGGCGCGGGGCCGGCCGTTTCCACCTGGCGCTCGAAGCGGATGCGCAGCGGGCGCTTGCTGAGCGCGGCGTACTCCGCCTCGGCCAGCTTGCCGCGCTTCTTCATCTGCGCCAGCACGGTGTTGCGCCGGGCCTGGGCGCGCTCGGGGTTCAGCACCGGGTTGTAGTAGGCCGTGCCCTTGAGCATGCCGATGAGCGTGGCGCTCTCCAGCACGTTGAGCTCGTCGGCCGACTTGTCGAAATACGTGCGCGCCGCCATCTCGATGCCGTAGGCGTTGTAGAGGAAGGGCACCGTGTTCAGGTAGGTCTCCAGGATCTCGTCCTTGGAGTACAGCGCCTCGATCTTCAGCGCCGTGATGGCCTCCTTGATCTTGCGCGTGAGCGTGGGCGCGCGGCCAATGTCTTCGGGGTACAGGTTGCGCGCCAGTTGCTGCGTGATGGTGGAGCCGCCCTGCTTGTCGCCCCCCAGCGTGCGCACCAGCGCCGACGCCGTGCGCCGCCAGTCCAGGCCCCAGTGGCCATAGAAACGATGGTCCTCGGTGGCGATCAGCGCGTCCACCACCGGCGGGGCGATCTCGCTGAGCGGCACCCACGCGCGGTTCACCCAGCGGTATTCGGCCAGCAGCTTGCCATCCGCTGCCAGCAGCTGCGCCGGCTGCTCCGTCTTGGCCTTGCGGATGTCGCGGATGCCCGGCGTGAAGGGAATCAGCACCAGCACATACAGCAGCAGCGCCAGCCCGGCGGCGATGAACGCCCAGAGCAGGCTGTGCAGCGACAGCAGCTTCTCGGGCCGCTGCAGCACGCGCGCCCACACCGGCCGCAGCGCGGCCCAGCGCGTGCGCAGGAAAGCAATAAAAGACATGGAAATCGGGGTCGAAAGTGGCTAAAACGCTTGATAGTCAAGCGTAAGCAGCTATCAAATTGAGAGTATTGCAGGCAGAGTGAATGGCTTGCAGGCCCCTCCGCATGGAGGGCGGGAGGTGCGCAGTTATACCGCCAATCGGCGGGAATTGCGGTTTGGGGTTGTAGCTGTCGAGGGGGCTTCAGGATGGTTGCTGACGATGTGGATTGGAGCCAGCTTGCCGCCAAAAAGAGTAGACTGCCGAAAGTCAGACATTCACGGTGTCAATGTTTGGATCAGTCTTGAGAAAGTGTTGATGGCCCTATATTTAGCCTGTGGTATCGTGCCATTTGCCTAGGTCAATAATGGAACACAAGTTGCAATCGTGAACAAAACGCGCATCCAGCCCGTAGGCGGCACCCATGCCATCGAGATCATGGCGATTGGGATCGAATGGGTCTCCCCGCTCGATGAAGCCCAACTTGCAGCTCTTCAAAAGGTCTACGACGAGACGTCGCAGATAAAGGAATTTCTCCCGCAGCACTCTCCTGTCCAAGTTTTCACGATCCAGCACGCTGCACAGTTCGGGCCGAGTGTCGGTGGCCCCCAACCACAGCCGCAAGTCGTTCTGCCGCCTCAGTTCGTGTCGCAAGCCGCAGGCTTTGATCTTCGCCGCATGGAACCTAGCGGTACTACTTCTTGGGTAACTTCGATCCGTCCTGAGTTCTTATCGTGCAACTGCAGCGTCTATGATCGCTGGAAAAATGTTAGCCTCAAAGCGCTTTCGATTCTGCGGCCATTCGTTAACGCAGCCTTGAGTGCAGGAGCACAAATTAGCGCGATTGGTCTCCAATATCAGGATGCTTTCCGGTTACTTGATGGCGTCTCTCCAGAGGTTTCCAAGGAACTTTTCCGGCAGGACTGCGCATGGCTTCCGGGCCATGTATTCGACGAACCATCGTTCTGGCACTGTCACCAAGGATGGTTCTCCAAAGGACCCGACGGGCGTCGTTTACTTAACAACGTTACCACCGACATCTCGAACATCAATGACATCTGCTTTGCGCGCATCGGCGGCCAGCATCGAATTTTCTCGACGTCCTTTGACACAACGACGACGCTAAAAATCAATGCATCCGACATTGATCGGATTCTTGAGTGCTTGCACGATGAAAACAAAAAAGTAATCAATGGAATGCTCAGCGATGGTGCTCTAGAAGCCATCGGCTGCTCTGTGGGAGGCGCATGATCATTAACTCAGCTCTGTCCAGTACTGATGGCTGTTCCTATGGAATTCCGACTACGGGACTATTACATAGCGAACACTCCTCAGCAGATCGGACAACGGTGTTCGTCGTGGGTGAGTATTTTGCATCTGCCTCTCAACCTACTGCAAAGTCGAACATCGATTATTTGCAATCACCGATTCAACAGATTCAAAGCCTGCTGAATGAATGGCTTGCTTCCTTCGGAAGCCAAACTAGGTTGCAATGCGAAGATTCAGCATTGGTCGTGGCACCTGCATCGAAGATCTGTCCGGAGTTTTTTGAGGGATACGAACCTTTCTTCAAGACTATATTTCTCTATCAAGCCGCTTTAGGTGCGCCAGAGATAGAAGATTCAACTCCACCCTCTGAAGCCCAAATGAACGCGGCCTTCTTGGGTTTGGCGAACCTCATGGCTGCATTCGTACCCGCACCTGCTCCGATGCTGCTTGAGGATGGAACGATAGGAGGCTATTGGCGCCGCGGAAGATGCTATGCAAGCATTGATTTCGAGGTCGACGGAGAACACACATGGGTGGAAACCGACGGAGAAGAATTTAAATCTGGGACATGGAAATTGCCTGGCCAGCAGATACCACTCCCGTTAATTCAGCAACTGCTTACGCTTGCTTCTTGAGTAGATCGATGAGTTTCTACGATCTCGATGCCTCGTCGAAGAAGGCACGCGCAGAACAGCTAGTAGAAAAAGACCCGGAGGGGGCCAAACAATTAGAGAAAGTGTCAAAGCACTCTCCTGGCCCCGTCAAGGACGAGGAACTTCTTGCCCGAAGTTTGGAGTATCCGTCTAAATTTCATGCAGAAGGCGGGTTGAATGATGCGCTTTTTCAGGACGCTTTCAGCCACGGCGCATCGGCTCAACGATTGACGAATGGCTGGGCAAGCCATGAGTCCGATGTGCATTCTCGATTTGAGGCGCGGGCAAAAGCGCGGCGCAATGGATCAAGCGGAAAGCCGATATCTCCGGATTTTACGTATATGGGATCGCTGCACATGACCGCAGGCGATTTACGGAGAGTCCGGCTTAATGCAGATGACAAGGCGCGTATTCGTGTTTACGACGCTGGAAACGATGAGTCGGATTCGCTTCACGCTGAAATCATCATTGACGCCTCCGGCTTACAAAGGCAGCAACGACACGAACTGAGAGTACGTTTGATGAAGCTGGCGGAACAGCGCGGTTTATATGTATCCCCGTATCTTGATCAGCAAGGACTACACAGAGCCGAATGCAGCCAATGCTGTTTAGTTCAACCGTCAGCGACCTTATCGATAGCCTCTCAAGAGGGCACTCCTGAAAAGTGCGAGAGCAAAGGTACATTGCTACCTTAAAGGAGCTGCACCATTAACGCCGCGCCGAGTTCAACTCTAGGGATTTGTCGTACTGCTGGCGTAGTTGACGGCGCAATGCGCCGGCCCCTCGTCATTTCGTGTGGAGATTGACAGCGAGAATCCATCGTAGTGGAGTCCGGCGGAGCTCTTTGCTGAGGAGGATTGCAAGATGGGTGTTGGCATTGAGGCGCTGTTCACCAGCGCACTGGGTTTGCAGGAGCCGTGGAGCGTTGAGAAAGTGGAACTGGACACCGCACGTCGGCGTATCGATTTCGAGCTCACCTGCAAGGCCAATCGCCTGACGTGCCCCCATTGCCAGGCTGCTGGGCAAGGCGTGCATGACCGGCTCAAACGCCAATGGCGACACTTGGACTTCTTTCAGTACGAGGCCTGGCTGCACGCCCAGGTACCGCGCATTGCCTGCACGGCCTGCGGCAAGACGACGCAGATGGAGGTGCCCTGGGCACGCGAAGGCAGCGGCTTTACTGCCTTGTTTGAAGCCCTGGCCTTGTCTCTGT
>Ga0116193_1000490_pt1 | contig 37023 bp, 45 predicted proteins | sample AD_UKC115_MetaG_FD_89892 | JGI IMG/M metagenome (GOLD analysis project Ga0116193, IMG submission 89892) | Active sludge microbial communities of municipal wastewater-treating anaerobic digesters from Hong Kong - AD_UKC115_MetaG | ecosystem: Engineered > Bioreactor > Anaerobic > Digestate... | reverse complement strand
TGTACGTATCATGCCTCCTGAAGCAGTTTTACCTGATAAAGTTGACATAATTGCTCCTCAAGTTGAAGAAGTTGTTGAAGAAGTTGAAGTCGAAGAAGAAGTTGTTGAAGAAGTTCAAATTGATGAAGAAACTGAAAACTTAGAAGAACTTGAAGAATTAGAAGAAGTTGAAGTTGAAGAAATTGATGAAACTGAACAAGTTGAAGAAGCAGATTCTTCTGAAGAAACTGAAGAGGTTGAGTAATTATGGCCATTTTAAGAAGTAATGAAATATGGGAAATGGAAATTGAAGAAATTCAAGAAAAATTAATTGAACTCAAAGCAGAATTAAATAAAAATGTTTCTAAAGGTGCTGCTGCTGGTGTTATTGAAAACCCGGGTCAAATTCGAGAACTTAAAAGAACTATTGCTCGTGTTCTTACAATTATGAGCCAAAAACAGAAGGAGAACTAAATGAAAATTTGTGAGGTATGTGGTCTTCCTGAAGAACTTTGTGTTTGTGAAGAAATCGCAAGAGAAGTTCAAACTGTAAAAGTTTATACAGTTCGAAGAAGATTCGGTAAACTTATGACAATTGTCGAAGGAATAGATGAACACGATATTGATATAAAAGAACTCACTAAAACCTTAAAAAGTAAATGTGCCTGTGGAGGAACTGCCAAAAATGGTCAAATAGAACTCCAAGGTGATCATAAAACTAAAGTTAAAGAAGTTTTATCAAATATGGGTTTTTCCTCAGATACTATTGAAATTAGAGATAATAGAAAGAAAAATAATAATTCTCATAGACATAATAACAATAGAAATAGAGGAAATCACTAATTTGATTCAATATTGTTTATAAGTAATCTATTAAAGTTCTAAAACGAAAATCATAAGTTTGATTATTTATTTTTTAATCACACTTTTGTTTTATAGAATAATATGATAAACTCAAATAATATATTCTATCATGAATTGATTGGTTTAGAGCTTGAAGTTATTGATAGCTCTAATAAATCATTAATAGGGATTAGTGGAATTGTAATTGATGAAACTAAGAAAACTCTAAAGATAGAAACTATTAATAATAAAGAAAAATTGATTCAAAAGGATGTTTCAATATTTCACTTTACTCTCCCAGATGGATTGAAAGTTGAAATAAATGGGAAAATTTTGTTGAACCGTCCTGAAGATAGGATAAAAAAGAGATATAAAAAAATATAATGGTGATAATATGGTTGGTCTCAATGTCCAAGAACCTGAAACTACATGTAAGGATCCAAATTGCCCTTTTCATGGTAATTTGCCTTTAAGAGGTCAAGTCCTTGAAGCTACAGTTACATCTTATAAAAATGATAGAACTGTTACTGTAGAACGTAGTTACTATAAATTCATTAAGAAATATGAAAGATACGAAAAAAGAAATTCAAAAATTAATGTTCACAAACCAGATTGTATTAATATAGAAATTGGTGATTCAGTTAAGATTGCTGAATGCAGACCTTTAAGTAAAACAAAACATTTTGTTATAGTAGAAGTTAAAGGAGATAATTAAAATGAAAGCAACTACTTCCAATGTTACAAAAGCTTTACCTATTGGTGCTAGACTCCAATGTGTTGATAATACCGGAGCACGTGAAATTGAAATTATATCTGTTAAAGGATATAAAGGTGTTCGCAGACGACTTGATGTCGCTGGTGTCGGTGATTTAATCATTGCTTCAGTTAAGAAAGGAACCGCTGATATGCGAAGAGAAGTTGTAGAAGCTGTTGTAGTAAGACAAAAAAAAGAATTCAGACGTGCTGATGGTCTTCGTGTTAAATTTGAAGATAATGCAGCTGTTATAATAACTCCTGAAGGATTATTAAAAGGATCTGAAGTTAGAGGCCCTGTTGCTAAAGAAGCTGCAGATAAATGGCCTAGTGTTGGTAGTGCTGCAAGCATTTTAATTTAAGGGTGATAGTTATGTCAAAACAACCAAGAAAACAAAGAAAAGCATTATACACTGCACCTTTACACCAACGTCGTAAAAGAATGAGTGTAAATTTAAGTCATGATTTAAGAGAAAAATTAGGAAGAAGAGCTATTCCTGTTAAAGTAGGAGATAAAGTTATGGTTCTTCGTGGTGATTTTAAAGGCCAAGAAGGTGAAGTACAAACTATTAACATTAAAAAATACAAAGTTACAGTTGATGGAGTTACTATTAACAAAGCTGATGGTAATGCTGTATTTTTAGAAGTTCACCCTTCCAATTTAATGATTACTGATGTAGACTTAGATGATGAAAGACGAAATAAGCATGAAAAGGAGGAATAAATAATGGCAAATATGGGATCTAGAAAACATCTTAAGAGATATAAAGCTCCTAAAACCTGGCCTATCCATCCAAAAGAAAAAACCTGGACAGTAAAACCAGCTGCAGGTCCACACGCTATTGAAGATTCCTTATCTTTATTAGTTGTTGTTCGAGATATTTTAGGAATAGCTGATAATGCTAGAGAAGCTAAAAGAATTATTAACTCTGGAAATGTCTTAATTGATGGAAGAGTTAAAAAAGATTATAAATATCCTGTTGGATTAATGGATATTATTACAATACCAAAAAATGAAGAATCTTACAGAGTATTACTTGATAATAAACACAGATTAACTTTACTTAAAATTACTGGTGAAGATAATGATGTAAAATTATCCAAAATTGTTAATAAAACTACAGTTAAAGGTGGAAAAACTCAATTCAACCTTCATGATGGTAGAAATTTATTAGCTGATGCTGATTACAAAGTTGGAGATGTATTAAGTTTAAAAGTACCTGAACAAGATGTTCAAAATGCATTTAAATTAGAAGAAGGAGCTATTGTATTAGTAACTGGTGGTAAACATACTGGTGAAATAGGTAAAGTTTCTGAAATAATTATTAATGAATCTTCAAATCCAAATACTGTAGTTATTGAAAACAGTAAGAATGATAATTTCTTAACTCTTAAAGATTACGCATTTGTAATTGGTGAAGAAAAACCATCAATCAAGTTATTGGAGGTTAATCAATGAATGTTATGGATCAAATATTAGTTTCTAAAGCTACCGTAAATATAGGTGTTGGAGAATCTGGTGAAAGATTATCCCGTGCAATGGTTTTACTTGAAGAAATGTGCGAACAAAAACCAGTTAAAACTTATTCTAAAGTTACTAACCCTGAATTTGGTATTCGTAAAAGACAACCAATTGCTTGTAAAGTTACTTTACGTGGTGAAAAAGCTGATCGTGTTATTAAAATGGTTTTAGAAGGTATTAATAATAAAATTAAACCTACTCAATTTGATAACCAAGGTAACTTATCTTTTGGTATAAGAGAACATATTGATATTCCTGGAATGAAATATAATCCAGATATTGGTATATTCGGTATGGATGTATCTGTAACTTTTGAAAAACCAGGATACAGAATATCTAAAAGAAAAATCCAAAATAAAAGAATTCCAAGTAAACACAAAATTACTAGAGAAGAAACCATGAAATTCATGGAAGAAAACTTTAAAGTTAATCTTGTAGATGAAATAATTGAAACTTATTAAACTTAATTAAGGTGATAATTTGCCAAGAAAATACGGTAGAGCAGCAAAAAAATGTAGTCGATGTGGAGATCATTCTGCTATGGTCAGTCGTTATGGATTAAATTTATGTCGACAATGCTTCAGAGAAGTCGCCCCAAAGATTGGATTTAAGAAATATAATTAAATAGTAAATTTTTTACAAAAAAATAATAAAAATGAAAAGGTGTTATAGTTATGACTCTTATGGATCCTCTTGCAGATGCTTTAACTAACATAAGAAACAATGAATTACAAGTAAATGATCATTGTACTATTAGCCCAGCATCAAAATTAATTGGGCAAGTTTTAAGCACAATGCAAAAAGAGAATTATATAGATGAATTTGAATATATAGATGACAATAAGGCTGGAAAATTCGAAGTTGAATTAGATGGTAACATTAATCAATGTGGTGTTATTAAGCCTCGTCATGCTGTAAAGAAAGATGAATTTGAGAAATTTGAAAAAAGATATTTACCAGCAAAAAATTTCGGTATTTTAATCGTTACTACTCCTGAAGGTATTATGACCCATAAGGAAGCTAAAGAACGAGGTATCGGTGGAAGATTGTTGGCTTACATGTATTAGGTGATTAAGTATGGTATTAGCTGCAGCTATTAAGGAAGAAATTGAAATTCCTGAAGGCGTTGAAGTTAACATTGAAAAAGTTAACATTAAAGACACTGTTACTGTTAAAGGACCAAAGGGTGAAACTTTTAGAAAATTCAATTATCCTAACTTAACAATTAACAAAGAAGAAGATACTGTTGTAATAGAATCTACTTTCCCAAAGAAACATGATAAAGCTATGGTAGGTACTACTACTGCTCATATTAAAAATATGATCACTGGTGTTACTGATGGTTTCACTTACAAAATGAAAATCGTATTTGCTCACTTTCCAATGACTGTTAAAGTTCAAGGAGATATAGTTAATATTGATAATTTTATTGGAGAAAGAAGCCCTAGACATTCCAAGATTGTTGGTTCTGCTAAAGTCAGCGTAAAAGGTGACGAAGTAACTATTACTGGTATAAATAAAGAAGATGTTGGTCAAACAATGGCTAACTTAGAACAAGCTACTAAAATTATTGGTAAAGATCCTAGAGTCTTCCAAGATGGTATTTACTTAGTTAGCAAAGAATAAATTGAGTTATTATTGGTGATTATAATGAATAAGAAATTTAATAGACAAGAATATGCTCGTTACAAAAAATTAGGTAATAATAAATGGAGACGTCCTAGAGGTAAAACCAGTAAAATGCGAAGATATGAAGCTGGAAAACCTGATATGCCTGCTATAGGCTATGGTTCCCCTAAAACTACAAGAGGTTTACATCCTTCTGGATACAAAGACATTCTTGTATATAATGTAAAAGAATTAGAAAATATTGATCCTGAAACTGAAGCTGCTAGAATTAGTGCTTCTATTGGTGCTAGAAAAAAATCTATTATGTTAGAAAAAGCATCTGAATTAGGAATTAAAATATTAAATAAATAAGTTTTTATTATAGTGAAAAGTTTTTATCATTTTCTATGAAAAATGATTATTTCCAAATTGTATTAATGATTATCAAGAAAAAAATTACTTTATAAACTACTTAGTAAAATTAGAAAAATTATGTGGGTGTTATTTGGAATGGTATGGGATTATGGAGCACAGTCTGTAACCTCAAATCAAACTTCAAATGACAATATTTGAAAAATATTATTTTTCAACATTTTTCTAAAACTTTATTAAGCAAATATAATTCATTGTAAAATTTAAGGGAAAAAAACTTGAAAAAATGAAATTATTTTATTTCAAGCTTAAATAAGAATAATTCAATAATAAAAAAAATTAAATCAATACTTTAAAAAATAATTGGAGGATTATTAATGAATCTTACAACTCAAAAAAGATTAGCTGCTAGTATTCTTAAAGTAGGAGTTAACCGGGTATGGATTGATCCTGAAGAAATCGAAGAAGTTTCTAGAGCTATCACTAGAGATTCAGTTCGTCAACTTATCGATCAAGGTATTATTAAAGCTAAACCTGAAAAAGGTATTAGTAGTTACAGATCTAAAAAGATTAAAGAACAAAAAGCAAAAGGTAAACGTAAAGGAAGAGGTAGTATAAAAGGAGCTAAAAAAGCTCGAAACCCTAAGAAGAAAGCTTGGATGACTACAATCAGAGCTTTAAGAGGGGAATTAAAAGATATGCGTGATGCAGAGGAAATTGATCCTACTACCTATCGTAAATTATATAAAATGGCTAAAGGTGGAGCCTTCAGAAGTAAATCTTACATGAAGACATACGCACGTGACCATGAGTTAATCAAATAGGAGGAATGAACTATGGCACACGGATCAAATTATAAAGTAGCATTCAGAAGAAGAAGAGAAGGAAAAACTGACTATGCTCAAAGATTAAATTTAGTAAAAATTGATACAAACAGATTAGTTGTTAGAGTTTCAAATGCTAATGTTATTGTTCAAGTTGTTAAAATTGGTAAAAACGGTGATGAAACTGTTGTATCTGCTCATAGTAAAGAACTTAATAAATTAGGTTGGAAAGCAGGTAATAAAAATACTAGTGCTGTTTATTTAACTGGATATTTATGCGGTAAAAAAGCAGTAGCTGCAGGTATTGAAGAAGCAGTTGCAGATATTGGTTTAAAATCTCCTATTAAAGGTTCTAAAATATTTGCAGCAATTAAAGGTGCTGCAGATGCTGGTTTAGAAGTACCATATGGTGAAAAAGTACTTCCTAGTGAAGATCGTATTAATGGTCAACACATAGCTGATTATGCTGAATCTTTAGAAGATGAAGAATTAAAAGCTAAGTTCAGTAAATACTTAGAAAATGATCTTCAACCTGTAGATTTACCAGATCACTTTGAAGAAATTAAAAATAAAATTGATGATGAGGTATAACTATGAGTTTTAATATTGATGAATGGGAACCTACAACCAAAATCGGTACTCAAGTAAAAGAAGGTACTATTACTGATATTGATGAAATTATTGAAAAAGGTTTACCTATAATGGAATTAGAAATAGTAGATGCCTTACTTCCAGACCTTGAAGAAGAAGTAATGGATGTTAACTTAGTTCAAAGAATGCACAAATCTGGAAGAAAAGTAAACTTCAGAGTTATTGTTGCAGTCGGTAACAAAAATGGTTATGTCGGTTTAGGTCAAGGTAAAGCTAGAGAAGTAGGTCCTGCTATTAGAAAAGCAGTTGATAATGCTAAATATAACATTATTAAAGTTAGAAGAGGCTGTGGAGATTGGGGTTGTGTTTGTGGTAGAGAACACACTGTACCTTTCAAAGTCACTGGTAACATGGGTAGTGTAGATGTAACTTTAATTCCAGCTCCTGCAGGTGTAGGATTAGCTGTTGGTGATGTTGGAAAAACTATCTTAGGTTTAGCAGGTATTCAAGATGTTTGGAGTAGTGCAAGTGGACAAACCCAAACTACTGTTAACTTTGCATTTGCTGTATTTGATGCTTTAAAAGAATTAAGTAAAGTAAAAGCTACTGAAGGAGAATTAAAGAGCATGGGAGTAAGCTCTAAATAATTTGGTGATATCATGTTTTTTGTTATAAGAATTAGAGGTACTACAGGTGTCATCGAAGACACTAAAGATACATTACAAATGTTAAATCTTACTAGAATTAGCCATGCTGTTTTAGTTGAAGAAAATCCTAGTATGAATGGTATGCTTCAAAAAGCAAAAGATTACATTACTTGGGGAGAAATCGACGCTGAAACATTATCTGAAATCATAGAAAAAAGAGGAAAACTTGTTGGTGGAGATAAAATCACTGAAGAATATCTTAAAGAAAATACTGATTATTCTTCCTTTGATGAATTAGCTAATGCATTAATTAATGCTGAAATTAAAGCTAAGGATATTAATATGAAACCTGTTTTCCGTTTACACCCTCCTAGAAAAGGATATAAATCTATCCGTGTTTCTGTTAATGAAGGAGGAGATCTTGGTTACAGAGGCGAAGAAATTATTAATCTCGCAAAGAGAATGAGTTAAGTGGGTGATTATGATGATTCGAAAAACTCGTAAAATTAATAAACAAAGAGGATCTCGTTCTATTGGCGGTGGATGTACTAAAAAACGCCGAGGTGCTGGTAACCGAGGTGGAAAAGGTAATGCTGGTGCAGGTAAACAACACTGGACTTGGACCGTAATTCATGATAGAGACCATTTCGGTAAACATGGATTTAAAAGACCACAAAGCGCTATCAATAAAACACTTCCTGTAAATTTAAGTTATTTAGATGCTCAATCTGAAGAATTATTAGAAAAAGGAATTGCTTCTAAAGAAGGAGATTCAATTATTATTGATGTTACTGAATTAGGTTATAATAAAGTTTTAGCTAAAGGTAACATTAGTAAACCATTAACTATTAAATCTCCAGCTTTCTCAGCTTCTGCTATTAGTAAAATAGAAGAAGCTGGAGGAGAAGCTGTAGAATTATAAAAAATTAACTAATGTATATTTTAATTATTGAAAAAATTTGATTCATATTAAAATAGTTTATTAATTAGAAAAATTAATATATTATTAATTTAATGAATTTCTATATTTTTCATTAAATTTTTTTAAGATATATAGAATAAAAATTTTTAGTTAATTTTAGTCTGAGGAATAACATGTCAGTTTTGGAAAATTTTAAACCTCTATTTAAGTTACTTCCAGAAGTTAAGACTCCAATTCATCGAGAGAGTTTTAATGAGAAGCTTAAATGGACAGGTATTATATTAGTATTATATTTTATTTTAACTCAAGTTCCATTATATGGATTAAGTAGTGCGGCAGTTGATCAATTTGCCCAATTAAGAGCTGTAATGGCTGGTAGTTTTGGGTCTATTCTTACATTAGGTATTGGTCCTATTGTAACAGCTTCAATTGTACTTCAACTATTAGTTGGGTCTAAAATATTAAAGCTTGATTTATCATTACATGAAGATAAAGCTATGTTCCAAAGTACTCAGAAATTGTTAGCTATTGTTTTCACAATATTCGAAGCAGGTGTTCTTGTATTCACAGGAAGTTTAATACCTATAGATAATTCTTATCTTGGTGTTTTATTATTACAACTTGTTATTGGAGCTGTTTTAATCATTTACCTTGATGAAGTTGTTTCAAAATGGGGATTCGGTTCAGGTGTAGGTCTCTTTATTGCAGCGGGTGTTGCAGAGCAAATTGTTGTTGGTACATTTAACTTTTTACCATCACCAACTCAACCAGGTACATTTTCTGGTATGCTCCCACAATTTATCCAATCAATTGCTGCAGGTTCACCAAACCCTTCTGTATTGATTCCGTTAGTTGCAACTATAATTGTATTTTTAATTGCATCTTATGGAGAAAGTATGAGAGTAGAAATTCCTATTTCTCATGGATCAGTTAGAGGTCATGGAAGAATTAGAGGTTCTGTGGGTAAATATCCTTTGAAATTTATTTATGCAAGTAATATGCCAGTTATATTAACTAGTGCATTATTAGTAAACATATCTCTTATGGCTAGTGTGTTCCAAAAAATTGGATTCCCAATTCTTGGTGAAGTATCACAAGGTCAAGCTATTAGTGGAGCTGCATTATATTTATCTACTCCAACAGGAATTAGTATGTTATGGACTAATCCATTGAGAGTAATCATATATGCTATTTTCTTCCTTGGATGCTGTGCTCTATTCAGTTGGTTATGGGTAGAAATCAGTGGATTAAATGCTAAAGAAGTTAGTAAAAAGTTATATGATTCAGGTATTCAAATACCTGGATTTAGAAGTAGTAAGAGACAATTGTATAAGATCATGAATAAATATATTCCAGCATTAACTATACTTGGTGGGTTATTCGTTGGTATTTTAGCATTTGGAGCTGATTTCACTCAAGCTCTTGGTGGAGGTACTGGTGTATTGCTTACTGTAGGTATTGTTTATAGATTATATGAAGAAATTGCTCAAGAACAACTTATGGATATGCACCCTGTATTAAGAAGATTCTTAGATAATTAAGATTAAAAATTATTTATTTATTCTTTTTTATTATTTTTTTAAAAGGATTACAATATTAAATTATTATTAAAGAAGGGATTTTATGAAATTAGTAGTTTTAACTGGAATACCAGGTTCTGGAAGTACAACCGTATTGGATAAAGCTTTAGAAGAAGTTGATTATCTCCATATTAATTATGGGGATGTAATGACTGAGATAGCTATAGAAAAAGGATTAGTTGAAGATAGAGATGCTTTAAGAAAGTTATCTCCAGATGTTCAAAAGGAAATTCAAAAATTAGCAGGTATTAAAATTAAGGAAAAATCAGAATCTGAAAATGTAATTGTAGATACACATTGTACAATTAGTACACCTTCTGGTTATTTACCTGGTTTACCTCAATGGGTATTGGAAGGTTTAAATCCTGATAATTTTGTTTTAATAGAAGCTAATCCTGATGAAATTTTATACAGAAGATTAAATGATGATACAAGAGAACGTGATATTGAAAAAGCAAAAGATATTCAATTACATCAAGAAATGAATCGTGCAGCTTCAATGGCTTATGCTACATTAACTGGAGCTACTGTAAAAATTATCAATAATCACGATAATCACTTAAAATCAACAGTTCAAAACTTAGTTGATTTATTAAAAAATTAAATTTATTGAAAAGGAACTAATATTATGGTTTTTGAAATAGTGTATACAGCTTTAGATGCAATATTTGCACCATTGATAGCATTGGATCCTACTCCAAAAAATCCTATGCTTACAATTTTTGTGATTTCATTAATAATTTCACTTATTACTACTATTGCACAGAAATTATTAGTTGATCAAGATGAAATGCATCAAATTCAAGAGGATATGAAAGCATATCAAAATGAAATGAAAGAAGCCCAACAAAGTGGGGATAATAAGAAATTAGCTAAATTACAATCTCAACAAGGAGAAATGATGGCTCAGCAATCTGAAATGATGAAAATGTCATTTAAACCTATGATTGTAACTTTCATACCGATTTTATTAGTTTTCTATTGGATGGCTCAATCAGTTGTATCTAAAACAATTGTTTCATTGCCTCCAGCAGTTTATTATACATTGTTAACTCCAATATGGCATATGTTTTATGGACCTCCAACTACATCTTTACCTTATGCAGTAGGTTGGTTAGGTTGGTACATCCTCTGTACATTTGCTTTATCACAAATCTTAAGAAAATATATGGGATTCAAAGATGGATTCTAGTTTAAGATTTTGGAAATTATTGGAAAAAAGAATAAGTTTATATTGATAGATAATTATAATAATATTATAAATTACTATTTTTAATTAAAATTGTGGTTTTTATTATTAAAATATAATTATTTTATTTTATTATGAATCTATTATCTTAAGAGTAGATTCTAAAAAAAATTTTATTAAATAAAGGTGGAGAAAAATATGCCTGAATTAAGATACAGATCAAGATCATACAAACGGATGCATAAAAATACCCCTGGTGGTAGAAGTGTCCTAAGATATAAAAAGAAGAAACCATCTAAGCACGTTTGTGCTGAATGTGGTGCGCCGTTACATGGTGTTCCTCGTGGACGTCCATATGAAATTAACAAATTATCTAAATCTCATAAGAGACCTAACCGCCCATATGGTGGTTATTTATGTTCTAAATGTGCTCGTAAACATTTTAAAAATGAGGCTAGACAATAATGATTATAACTATCGGTGGTCTTGCAGGTAGTGGTACCACTACTGCAGCTAAAGTATTATCAGATATTATGGATATTCCTTTTTTATCAACAGGTAGCATATTTCGAGATATGGCTAAAGAAAAGGGAATGTCTGTTTTAGAATTTAGTAAATTTGCTGAAAATAATACTGAAATCGATAATGAAATTGATAAAAGACAAGCTGAAATAGCTAAAAATTCTGAAAATCTAATAGTTGAAGGTAGACTTTCTGCATATTTTATTGATGCTGACTTAAAAGTTTGGATGTACGCTCCATTTGATGTGAGAGCAGAACGAATTTGTGATAGAGAACTTAAATCTATTGAAACTGCTAGTCGTGAGATAAAGATACGTGAAGAAAGTGAAGCTTCAAGATATTTAGATATTCATAACATTGATATTAATAATTTTGATATCTATGATTTAATGCTAAATACTAATAGGTTTAGTCCTGAAAATTTAGCAAATATTATTTTAACAACATTAAAGGTGATATAAATGGCATCTATAGAAGTAGGAAGAGTATGTGTAAAAACCGCTGGTAGAGAAGCTGGCGAAAGATGTGCAATAATTGATATTATTGATGATAACTTTGTAGAAGTAGTTGGTGAAGGTGTAAAAAATAGAAGATGTAATATTAACCATCTTGAACCTCTTGATGAAACTATTGAAGTTACTGATGATTTAGAAGCTGTTAAAAAAGCATTATAAGAATAATTAATTACTTTTTAATTATTTTTATAAACTAATTTTTTTTAGATTAATTTAAGAATTTTTTAAATATTTTTTCTCATAGATTTTTTTTTAATTTATTTTAAATATTTTTTGTAGTGATTTTTATGGAAGGTTATGTTGTAAAATCTTCAAGTGTTACTAATGATGATTATGGTTGTGACCCTTTTAATAGACCTATTGAAGAACATATTACTCATGGTGTTATTAATTTAGATAAGACTTCTGGACCTACATCTCATGAAATTGATGCTTGGGTTAAAAGAATTCTTCATGTAGATAAAACAGGTCATAGTGGAACACTTGATCCTAAGGTTACTGGTATTTTGCCTATTGGTGTGGGTTCTGCTACTAGAGTTATTCAATTATTATTGATTGCTCCTAAAGAATATGTTTGTTTAATGAGATTACATCAAGATGTTGATGAGAAAAAAGTCAGAGCTATGTTTGAAAAGTTTACTGGTAAAATATTTCAAACTCCTCCTGTAAAATCAGCAGTTAAAAGAGAACTTAGGGCTAGAAATATTTATTATAGTACTATTCATGAAATTGAAGGTAGAGATGTTTTATTCCGTATTGGTTGTGAATCTGGTACTTATGTTCGTACATACTGTCATAATATTGGTGAAGCTTTAGGTTGTGGGGCACATATGGCGGAATTACGCCGTACTAAAGTTGGTCCTTTTGATGAGTCTGAGAATCTTATTACTTTACAAGATTTAACTGATGCATATTATTATTATGCTGAAGAAGGTGATGAATCTTATATACGAAATGTTATTATGCCTATGGAAGTTGCAACTGAACATTTACCTAAGGTTATTATTAGAGATTCTGCTGTTGGTGCTATTTGTCATGGGGCAGATTTGGCTGCTGGAGGTATAGTTTCTATGTCTGATAACCTTCAATATAATGATGTTGTTGCTATTATGACTCTTAAAGGAGAGTTAGTAGCTTCTGCTAAAGCTTTATTAGGTTTAGATGAAATTATGAATGCTGATTCTGGTATAATGTTTGAAACAGATAAAGTATTTATGGAACCTAATGTTTATCCTTCCATGTGGAAATAACTAATTTTATCCAAAACATTTAAATATGTTAAAAACCAATATTTTTTTATCAGGTAATTTAATAGATTTGACCTGTTTTTTTTAAGAGATAAATAATTTTTTTATAAAAAACTATTTTTTTTATTATCTTAAAAATTTACTAGAATATCTATTGTTAATTAACCCTGTGTTTTTTTAGGCTAATACTAATAATTATCCATGCCGAGATAGTCTAGCCTGGTAAGGCGCGAGACTGGAAATCTCGTGGGGATTTTCCCCGCCTGGGTTCAAATCCCAGTCTCGGCGTTTATTAGTATTTATTTTTTTATGATCTAATTTTTAGGTTATAATTCCTTATAAAACTGATATATATTTGCACTCTTAACTAGTTTTTTTTTAGTTAAGTTTTAAAAACTGTTGAAAAAACTGTGTTTCAAAAAGAAAAAAAGTTTTCTTAATTGGAACATTCGAACCCGCTACGTCTCGTGGGTTCGCTCTTATAAGTGGAGGTTAATTTTATGGAAGACGAATTTAAGCACTTAGTGCGTATTTCAAGAAAGGATGTAGACGGTAATAAAACTGTCGAATATGCTTTAACTGACATTAAAGGTGTTGGATTATCTTTATCTCGTTCTATTTGTCTTTTATTAGGTTTCGACCTTAATCAAAAAATTGGTTATATGCCTGATGAAGAAGTTAAGAAAATAGAAGATATTTTAGAAGATCCATTAAACTATGATATTCCTGAATGGATGTTAAATAGAAGACGAGATTACTCAACTGGTAAAACTACTCATTTAATTGAATCAGATCTTGATATGACTTTAAGAGATGATTTAAATAGAATGAAAAAGACTCGAAGTTACAAAGGTAGACGACATGAAGTTGGATTACCAGTTAGAGGTCAAAGAACTAAATCTACATTTAGACATGGTTCTTCTGTCGGTGTAAAACGGGTAAGACCAGGTAAGTCACCATAGATTTATTATTAAATAAACTATGATTAGACTTTATTATGAAAAGATTATTTAAAATATTTTTATAGAATTTAAAAATTTTTTAATTTTTATATGTCAAAAATATTTTTTTACTATAATATTATTAAGGAGATAATATAATGGGAAGTCCAAGAAAAGCAAGAAAGAAATATGATACACCACCTCATCCTTGGAATGCTGAAAGAATTAAATCTGAAAATAAACTTATGTCCAAATATGGATTAAAGAATAAAAAGGAAATCTGGAAGGCTGATACTTTAGTTAGAAATTACAGTCGTGATGCTAGATATTTATTAGGTTTCTCTCAAGATGAAGTTGAAGTGGAAAAAAGAGAGTTATTAGGACATTTAATTCGAGAGGGCGTATTGCCAGAAAATGCTCAATTAGAAGATATTCTTAATTTAACTGTTGAAGATATTTTAAGAAGAAGATTACAAACTGTTGTTTATCAAAAAGGATTATCTAGAACAGTTAAAGAAGCAAGAATGTTTATTGTTCATGGTCACATAACATTAAATGGAAAGAAGATTGATTCTCCAAGTTATGTTGTTCAAAAAGGGGAAGAAGAATTTATAGGTTTCTATAGATCTTCACCTGTAGCAAAACAAATTGAAGATTACAATAAAGCTCAAAACAAAGCGGATGAACAAACAGAATAAATATCAAGGGTTGATAGATTATGGCAAAAAATGAAAAATGGGGAATAGCTAATATTTACTCATCATTCAATAACACTATTATTACCGTAACTGATATCACTGGTGCAGAAACTATTACACAATGGTCTGGTGGTAAAGTTGTACGTTCTGATAGACAGGAAGCATCTCCTTTTGCAGCTATGGAAGCAGCTACTCGTGCTGCTGATGATGCTAAAGAAAAAGGATTTGTTGGTTTACATATAAAAGTCCGAGCTCCTGGTGGAAATGGTCCTAGAAGTCCAGGTCCTGGTGCACAAGCTACTATTCGTGCATTTGCTAGAGCAGGTATTAAAATAGGTAAAATAGAAGATGTAACTCCTATACCTCATGATGGAACCGGACGTCCTGGTGGTAAGAGAGGAAGAAGAGTTTAAGAAGGGGTTTAATATGGAGATTGAAGTCAAAAATCAAACTGATGATGAAATTACTTTCATTGTCCGTGATGCAGAAGTACCTTTTGTCAATGCAATAAGAAGAATCGCTATGATGGAAGTTCCAAAGATGGCTATTGAAGATGTTTACATGATTCAAAATGATTCTGCTATGTTTGATGAGGTATTAGCTCATCGATTAGGTTTAACTCCTTTAGTTTCTGATTTGGAAGCTACAGATGGATTAGTTATGCCGGATGAATGTGATTGTGATGGGCATTGTCCAAAATGCAGTGTATCATTAACTTTAAATAAATCTGGTCCAGGAGTTATTTACTCTAAAGATTTAGTTTCTTCTGACTCAAAAATTAAACCTGTGTATGATACCATCCCTCTTTTAAAGTTAAAAGAAGGTCAAAATGTGGAGCTCGAAGCTATCGCACAGTTAGGTATTGGTAAAGACCATGCTAAATGGGTGCCAACAACTGTATGTGCTTATAAACAATATCCTGAAATTACATTTGATGAAGATGTTGATGTAGATTATGCATGTGTTGATGCATGTCCTAAAGGCATACTTGTAGCAGATAAAAAGAAAGGTATTGTTAAAGTAAAGGATATTGAAGAATGTACTTTATGTAAAGCATGTGAAAGAGCTTGTGAAACAGATTACATTCATGTTGGGTATCAAGAAAATAATTTCATATTTAAAATTGAAACTGATGGATCAATGCCTCCTAAAGAGGTTTTATTAAAAGCTTGTGATGTTTTATCTGATAAAGCAGACGAGTTTATCACATTTAGTAAAGGAGGAAGCAAATAATGGCTAGAAATGTTATAAAAACAAATCCTAACCTTATTGCATTAGCTCATGATTTAAGACAAAAATCTTATGATGAAGATGTAGCTATTTGGAAAGCAGTAGCAGCTAAATTAGAAAAATCTAGCAGATCTCAAGCAGAAGTTAATGTAGCTAGTATTAACAGATACACTTCAGCAGATGAAACTGTTGTAGTTCCAGGTAAAGTATTATCTAATGGTAGTTTAGATCATAAAGTGGAAGTTGCTGCATTAAAATTTTCCGAAGCTGCAAAAGCTGAAATCGAAAAAGCTGGTGGGGAATGTATCTCCATTGCAGATTTAGTTGAAAAGAATCCAAAAGGGTCTAATGTAAAGATTATGCAATAAGCTTGATTAGGAATTAATTAAAAGATTAAAATATTATAATAGGTGTTTATTATGATTATTAATGGAGAAGGACATATTTTAGGAAGACTTGCTAGTATAACTAGTAAAAAGCTTCTTGAAGGTGAAGAGGTTATAATCCTTAACGCTGACAAAATAATGTTAACAGGTAATAAAGATTGGGCTTATGCAAAATACAAACAACGAGTAGATAGAAAGAGTATTTCTAACCCTCGAGATTTAGGTCCAAAATATCCTAGAAGACCTGATGATATATTTAGAAGAACTGTAAGAGGCATGTTACCTATTAAAAAATCTAAGGGTAAAGTTGCTTATAAAGGATTAAAAGCTTTCGTAGGTATTCCAAGTGAATATACTGAAAGTGAAATTGAAACTGTTCCTGAAGCTGAATATACTCATATTAAAAAAGGTATAGAATTAGGAGAAGTATCTAAATTATTAGGTGCTGAATTCTAAATTATCACAGTAACATAATGTATAAATTAATATATAAATGATTAAAGAAAAATAAAAACGGAGTGTAACTATGAAAAAAGTTGTTCACACAAGCGGTAAACGTAAAACTGCTATTGCTAGAGGAACCGTCCAAGAGGGTACTGGTAGAGTACGAGTTAACAAATCTCCAATTGAACTTTACAGTCCTGAATTAGCACGTTTAAAATTAACAGAACCATTAAGATTAGCTGGTGACGATCTTGTTAACACTGTAGATATTAGTGTACGTGTACAAGGTGGAGGAGTTATGGGTCAAGCTGAAGCTGCTCGTATGGTTATTGCTAAAGGTTTAGTTCAATGGACTAATGATATGGATCTTAAAGAAAAATACACCCAATATGATAGAACTATGTTAGTTGGGGATCCTAGACGTTCCGAACCAAAGAAATTTGGTGGACCTGGAGCAAGAGCTCGTAAACAAAAAAGTTACAGATAAATTCATTACTTTCTTTTTTTAATGAATTTAATGATTTTTGTAACTTTTAAAATTTTATAAGAAAAAATAAAAAAATTTTAATAATAAAATAGGAATAATGATGATTTAATATGATACCTATACGATGTATAAGTTGTGGAAAACCCGTTTCTGCATATTTTGATGAATATCAAAGCAGATTAGCTGATGGTGAAGATTCAAAGGCTATTCTAGATGATATGGGTATTACAAGATATTGTTGTAGAAGAATGCTCATTTCCCATGTAGAAACTTGGGAATAGAACCCTTTTTATTATTTTTATTTCACTCTTTTACAATTAAATTAAAAATTTATCTTTGTGAATGTTTTTTAAATAAAAGGAGTAATAATAATGCCTGCTAAAAAAACAAGTACAAAAAAAGCAACAACTAAAAAATATACAAGATTTGAAAAAGCTAGAATTCTTGGTTCCAGAGCTATACAATTATCCATGGGTGCAAAACCTTTAGTAGAAATTACTGAAGATATTGATCCAATTGATATTGCTTTAGCAGAATTAAATGCTGGTCTTTTACCTTTAGATGTTAAAAATCAAGAATAAAAACTTTAATCTTGTTTTTTTTATAAATTTTTTCAATTATAAAAAATTTCATCATAAATCATATATTAAAACTCATTTATGACTAGTCAATAGATTTATTTACTATAAATCTAAGAATTATAATTATATAATAATTAACTAATTTAAAAATTATTATCATAAGCAATCTATGAATCGAACTACTAATTTTTATATTAAGATTAACGATTCTTTAGTTAATCTCAAAGTAGATTTTATGATAAAACATGGAAGAATACGTAGAATATAGTATACGATTATATTTACATGATAATAATTTATATAAATTACAAAGAAAACGCTTTTAAAAAAAAGTGGTGTTTTTAATGGATAGTATTATAGAAGATGTCCGTGTTAGAAAAATATTAGATAGTAGAGGAAATCCAACTGTGGAAGTAGATATACTTACATGGAATGGATTTGGTAGAGCTGCAGCACCTTCTGGTGCTAGTACTGGTTCTAGAGAAGTAGTATCTTTCCCACAAGGTGGGGTAGATAAAATTATTAGTGAAGTTGAAGATGTAATTTCTTCAGAACTTATTGGAATGGCTGCTGAAGATTTAGCAGATATTGATTATGTATTAAAAGAAATTGATGGTACAGATAATATGTCTGCAATTGGTGGAAATACCACTGTAGCTGTATCTATGGCAGCAGCAAAAGCTGCAGCTGCATCATACAACTTACCATTATATCGATTTTTAGGTGGAAATATGGTTAATAAATTACCATATCCTCTTGGAAACATGATGAATGGTGGAGAACATGCAGGTGTTAATGCACCAGATATCCAAGAATTTTTAGTAGTGCCTGTAGGAGCAAAAAATATTACTCAAGCAGTATTTGCAAACTCCGCAATACACAAAAAACTTAAAGAATTAATTCAATCTAAAGATAATAATTTTACTGGTGGAAAAGGTGATGAAGGTGGATGGATACCTAATATTACTAATGATACTGCTTTAGAAATCCAAGCTCAAGCATGTGAAGAAGTTGGAAACGAATTAGGAATAGCTATAAAACCATCACTTGATTTTGCTGCATCAGAATTTTGGGATAAAGATGAAGGTAAATATGTTTATGCTCAAGATGGAATTAGTAGAGATAGTGGTGAACAAGTAGAATATGTTAAAGAAATAATAGATACTTATGGAATGTTCTATGTTGAAGATCCATTTGATGAAAAAGATTTCAATGGTTTTGCTGACCTTACTTCTGCAGTAGGTGATAAATGTCTTGTTTGTGGTGATGATTTATTCGTAACAAACAAAGAAATTTTAGCTGAAGGAATAGAAAAAGGTGCAGGTAATGCAATCATTATTAAACCTAACCAAATCGGTTCTTTAACTGAAACTTATAAAACTGTTAAATTAGCACAAAGTAATAATTATGTTCCTGTAGTATCTCACAGATCTGGAGAAACTACTGATGAAACAATAGCTCATTTAGCAGTTGCATTTGGTGCACCTATGATTAAGACAGGTGCAATAGGTGGAGAACGTATAGCTAAATTAAATGAACTTATCCGTATAGAAGAAGAATTAGCCGAACCTGAAATGGCAAAATTCTAAAAATTATTAAATTAAAAAATTAACTAAAATTTAAAAGAAATAATATTAATAAAAATGAAGGTGAATATAGTGTCAGAACTTTTAATACCATTAGATAATTACTTAGCAGCCGGTTTACACATCGGTACTCAACAAAAAACTCATGATATGGAAAAATATATTTTCCGTGTTAGATCAGACGGTTTATATGTATTAGATATAAGAAAAACAGATGAACGTATCTGTCAAGTAGCTAAATTCTTAAATCAATATGATGCAGATGATATTCTTGTAGTAGCTACAAGACAATATGGTCAAGCACCTGTAAAGAAATTTGGAGAAATAACTGGTTGTAAAACTATTCCTGGAAGATTTATTCCTGGAACCTTAACTAATCCAACTTACCATAAATTTATAGAACCTAAAGTAATAGTTGTAACTGACCCAAGATCAGATGCACAAGCTATTCTTGAGTCTAAACAAAATGGTATTCCAGTTGTAGGATTATGTGATACTGAAAACTTACTTAGTAATGTAGATATAGTTGTGCCTGTAAATAACAAAGGTAGAAAAGCTATTGCTCTTGTATACTGGTTACTTGCTAGACAATTATTAAGAGAAAGAGGAACTATCGGCCCTGAAGATGAATTAGATGTCGAAGCTACCGATTTCGAATTAAAATTTTAAATAATTAAAGGAAAAAAACTTTTTTCCCTTTCATTATTCTATTTTTATTTAGAATATTATTTACATAATTAAAAATATACATTGTATTAATAAATTTTTAGGGAATGTTAAAAAAATGATTAGACAACCTGTAGTTGCTGGAAGATTTTACCAAAGTAAAGTAACATTTTTATTAGATAGTATTGAAGATGCTTTTAAATCTTCAAATGGGTATGGTGAAATACCTGAATTATCTAGATCAAAAAATAAACAATCTAAATTAACAGGTTTGTTAGTTCCACATGCAGGATATATGTATTCTGGAGCTGTTGCTAGTAATGCTTTTGCTGAATTAGCTCTTGATGGTTTTCCAGAAACTTTCGTAATACTTGGTCCTAATCATACTGGTTTAGGAGACCCTGTTAGTGTATTTTCTGAAGGTGAATGGATTACTCCATTAGGACATGTGCCTATTGATGAAGAATTTTCAATGGAATTAATAAAAAATTCAGAATTTGCAAGTTCTAATTTTGAAGCACATATGCAAGAACATAGTATTGAAGTTCAATTACCTTTCTTGCAATATTTTTCTAATGATTTTAAAATAGTTCCTATTTGTATGGGAATTCAAGATTCTAACTCTTCTAAAGATATTGTTAATGCAATTATTAAAGCTCAAGAAGTAACTGGTCGAAATATTCGTATTATTGCTAGTTCTGATTTAAGTCATTTTAATTCACAAGAATTAGCAAATACTTATGACAATTTAGTCTTAAAGGATATTGAAGATATGGACTCAGAAAAGTTACTTGATGATGTAAAGTCTAATAATATTTCAATGTGTGGTTATGCTCCTGCAATGGTTGCAATAGATTATTCAAAAATTAAAGGTCAAGGTGTATCTAAAGTATTGAAATATGCAACTAGTGGGGATGTCACCCATGATTTAAAATCTGTTGTAGGTTATGGTTCAGCAATATTTAAATAAAAATTATATTAGGGAAAAAACAATTTTAAAAAATTAAAATATATGTAGGATAATAGATGATTTAAAATGGAGTCTGTAGCGTCAGCACCAGGAAAAACAATTTTATTTGGTGAACATTCTGTTGTATACAGTGAACCTGCTATTGCAGGAGCTGTTAATAAAAGAGCTACAGTATCTATTCGTAAATCTCGTAATGAAAATACTATCTTAAGATCTTATGATTTGGATTTTGAAGCTCTGTTGGATACTCGTAAAGAGTCTTATACATTAAAACATGGCAAACCGGGAATTATACGTTATATTCTTAATGCATTAAGTAAATTTCATGATCATTCTCCAATTGAAATATTATTATCTATCAATATACCTATTGGTTCAGGATTAGGATCTTCAGCTGCAGTTACAGTTGCAACACTTGCAGCATTATTTAAGTATCATGATATTCCATTTACTAAAGAATCATTAGCTGAAGATGCACATAATGTTGAATTAGATGTTCAAGGAATGGCTAGTCCATTAGATACTCTTGTAAGTACTTATGGTGGTTTAGTTTATCTTTCACGTGAAAAAAAACCTATTTTATTCACTAACCATATTAATTCCAATTTTGTTATTGGATATACAATGAAATATGGAAATACTGGAAAAATGGTGAAAAATGTGAAAAACCTTAAAGAGACTTATCCAAATATTATAGATCCTATAATAGCGGATATGGGGTATATTGCTAATGAAGCTAGAATAGCTATATTAAAGAATGATGAAGCTAAAATTGGAGATTTAATGAATATTAATCAAGGATTATTAGATTCTTTAGGTGTTAATACTCCTGAATTATCTCGTATGATTTATATTGCTCGAAAACATGGAGCATTAGGTTCTAAAATTACAGGATCTGGTGGGGGAGGAAGTATAATAGCATTATGTCCTAATAATTCTGATAAGATTGTGAAAGCTATAAATAAGTATGATAATACTATAAAAATTAAATTCTCTAAAGATGGTGTTTTAACTAGAGAAGGACATTCATATTACTAAAATTCAGTTGTGTTTATATGATTATTCTAAAAATTGGTGGAAGTATATTAACAAAAAAAGATTCAGCAGAACCTGAAGTGGATTATGAAAATCTTAACCGTATCGCAAGTGAAATAGAAGAATCTTTAAATTCTGATTCAATAAATAGAGATTTATCTGATGGATTAATTATTGTTCATGGTGCGGGATCTTTCGGTCACCCTCCTGCTAGTAAATATAAAATTGGTGAACCATTTAATGATGAAGAATATCCTTTTAAAAGATTAGGATTTGCAGAAATACAAAATCAGGTAAAAAAATTAAATTCAATAATTTGTGACTCTCTAATTGAGCATAATATCCCTGTAGTTAGTATTCCCCCATCATCTTTCGTTACAACTGTAGATAAACGAATATATGAATTCCGTTTAGGAATAATTAAAAAATATATTAAAGAAGGTTATGTTCCCGTATTATATGGGGATATAGTTCTTGATGAAGATTTAAAAATGGCTATAATCTCTGGAGATCAAGTATTACAATACATAGCTAAAATCTTAAAATCAGATAATATAATTCTTGGAACAGATGTAGATGGAGTTTACACTAAAAGTCCAAAAACACATAATGATGCAAAGCTAATTCCTATATTAACAAATTTAAACCAAATTGAAGAATTAGAATCCACAAATAATATTGATGTTACAGGTGGAATGGTTGGTAAAGTAAAAGAATTATTAGAATTAGCACATTTAGGAATTGATTCTGAAATAGTTAATGCAAATAATCCTAGAATTATTGCGAATGCTTTGCAGTCTAAAGAAATTAAATCAACTAAAATAACAGAAAGAATTGAACAATACAATTATTAAAAAAAATAATTAAGAAAAAAATAATTTTATCATTATCATCAATTAATCAACTTAAGAAAAAAAATTTAAGAGGTCATTTGATAGAAAAATTAAAAAAAATTAAATTATAATCTAAAAAATTAAAATAAAAGAAAAAATAATGAATATTAAAAATAAATTATTATGAAAATAGAGGCAGATATCTATGATATCCAATAGAAAATCAGAACATCTAAATATTTGTAGAAATGAAGATGTTAACTATAAATATAAACAAACAGGTTTTAATGATATAGAATTGTTACATAAAGCTTTACCTGAAGTGAATAAAGAGGAAATAGATATTTCTACCACTGCATTTGATAAAAAATTAGATTCTCCATTATTTATAACAGCTATTACTGGAGGACATCCTGATGCTAAAAAATTGAATAAAACTTTAGCAATAGCTGCTGAAGAAAAAAATATTGGTTTAGGTTTAGGAAGTCAGAGAGCAGCAATTGAGCATCCAGAACTTAATGAAACTTATACAATTGCTCGAGAATATGCTCCAAATGCATTATTGTTAGGTAATATTGGAGCACCACAAATAAATCTTGCTGAAGATGCAGTTAATATGTTTGATGCAGATATACTTGCAGTTCATTTAAATCCATTACAAGAATCTATTCAACCTGAAGGAGATGTGAATAGTGAAGGATTTTTAGATTCTATAAATAAAATTACTGATATTGTAGATGTTCCAGTTATGGCTAAAGAAACTGGATGCGGTATAAGTGCAGAAGATGCTATTTTATTAGAAGAAGCTGGTGTAAGTTATATTGATATTGAAGGTGCTGGTGGAACTAGTTGGGCAGCTGTTGAAACTTACCGTGCAGATGATAGATACCTTGGAGAACTATTTTGGGATTGGGGTATTCCAACTGCAGTAAGTACAGTTGAAGTAACCAACACAGTTAAAGTTCCAGTAGTTTCATCTGGTGGAATAAGATCAGGATTAGATGCAGCTAAAGCTATTGCTTTAGGTGCGGACAGTGTAGGAATGGCTTTACCTGCATTAAAAAGTGCTTACTATGGAAGTAAAAATTTAATCAATTTAATAAATCAATTTAATGAATCTTTGAAAATAGCTATGTTTTTAGTTGGTGCAAATAATATTGAAGAATTGAAGAATTCCAAATTAATTATAAAAGGCGAAACTAAAGAATGGTTAGAACAACGGGGATTTAACACAGAAAAATATGCAAGGAGAAAATAAATTATGACAGTAGAAGTTATAGCAATAGGTGGATATGAAGAAGTTGGAAAAAACATGACTGCTGTTAAAATTAACGATGAAGTCGTTATTTTTGATATGGGAATTCACTTAGATAGAATAAATATTCATGAAGATACAGACATTGATAGAATGCATAGTCTAGATCTTATTGAAAGAGGAGTTATTCCTGATGATACTTTAATGAAAGATGTAGATGGAAAAGTAAAAGGAATAGTATTTACTCATGGTCACTTAGATCATATAGGTGCAGTTGCAAAGCTTGCTCATCGTTATGATGCACCTTTAATAGGTACACCTTTTACAACAGCATTAATTGAAAATACAATTAAAGGGGAAAGAAAATTTAAAGTACATAATCCTATAAAATCTCTTAATCCTGGAAGTAAATTACAATTATCTAAAAATATTACTTTGGAATTTGTACAATCAACTCATAGTATACCTCAAGCTGTAATAGCAGTTTTACATACATCTGAAGGGATTATAACTTATGCTTTAGATTTTAAATTTGATAATCATCAAAAAATCAGCCCCCCTCCGGATTATGAACGTTTAAGAGAAATAGGACGTAAAGGAGTATTATGTTTGATTGTTGAAACAACTAATGCACGTAATTTTGATCAAGTAAAAACCTATTCTGAAAGAATACCTAGAGTAATTTTAGAAGATTTAATGAAAGGACCTATGGAAGAAGATAAAGGAATGATTATTACAACATTTTCTTCACATGTAGAACGTATTCAAGCAATAGCAGATATTGCTTCTAAAGGACATCGTGAAATACTTTTCTTAGGAAGAAGTATGGAAAGATACTGTGGTCTTGCAGAAAAAATGGGATTATTACATTTACCTAAAAATGCAAGTATATACGGACATCCTAAATCAGTAAATAAAGCACTTGCAAAAGCGGATGACAATCCTGAAAAATATTTATTAGTTACAACAGGACATCAAGGGGAACCTGATGCATTACTTCCAAGAATAGCTAGTGGACGTACTCCTTATAACATTAAAAAAGGAGATAATGTTATAATTTCCGCACCTATAATTCCTAATCCTACTAATGCAGCAAATAGACATATATTAGAAACTAGATTAATTAGTAAAGGTGCAAGAATTTATTCAAATGCTCATGTATCTGGGCATGCTGGACGAGAAGATCACAGAGAATTTTTAAGAATGCTTAAGCCTAAACATATTATTCCGGCTCATGGAAATCTTGAAATGTTAACTGCTTATGGGGAGTTAGCTGAAGAAGAAGGATATCGTATAGGTAAAGATGTTCATATTTTACGTAATGCTCAAGCACAAGTTTTTAATGGTGAATAAAAAAATTAATAAAATTTAAAATTATTAATTTTTTTCTCAGAAACTTATCGAATGAATTTTATATTAAGTTATTAAAAAATATATTTAATTATTATTAAAATCATTTATTTATTGGGATATTTTTATTGAGTAATGGAGGAAAATTATTATGGTTGATGTAGTATCAATTTTAAAAGAGAATTCTCAAGTCATTTTAGATTCAATAAATGATAATTTATCTATTATTGAACCAGAAGGATTAAGTGAAGCTTCAATATATTTAACTAAAGCTGGGGGTAAGATGTTACGTCCTTCTTTAACATTAATTACTAGTGAAGCTGTTGGAGGTAATAAAGGATCAACTGTACAAACTGCAGCTGCTATTGAATTGATTCATACTTTTTCACTTATACATGATGATATTATGGATAAGGATGATATGAGAAGAGGTAAACCTTCTGTGCATAAAGTTTGGGGAGAACCAATTGCTATTTTAGCAGGGGATACTTTATTTAGTAAAGCTTTTGAGATGATTATAACTAGTAAAGGTGATGATCTTACATCTGAGCAAATTAATAAGACTTTAGCAGCTGTTGCGGATTCTTGTGTTAAAATTTGTGAAGGTCAAGCTAGTGATATGAGTTTTGAAGGTGATTTTTCAGTTAAAGAAGATGCATATATGGATATGATTTTTAAGAAAACTGGTGCATTAATTGCTGGAGCTACAAAATCTGGAGCTATAATGGGTGGAGCTGATGAAAAGACTATTGATTCTATGTATGAATATGGTAAACTTATAGGTTTAGCGTTCCAAATTCAGGATGATTATTTAGATGTTATAAGTGATGAAGAGTCTTTAGGTAAGCCTATTGGTAGTGATATTGCTAAAGGTAAAATGACTTTAATGGTAGTTAAAGCTTTAAGTGAAGCAAATGAAGTTGATTCTGAAAGATTAGTTGAAATTCTCAAAAATCCTAATTCATCTCAAGATGAGGTAGATGAAGCTATTGAAATTTTCAATAAGTATGGTAGTATTCAATATGCTCATGATGTTGCACAATTAAATGTCAACAAAGCAAAAGAATTGCTTGAAATATTACCCGATTCTGAAGCTAAAACATCACTTAGTTTAATTGCAGATTTTGTTCTCAGTAGAAAATCTTAAAAAAAAAAAATTAAAATTTAAAAAATATATCAAAAAAAGGGCATAGAAATAAAAAAATTATTCTTCATAAAATTATCAATACATTAATGAGTTGTTATCCATGGCATTTTTAGATAAAACTCTCCAAAAAGGGTTATACAGTAAAGATTGGCAAGAAAGACAGAATGCTGTAAAAGAAACTGAGGATCTTAAAACCCTTAAAAAAATTGCCTTAACAGATGATAACTGGTTAGTAAGAAGTGAAGCAATAAAAAAAATTGATGACGAAGATTTATTAGAAGAAATAACTCAAAATGATAAAAACATCGATTTAAGACACCAAGCATTACAAAAAATAACCAAATTAGATAAATTAGAAAACATTGTATTAACTAATGATAACTCTGATATAAGACGTAGTGTATTAGAAAAAATTAATGATAAAAATGTTATTCAACATGTAGCCACACATGATACTCACTGGTGGGTACGCCGTGCAGCACTAGCAAAAATAGATGATGAAACTATAATTGAAAATATAGCATTCATTGATAAAAATTATAAAGTAAGAAAAGCTGCAATGGACAAAATACCATATGAAAAAATTTTAGAAAAAATTGCATTACGTGATGAACATTGGGTTATACGAAAATTAGCCTTAGAAAGAATTAATAATCCTGAAATCACAGATCAATTAGCTAAAAATGATATTAATTGGGAAATACGTAAAGAATGCGTAGAAAAATCAAATAATATAAATTTAATAAATGATATAGCACTAAATGATGAAAACTTCGATGTTAGAAGAGTAGCTGTTCAAAAAGTTAAAGATCACGATTTATTATTTAAAATATCAAAAGATGATACAAACTTCCTTGTAAGAGAGGTAGCACGAAGTAGATTACATTAAAAACAAAGATGTGAAATACTTTAAAACTTTTTTTTTTAAAAAAAAATAAGAAAATAAAGAATTCTACTAAATTTTAAAGTAAAATTATTATTTCTTAAATTTAAACTATTTTTTTATAAATTTAGATATTAATGTTAGCATAAGAAAGTAATGCTAACATCATTTTATAAGATTTATCCAAACTTCCACTTGCTATAGTACCTGAAGATGTAAGAACTTCACAAGTTACTGATGGAATACCATTAAGATTACATATATCTTCAACAGCACCTGTATATTCAACACCTGCATAACTATATATTATTTTAGATACACTACAAGAACTTGAAATGTATTTAGCGATAGTAGCACTTTCACTAGTAGGAGCATATGTTCCAAAAACAGTATTTGTTCCAGGAGTTCCTCCAGGTTGTGTACAATGGAAGTCTCCAAGAATATTAACATTTAAACTTTCTGCTATTTTAATAAGGTTGTTACTAACAGTTCCATCAGTGTTTGCTACACTATTTAAGTTCACACCATTAAAATTACGAGTACTTGTTGTTGCACTTGCAGGGCATAAATCACAAATCACATAAATTGTACCATTGATTTGACTTTGATTCATACTTGCAAGAGTATTTATAAGTTTAAATGTTGCAGCTATTGAAGATAATTCGCTTCCATGAACTCCTGCATTAATAAATACTGTTTTCCCATTTCCATTTCCAAATGTTAATAGAACAGTACCATTTTTACTAGCTTCTAAAACTTTTTCAGTTAAACTTGTATCTTCAATATTATTCATTAAAACAGTATTTTTAGTTAAATCTCCACCAGTTCCCCAACTAAGAGTTGTTAATGTATATGAACCAGTATTAGTGGATATAACTTCAGTAACTCCTCCTTTAGTCATTATACTAGTATTCACATATAAACTAGATGGTAAAGAGTTATGGGAATTGTAATAAGATAATGATTCTGCAAAAATATATGCATAATTTTCATAGGAAATTTTTCCAAGACCATTACTAGAATCATAATTAGCTGCACGACTATTAGTAATAATGTAATTTGAAATTCTTAAAGCCATAGATACTATATTATTACTAGATAATGTTCCTGTAATGGTATTTATTGGTGAATCTAAAGCATTTGTAACATTAATTATTTGAATATCTGATGTAGAACCACTATTAATTTCATTAATAGCTTGACTCATTAAATAAGTAAATTGTGCAATGCTGTAAGTAGTTCCATCAATATTAACTGTTGAGGGTAATGTACCATTAGCAATTATGTAACTTTCTACACTTTTAGCCACACTAGATATTTCAGATATGGTTGCGTATCCATCAGTTGAAGCAGATACATCATCTTCATCTAAATCTTCAGAATACACAATCATATTATTAATTATACTACTTGCGGATCCATAAGATAAATTCCCTTTACTATACCCATAAAAACTACTTTTAGTAGTGTAATTTCCAGGAGATAAATTAATTTGTAATTTATAAATTCCTTCTGTATCTGTAGTTACCCAATATATTTTACTTGCTCCATCAGAAAGCCTAGTTAAATTTAATGCAATATGCATTCCTACAATTGGGGATCCATAAATATCATATAATGTACCTGTAAAGTTTAAACCATCACCAAAAGTTTCATAAAAATCTTTAGCATTTAAAATACTAGCAGAATTTATAGTTATAGTATTTGTTATATTACTATCATTGTATGTACTGGTAGCAGTATATGTGCCAGGGTTTAAATTTATAGCTAAATTAACTGAACCATTAGTATCGGTTAAAAGAGTATAAGTTTTACTTTGGTTATTACTATTGGATAATGTAATGTTTATGTTCTCATTTACAATTGGGTTATTGTTATTATCAGTTAATGATACTGTGAAAGATTCATTAGAACCATAAGTTTTGGTAAGGTTGTTTGCAGTTAAAACTGTATTTGAATTTACACTTTCTTTAGATTCAGAAAGAATCTGATTATCATTATTATTGTAATTATTTGTGTTTGTTTGGTTTATATTTTCAGTTAAAGTAGAATTTTGATTATTACCATTATTCACATTATCGTTAATAATATTTGTTGAATTAGATGCACTTATCGTTGAATTTACATTAGTGTTTATATCACTACTTGCAGATATACAAGATAGTGCCCCTAAGATAACAAAGCTAAATATGATTAATGATAATAAGATTTTAAATCTTTTATTTGTCATTGTTCACCTCATTTTGTTAGTAAACCTTTTCACTTTTTAAGTTTATTAATTCTTATGAGTATTTCAAAAGTATAAAATTTTTAAGCATTTTCATTATTTCAATTTAAAATTTAAAACTTTTAAGCATGGTGTCTTTATTTTAAGAAATAATAGTTAATTTAAGTGAGATGGTTATTTAGTGTTATAATATAACTTTATTCAATTATATAAAAGTTTTTATAGTATTTATTAAAATTAAATTTAAAAATATAAAAAAAGTTTTTGAAGGGAAATAAATTATCTTCCCTATTAATATTAATTAAATATAAAAATGTTTTTTAGAAACTTATTTCAGCTGAAATACTAGCTAAAGTAAATGAAGCAGTATTCCAATTTACAATATGCCCTAAACTATTTCTAGTACTTGTACAATCAGCACAATACCAAACTCCATCTACAAGAACTTGTGCCCAAACATGTCCAGTGTACAATCCACTAGTGAAAGTACATCCTTTTCCATGAACATATCTTGCAGGAATTCCTGCAGCTCTGAAAAGTGCAATTACTAAACTTGCTTGATCTACACAATTACCATAACCTTTAGTTAAAGTTCCTAATGCACCATATTTAGTATTTGCATAATAACTATAAGAAATATTATCTCTTACAAAATCATAAATTGCTGTTGCTTGTTCTAAAGTAGTATTTAATCCACTAATTAAACTAGCAGCTAAAGCTTGAATTTGTGCATTATTCACTTCACAATTTGCGGTTGCAACAAGATAAACGGATGTGTTATTAATAGTGTTCACATCGTTTATTCCAGAACCTGTAGTTTTTGTTGTTATATTTGTAGTTATATTAGTATTATTAGTTGTACTATTACCTGAAGAAATTCCAAATACTGAGGAATCTACATTTACAGTAGTGGGGAATGAATTTTTATCATCATAATATGATAATAATTCACAGAAAACATATACATAATTATTAAATGATATTTTTCCTAAATCATTAGATGAATCATATTTAGGTGTGTTACCATAACTGTTAATATATGCTGCAATTCTTGAAGCCATACTTATAACTGCACTTGCAGTTAAATTTCCACTAATTGATAAATCTGTAGCAGTCTTTTTAGTTATATTTATTATTTGAATGTCACTTGAAGATCCACTATTTATTTTATTAATAGCGGTGGTTAAAAGATATGCAAATTGGGCTTGAGTATATTGAATTCCATCAATTGTAACATAATTAGGTAATCTACCATAATCTTCAACATATGCCATTACTTCAGTAGCTTCAATAACAATATTGCTTATACTGATGTAACCTTCTTTGGTAGTTGTATTAGTTTTTGAAGTATTTGAAGTAGAATTATTTGTTCCAGGCCAATAAACAATCATAGAATTAAATTCATCTTCAGAAGCAGAGTAAGTTTTACTTCCTGAATATGAACTTTTTGTACTGTAATTTCCTGGAGCTAAATTAATTTGTAAATATGCGTAACCTTCTGTATCAGTGGTTGTCCAATATATTTTACTTGCACTATTTGAGATTTTTGTAAGATTTAATGCAATATGTTGACCTATAATTGGATTTCCATCAATATCTATTAATCTAACAGTAAAGTTTAATCCTTGACCATAAGTTTCTGTAAAATCATTGGTTATAAGTTGAGTATAATTACTTGATGTTTCAGCACTAGCTTTTAATGTTGTTGGGTTAATAGTCAAAGTATTAATGGTGGTAGTTTGATTATAATTTTCTGTTCCATTATATATTGCAGTTAAAGTATAATAACCACTTGTGAATTCTTCTGTATTAATGGTTACAGTACCATTATTATCACTTGTTAATATGTAAGTTTTGTCACTACCATCTTTACTTTTTATATTTATTCCAACTATCTGGTCTGCTAATGGGAGACCTTGGATATCAGTTAAGTATAATGTGTAATTTTTAATATTACCATAAAAGGTATTAATATCTTCACCATTAATGTGGGTATTGATTTTGTTTATAGTAATAGAATTAATAACAGTATTTCCATTGTAATTACTGGTTATTGTATAGTTTCCAGTATTAAGACTTAATGATAAACTTGCAGAACCATTATTATTGGTTGTTATGGAGTAATTTTTGTATTGGCCATTTGTATTAGTTAAGTTTATTAATATGACTTGATTACTTAATGGATTTCCATTTTGATCTGTTAGGTTGACAGTAAATGAATTATTAGTACCGTAGTCAGCAGTTACATTATTTGTAATAATTGAAATTTGATTTTCTGATTCAAATTTATTAGCTTCGTTTGAGTTATAAATATTTAAAAAATCGTTATTATCATTATTATCAGTTGTTTCATTGTTTTTAATCTCTGATGTTAATGTGTGTGCTGTGCTGTTATTGTCTATATTTATACTATTATTGGTTGTATTATTGGAGTTTATATTTGTTCCTATTGGGGATATGTTGTTATTACTTGTTGCAGAAATGCATGATAAAGCACCCAATAGGATACAACTAAATATGACTAGTATTAATACGGACTTTAGCTTATCATTTATCATCCTTCACCTCATTTTCTTTATTGTCCTGTTCACTTTATTGATTTAAAGATTATTAAACGTATTTCGTTAAAGTAGTGTTTTAAGCTTTAATCCCATTTTTATAATAAAATTGAGTAAATCTAAATCAATTAAATATAGTGGCTTATTTAACGAATTTCGTAAAAATTTATAGTGAACTTGGTTAATTACGTAATAATATTAGCTTAATGAGGTATATAAAAGTTTTGGTAAATAAAAGCAAAATTATATATAAAAGAGCTTTAATTTTTAAAAAAAGTTAATTAATTAAAGAAAAAAGAAAAATAAGAAAAATTAAAAATTTTTAAATTTTAATTTGGGTTGCTACTAAAACTAACATTAAATCCATTATATGTTAAAAATGCAATTTGGAAATTATATGAAATTCTAGTACTACTTGGAGTTATAGTGCTATGTTCACAAACAACTTCTCCAGTAATTGCAGGAATACCTGCAATATTCACATTATCTTGTAAAGCAGTAGGATAAACTTGTCCAGCATAATCAACGATTTGTAAATATATATCACTATTAATACTGTGAGTGATATTGTACATCTTATTAGCCATAGTTGCACTTTCAGCATTAGGACTGTAAGCAGCCATAATTACATTTTCACCAGGTAATCCTCCAGCTTTAGTTCCATGCATATCACCAAATGTTTGAACATTTAAACTTAATGCTAATTGGATTAATCTATTTGCGACTGAACCAGTAATATTAGCTTGTCTGTTTGGATCAACACCATTATATTCTCGTACACTTAGTTGAGCAGTATAAGGAATTAAACTACATATCATATATACAGTTCCGTTAATTTCATTTAATCCAGATAAATATTCTGCCATTTGATATGCTGCAGCTTGGGAAGGTAATTCGTTTCCGTGGATTCCTGCATTTATAAATACAGTTTTTCCATTTCCATTACCGAATTTAATTAGTACAGTTCCTTGTTTTTCGAGGGCAATTATTTCATCAACAATTCCTCCTCTTGAAGTTGTACTTTTTATATAGTTGTATAATACAGTATTTTGTGTTATATCTCCACCAGTTCCCCAATTTAAGAGGGTTAAAGTGTAACCTTTAGATATGTTTATAGCACTGGTAACACTGTTTCCTGCATATGTTGCAGTTGCAATATAGTTTCCACTACCTAAACTAATTGGTAAAGTTGCAGTACCATTTTCATCAGTGATTACATAATAAGTTGCACTAGCTCCTCCTGTTGCACGTTGTAATTTTACACTAATATTTTGTCCAGCAGTAGTCATATTTGGACCTACAAGTTGAACAGTGTAATTTGCAGTTTCACCATAATTTATAATTAAATCTGAAACAGTTAATCCAACTTTAAGAACTTTCATACTATTATTAACAGCACTGTTTAAATAATGTTCTTTTGTATCAGAATAAAATGCTTGCACACTATATAATCCTGGAGCAAGGTTTATTTGTAAATAACCGTATCCTTCAATATCAGTTGTTGTCCAATAAACTTTAGATGCCATATTTGATAATCTTGTTAAGTTTAAAGCTAAATGTTGTCCTACAATTGGGTTACCTAAAATATCAGTTAATTTAATAGTATAATTTTGCCCTTCACCAAAGTATTCGACAAAATCATAACCATAAAGTAATGTGTTTTTAGGTATTTCAGTAACATTTAATAAGAAATTAACAGTTTGATCATCTATTTTTGCAGTTACATTTACAATTCCTATTTCTGGACTTGTATAAATTGTTGTCATAGTTCCGTCAGTTAAGTATCCTTCAGTTACTGTGAATTTTCCAGTTTCTGCTTGGAATTTAACATAATTAGTTGGTAAATTAACACCTAAGTAATATGTTTTTTTACCATCAGTATAAGAATTTAGAGTAATTTCTATAGGAGTGGTTTGGTTAACCATTACACTATCATAAGATTTTATGCTAGCAATTACAAAACAGTTTGTATTTACATTTGTTAATGTATTTATTTCTGGTTCGTTTCTTCCCCACCAGTTAAAATTGGTGTTAGATTTAGAAGTGTTAGTTACATATATTACTTTGTTAATAATTGAATTTCCAGTAATTATGTTGTATTGAATAGTTGCAGTTCCTGCATAAACACCACTTCCAATATTTGCGGTGTTGTTAATAATGTAACTTGATTTGATGTTTACATTGCCTGTGGTATAAACTGCTCCTCCTTGGTTAGCATTGTTATTCGCTAAGTTACTTCCAGTTATGAGGATATTTCCAGTGTTTGTTGCATCGATTGCTGCTCCGTTTTCAGTAGTTTTTCCATTAATTAAGTTTAAATTGTTAATGGTTAAAGTTCCTGTGCCTGCAAAATTGATTATACGGGCAGTATTTGCACCATTAATAGTGAAATTATTACCATTAATTGTGTAATCTTTGCTTGAAATTGTGATTCCATTAATATAATTTGCATCTGTGGCAGCATTATATGTATAATTTTTATCTAAAGTGATTGAGTTTGAGTTGCTGTTAATAAGTTTTTGTAAATCAGAATAAGTTCCTGTTGATTCTGCACTTGCAGTTTGAACAGAATTTTCATTCATTGTACTAACTTCATTTATAGTTGTTATGTTAGTATTAGAACTTATAGAATTGGTAGTTGCTGATGTAACACTGGTTGTGTTGTTATCTGCTGCACTAACAGCACCTAAACTACAAATAAATAATATAAAAATACTTATCGCTATTATTTTATTTAATTTTCTAATCTTCATTCACCTCTCGAAAAATTTATAATTAAATTTTAATAGGACATATTAAATTTGTTGTGAATGTTTATTAATTATTTCGATTTCTAAAAAAAAGTAATAATAAGTATTAAATAAGTATTAAAAAAAGAATTTTAGAAAAAAGTTTATAATTCTTTTTTCCACCAAATAAGAACCCAATCGCCCTTATCATTAGGATTTTCCCACATACCTTCACTATTTTGAACTAATGATTTTCTGAAGTGTTTATCCAATTTTTCACGCTCTTTTTCAGAGACATTACCCACTCTCCAATTAAATCTTTCAATAGCTTCATCAATATTAGCATAACCCTTTACACTTTCACATTCCAGATTAACAACATTAGGATGAATCCCCATACTAACTAATAAATTAAATATAATACTATAATCTGCATGTTTTTTAGGATTTTTTTTACCAATCGCTTCTAAAGCTTTATTAGTCTCTCTACGATTATTGGGGCCATAAAATGTAATATAAACATACTTTTTAGCAATATCATTTAAATTAGAAAGAACTTCTTTCATCTCATAAGCTCCACTAATGGATCTAGAAGCTACAATCACATCATATTGTCCAATATTATCCTTATTTAACTTAAGAATATCATGACGTAAAGTTATTATATTACTCAATCCCTCATCAATCATTTTTTCCTGAATTAAATCTAACATCTTATCAGATTTATCAACTGCAAGAAGATGACTGCACTTTTTAGCAAGAGGTATTGTAATTGTACCTTCACCACATCCAAGATCCATTACAGTATCATTTTTTGTTACTTTAATATAATTTAATAATTTCTCAGGATAATCATCTTTTGCAATCCATTTTCCAAATTTTTCAGCAACATCATTCCAATCTTTTTTATTATTTGGTTTTTTATCCCCTAATTCCCTTTTCCAAATATAATCCCAATCGATATCATTAATACTTAATTTGTCTTCAATTTTCATTTTTTAATCCTTTAATTTTTATAAATCCTCTACTTTTTTCCACCAAATCAATACCCAATCTGGTTTGTCTAAGGGATTTGTTAATTTTCCTGTTTGAGGGTCAACTTTAAGGGATGTTTTTAAAAATTCACGTAATTGATCTTGTTCATCTAATGTGAAATTATCAAGTTTCCATTTACCATTAACCATAGCTTCATCAATATCTTTATAAGTTCGTATTGGGCCAACATCAAGATTTAAAACATTTGCATAAATTCCCATTTCTTTTAATAAATTAAGAATTATAATATAAGAAGGGTTTTCAATGTATTCACGATTCATATATTTGAAAAATTCTTTTTCCATTCTCCAATTATTTGGTCCAAATAATGTTATAAAAACATATTTGTTAGCAACATCATTTAAATTATATAATAACTCTTCCATTTCTTTAATAAAATTAATACTACGAGATGCAAGAACAATATCATGATGTCCTATATTATCAACATTAACATCAGTAATATCCATGTTAATTGTTTCAATATTACTTATTCCTTGTTCATCTGACTTTTTATTTAATAATTCAAGCATTTTTTCAGAAGAATCCACGGCTGTGACTTTTTTAACTTTTTTACTTAAAGGTATACTCACAGAACCTTCTCCAGAGCCAATATCAAGTAATGAATCTTCATTATCTAATATTAAATTATCAAAGAGTCTTTCTGTGTAATTATCTTTTTGGTTCAATTTTGCATATTTCGGAGCAGCTTTATCCCAATTTTTTCTTGCTCCTTTATCTGATTTTTCTTTAATTTTCTTTTTCCAAAAATATTCCCAGTCAATGTCGTCTATATCTTCAATTTCAACTTTAAATAACATTTAAAATATCTCCTTAATTATTTTTTCCACCAAAATAAAACCCAATC
>Ga0116193_1000488_pt1 | contig 37093 bp, 33 predicted proteins | sample AD_UKC115_MetaG_FD_89892 | JGI IMG/M metagenome (GOLD analysis project Ga0116193, IMG submission 89892) | Active sludge microbial communities of municipal wastewater-treating anaerobic digesters from Hong Kong - AD_UKC115_MetaG | ecosystem: Engineered > Bioreactor > Anaerobic > Digestate... | reverse complement strand
ATGACCAGGTACACGCTGGCGCTGTTACCATTGGTAATCCAGTTTTTAGTTCCATTCAGGAGGTAATAATCTCCCATATCCTCTGCCGTTGTCCTTTGTGATGTGGCATCACTTCCTGCTTCGGGCTCGCTTAACAAAAAGGCACCAATATATAATTCGCCGTCTTTTTTCCCCTGGGCAAGTGGTACCAGATATTTTTGTTTCTGTTCTTCTGTGCAAAATTCCTGCAAGCCATAACAAACCAGGCTATTATTAACGCTCATGCATACACTAACACTGGCATCCACTTTACTGATCTCCTCCATGGCCAGTACATAACTGATGGTATCCATACCGGCTCCGCCATATTCTTGTTTTACCATGAGGCCCATCATCCCCAGGTCGGCCAGTTTTTCAATTTGAGTTTTGGGAAATTTTTGAAGTTCATCCCGTTCTATAACCCCGGGTAAACATTCATTTACGGCAAAATCTCTGGCCGCCTGCTGAATCATAAGCTGTTCTTCGGAAAAACTGAAATCCATAGTTCGTTTTTAGTGCCGCAAAATTAAGGATTGGCGGGTTATAAATGCCGGTTGGGGATATTTTAAACCCGTATAGATTTCAATTTACGACCTGTTTAATTTTTTGGTATGGGGTGCCCGCCAGTTTGATTCCATTTTCCTGATTTTTAGTTGTTTATTTTAGCTATTTTGGCCCTGGCGGAGGATTTAGAAAGTGAAAATTTGGGGAATATTGCCAAATCCTAAACATAAATTGTAATTTTTGAAATTGAAAACCGATAAATATGAAACGAATACTGATTTCATCCGGTTCTGAATTTGAAATGAAAATTGGATACTCCCGTGCGGTAGTTGATGGACGATGGGTATTTGTATCGGGTACCACCGGTTATAATTATTCTTCGATGGAGATACCCGCATCCATTGAAGCGCAGACTGAAAATTGTATTGAAAATATAAATGGAGCCCTGCAAAAGGCCGGTGCCCTGCCCGAAGATATTGTAAGGGTACGATATATTCTTCCCGATGCGAAGGAATTCCCAAAAGTGTGGCCTCTGTTAAAAGACTGGCTTGCCGGTGCCATGCCTGCAGCTACCATGATGGCTGCCGGCCTTGCCAGTCCGTTAATGAAAATTGAAATTGAGGTTACTGCCCTTAAAAGAAATGAATAGGGGTTTCTGCTTGTATCTTTGAATAAAATTATTTTGAATCAGGCAAAGCAAAATCTTCGGGTACAACAAGTTATCGCACTGCTTTCGGTAGTGTTGCTTGCTGTCAAGTTTTTTGCCTGGATAATCACGGGTTCCGTAGCCATTTTAACGGATGCACTGGAGAGTATTGTAAATGTAGTGGCTGGATTTTTCGGCGTGTACAGCCTGTACCTTTCTGCAAAACCAAAAGATCTGGAACACCCCTATGGGCATGGTAAGATCGAATTTATTTCTGCTGCATTTGAAGGAGCGCTTATTTCCTTTGCCGGCCTGCTGATTATTTATAAAGCAATTCTTAGCCTGAGCCAGCCCCATGCCGTAAGTAAACTGGATCTGGGTATTTACTTAGTTGCAATTACCGCAATAATTAATCTTTTTGCCGGCTTATACTGTATCCGAATTGGCAAGAAGAATAATTCACTTGCCCTGATTGCCAGTGGGAAACACCTGAGTTCGGATACGTACACTACTTTCGGAATTATAGTAGGGTTGCTGTTAATTTATTTTACGGGAATACAATGGCTTGATAGCGTGGTGGCCATGATCTTTGCCCTTATTATATTGTACACCGGTATACGGATTATTCGAAGTTCTGTAGCAGGTATTATGGATGAAGCTGATCTGAACCTGCTGCGCGAGATGATTACTATGCTGAATTCTAAACGGAGTCCCAATTGGATAGATCTGCACAATATGCGCATCATCAAATATGGACCCATGTTACATATTGATTGCCATCTTACGGTTCCCTGGTATTTTAATGTGGTGGAAGCCCATCAGGAAATTGAAAACCTTTCTGAAGAAGTGAAAAAACATTACGGAAGATCCATTGAATTGTTTATACATTCAGATGCCTGCGTCGATTTTTCATGCCCGATTTGTGAAAAAATGGATTGCCCGGTACGGAAACATCCTTTTGTTAAGAGGATTGACTGGAATCTGGAGAATGTATCGGCGAACCATAAGCACAGTCTTGACTCATGAGCCTGTCATTTAATAAAGCGTTTTGGGATAACCGTTATCTAATGGACCAAACGGGATGGGATTTGGGGGAAGTATCTCCTCCTTTAAAGGGGTATTTTAATCAGCTTAAAGATAAGTCTGTTCGTATTTTGATACCCGGGTGTGGGAATGCATATGAAGCGGCCTGGCTGATGGAAATGGGATTTGAAAATGTTACCCTGGTCGACATCTCGGGGATACTGGTAAATGAGTTGAAAAGGAAGCTCGTTCAATATGACGGGCAACGGGTACATATCATAGAAGGTAATTTTTTTGATCTCTGCGGAGAATTTGATTTAATTATAGAGCAAACCTTTTTCTGCGCATTGCATCCCTCTTTCCGAAGGCAGTATTCCAACAAGATGTTTGAACTCCTGGCCCCGGGGGGCAGACTGGCGGGTTTATTGTTTAACCGGGAATTTGAATCGGGCCCTCCTTTTGGCGGATCATTATATGAGTACCGTGAATTATTCTTTCCCCAATGGGAAATTAAGACCCTGGCTCCCTGTTATAATTCAATAATTCCAAGAACCGGTTCGGAATTGTTTTTTATTTTTCAGAAACCAAAATAATAATGCGATACCCCTATTGTATTAACCGCATAGTAAATAAAAAATGACTAAGTATGAAATTGCATTTTTTCCAAAATTTCCACTACAAAATAACCTAATGCCGCCGCTGCAAATCCAATAATCAGCATCCTTAATGCACTTCCGGTGGGCGACATTCCGGAAACCCGGCCTTTGAAATACCCTGATAGTAACAGGCAAGGAAAGGCGAGCCAACATGAAAGTTTCAGGGCCGCTTTTGAATCGTCCAGGGCTATGTAGGGCAGGAGTGTAATAAAGCCGCCGGTGAGGTATGAAAGAAAAATTGTTATTGCTGTCTTTTGGGGTGAACTGCCAGACACCGACTCCCGGTTTAATTCATAATTTGTAACCAATAGAATCCAACGGTCATGCTCTCCAGAAATATCCAAACCGGCCTTTTCCCGGATATCTTCTCCAATACCTAAATTAGTTAACCGGCTCTCTGTTTCTTTCAATTCTGTTTCCTGCCATGGTATGCCATCGGATCCCCCGGAATGATTATTTGCGGGGAAGATCTCCTGTTCTTCCTTCCTGGCAAAATAGCCGCCCAGGCCAAGCAACAATGCAGCCCCTAAAATAAAAGCAGCTGTGATTATCACGACGGTCGAATTATTCCCGGCATATTTACAAACCGCTACTGAAATCGCAAAGGGGAGGACAAGGCCATCATTTATTCCAATAAAAATTATGCCAGGGAAATCCGGGCTTCTTTTAAAATCCCCATCTGCCAGCAACCGGCCCTGTTGATTTCTACCCATTCCTTATGACTTACCGTAACTGGTTTCAAATTGTTTTAACGAAGCGGAGATAATATTAACCGCTTTATCTATTTGTTCCGCATTTATAACGAGTGGTGGCGCAAAACGAATTTTATCGTTGTGCGTGGGTTTGGCCAGCAACCCCTTTTCCATCATAATCAGGCAAATATGCCAGGCGGCTTCGGGGTCGGAATGTTCAATTTCAATAGCGTTCAATAAACCTTTTCCTCTTACGGTCCGGATGAATGGAGAATGAATGTTTTGAATCCCCTTTCTAAAGCGTTCACCCATCACCGTTGCATTGGCGCCCATTTCTTCCTCTTTTAATACCTGGAGGGCTTTCATTGCTACTGCGCATGAAAGCGGGTTGCCACCATAGGTGCTGCCATGTTCCCCTGGTTTAATGGTGAGCATAATTTCATCATCTGCCAGTACAGCGCTAATGGGAAGAATGCCGCCACTGAGTGCTTTCCCGAGTATTACAACATCAGGCCTAACTTCCTCGTGGTCGCAGGCCAACGCTTTACCCGTTCTCCATAATCCTGTTTGAATTTCATCCGCAATCATTAACACGTTGTATTCTGAACACAGTATTCGTATTCCTTTGTAATAGCCCTCATCCGGTACAATTACTCCGGCTTCTCCCTGAATGGGTTCAAATAAAAATCCAACCACGTTTTGGTCCTGTAAAGACTTTTCGAGTGCGGAAAGGTCGTTGTATGGAATCATTTCAAACCCGGGTATATAGGGTCCGAAATTATTTTTGGCGGTTGGGTCGGAGCTAAATGAAATTACGCCGGTGGTCCTGCCATGGAAGTTGTTCTGGCATACCAGGATCTTTGCCTGGTTTTCCTGAACTCCCTTTTTTTCGTATCCCCATTTTCGTGCAAGCTTGATGGCTGTTTCCACGGCTTCCACTCCCGTATTCATGGGAAGTACCTTATCATACCCAAAATAATGGGTGATGTATTTTTCATATTCACCCAGCAGGTTAGAATGAAATGCCCTGGATGTAAGCGTTAATTTCTGAACCTGGTCCACTGCGGCCTGAACGATGGCGGGATGACAGTGTCCTTGGTTAACGGCCGAATAACCGCTTAAGAAATCGAAATATTGTTTTCCTTCCACATCCCACAAATAAACACCCTGGCCTTTTTCCAATACAACTGGAATCGGGTGGTAATTATGGGCTCCAAATTTATCTTCCAGTTCAATGGCATGTGCGGTGGAAGTAGTATGCATCAATTTTGTTGACATAGCAAAAAGTTTAAACGTAAATAAAAAGAAAAGTTTGCCCAGGTGGGGTAATCGCAGAAGAATTATCCTCGATGATTCAATAAATCGAGGTTCGCGGAAAGAAATGCTATGGTTGCATTTGATTTGATAAAGCAAATTTAGTCAATCATAGCCATTTAAAGACACAGCTTTCGGGAAGTTTCAGGGATTTAACCGGGCCTTTGGGGAAGATTCCAAAAATTGTGCTTCCACTACCCGACATAGCCGCGTAAATAGCCCCCTGGCTGATACAAGCCTGTTTTATTTCTTCTAATACCGGAAATGCCCTGAATACAGGAACTTCAAAATCATTCATAAGATGTTCCTGCCATTGGGTAATGGGTAAATTCAAAATTTCAGCTATATTAACCTCCGGTTTTGAAGGGATTACCTGCGAAAAAGCCCAGGCGGTCGAAATATGAATTCCGGAGTTAATTATTACGATCCTGTATCCTTCCAGGTTCACCAGCGCAGGCAATAGAATTTCTCCTCTCCCAGTTGCCAGACAGGGTTTGTTAATTAAGAAAAAAGGACAATCGCTACCCAGGCTTAATGCCATTTCCGCCAGTTCAGCCTCCGGAATCCTTAAATTAAATTGGTCATTAAGTATTTGTAGGGTAAATGCTGCATCGGATGAGCCACCTCCAAGCCCTCCGCCGGTAAATATGGTTTTATGTAAATGTATATTTAGTGGTGGGAGATATGGAAACCTTTTCCGGGTAAGCGCTACCGCCCGCAGGCAGATGTTATCATTTATTGTGCCGGGGATCGGTAAACCGGTTTGTACAAAGGAAGATTCTTTACCTTTTAAGACAGGTACAATTTCAAGAGCGTCATGAAAGGGGATGGGGTAAAACAGGGTTTCCAAATCATGGTAACCATCTATTCTTTTATTTACAACTCGTAATCCAAGGTTGATTTTTGCGTTGGGAAAATTAACCATGAAGATATTATCAATCTGCGTTCCGGCTTTTTAATTCATCGCGAATGGCTATCGCTTTTAGGTAATCTTCATATTCCAGTAACTCCTGGAGGCGGCTTTTGAGCTGATCAACCGTCATGGCTTTCAGGTTTTCCTGCGATGGCTCATCACTGGAAACATGGGATGATTCACCGGTAGAAATTTTCCTTTGCTCTCCTTCCATCATCTGGCCGGCCTCCCCAATAATATTTTCATAAGTATAAATGGGGCATCCAAAGCGGACTGCTAAGGCAAGCGCATCGGAAGTGCGGGAGTCGATCTCGGCTGTTTCTTTGTCTGAACTGCAAATAAGTTTCGAATAAAATATTCCTTCCTGGAGGTCATTAATAATTATTTCATGAAGCTTGATGTTAAAAGCCATCATGAAATTTTTCATCAGGTCGTGGGTGAGGGGACGGCTTGGGAACATTTTTTCCAGCGCTACGGCAATTGCTTGTGCTTCGGCCCCTCCAATTACTATGGGGATCCGCCTAATTCCATTTACCTCGCCCAAAACTACCGCATAAGAATGCGTTTGCGTGATGCTATGAGATAACGCAACAATTTCGAGTTCAATTTTTTTCATCCCTGCCATCCGCTGTTTTTACAAATATAATATAAATGCCTTCCAAATTAGGGAAGGCATTAAAAACATGAGGTTAATTTTCAATTTATCAGGAAATTCCCTTTAATTTTTTAACCGCTTCCGTAATTTTTGGAACCACCTCAAAAGCATCGCCCACAATTCCATAATCTGCTGCCTTAAAAAATGGAGCTTCCGGGTCTTTATTAATTACAACAATAGTCTTACTCCGGTTCACACCCGCCAGGTGTTGAATGGCACCGGAAATACCAATGGCGATATAAAGGTTAGGCGCAATTGCCAAACCGGTTTGCCCTACGTGCTCATGGTGTGGCCTCCAGTCTGAATCTGCCACCGGACGGCTACAGGCAGTGGCGGCACCGAGTGCATGGGCGAGGTCGGTTACCAGGTACCAGTTTTCGGGCCCCTTTAATCCCCGGCCCCCGCTTACCACAATTTCCGCTTCACTTAATGAAACCTCACCGGTAACTTTTTCTGTTCCGGTAACCGTTACTTTAGGTTGGGGTACAGAAGCTGCGAAAGGCACCAGTTCTGCCTTTTGGCCGCCATCTGCAATATGGAAAGCATTGGGGTTTAAAGAAATAATTTTTTTTGCCGATAGGATTCCTACGTTGGCAAAGGCCTTACCACTGAAAACCGATTTTCTAACTACAAAACCGTTGGATGTATCCGGCAATGCCGTAGCTCCGGCAACAAGGCCTGCTTTTAATTTCGCACTTAACCTGGGAGCAACGGATTTTCCGTACGAATTATTTGAGAAAACCACAATCGTGGCTCCTGTTTTTTCAACGGCTTCGGATATAACGGCAGTGTGTACCTGCGCATCTAAATTATTAAGGGATACATCGGAAAGGGTATGTACCTTTTTAATTCCCTGCAACCCCAACAGAGAGGCATCTTCCGAAATGGTTCCGGCAATTAAGGCCTCGGCAGTAGTTCCCGTTTGGGCTGCCAGTTCTGCCGCATAGGTTGCGGCCTCTAATGACGATTTTTTTATTTTGCCATCGGCATGATCAATTATAACAAGTACCATGAATATTTATTTGGAATATAAATCGGTGATGAATTAAATTACTTTGGCCTCATCGCGAAGAAGGCGAACCAATTCTTCCGGTTGGTCGGCAGGGATTAATTTTACCCCCTCCTTGGCCGGTGGAAGATCATAAGATACAATTTGAGTCAGTGCATCCACGGCTACCGGTTCCAACACCTTAAGCGGTTTGGTCCTGGCACCCATGATCCCCCGCATATTGGGGATGCGTTGTTCGGCCATTCCTTTCTGGCAGCTAACCAAAACAGGAAGTGTTACCTTATCCGTTTCTTCCCCTCCTTCAATTTCCCGGACACAGGAAACTTCATTTCCATCAAGGGTTAATTTTAAGGCATGGGAGATATATGGGATATTCAACAGTTCGGCAACCATTCCTCCGATAGACGAACCGTTATAATCGATGGTCTCCTTACCGGTAAGAATGAGGTCGTATCCGCCCTCTTTAGCTACAGAAGCAATTTGAGAAGCTATGCAAAAAGCATCTCCGGCTTCCAGGTTTATCCGGATGGCTTCATCGCCTCCCAGTGCAAGTGCCTTACGGATTATAGGCTCCGAATCGGCACCCCCCACATTTACCAGGTGAAGCACCGTTGAAGGGTCCGCTTCTTTAATTTCAATGGCCCGAACCAGGGAATACCATTCGTCGTATGGATTAATGATCCATTGAACCCCATCGGTGGCAAATTTCGTATTGTTATCGCTGAAAGCTATTTTTGCCGTGGTGTCGGGGGTTTTACTGATACATACTAAAATCTTCATTTAATTATTTTTGCCTCTGTTCACGATCATTCGCTACAAAGTTGTAATAAAAAGTTGTTTATGCAACTAAAGGCAAAGATAAGGCTTCAAATTAAATATCAAAAAAAGGAACTGTGCACAATAACCGGATAGAAAAGTTGAAAGAAATGCTTTTGGAATCAGGTTCTGATAATTTTATGGAACATGCCCTGGCCCTGGAGTATATTAAACTCGGGAACGATAACGAGGCCAGGCTCTTATTCGAAAATTTGTTACTTCGGGATCCCCATTATGTAGGATCTTATTACCACCTGGGAAAATTATTGGAAAGGGAGCAGGAAATAGAAAAGGCAAAATCGACCTATCTCCGGGGCATGGAAGAAGCGAAGGCCATTAAAGACCAGCACAGTTATAACGAATTGCAGGCAGCATTCGAAGATTTGACATACTAAACGAATGGACCTATTATCTTCATTCCGGCAGCATCTTGCTAAAAAGCAATTCTTCCAAAAGGAGGATAAATTATTGTTGGCTGCGAGTGGAGGAAAAGATTCTATGGCCCTGGCCCAGCTTTTATTGACCTGCGGATATTCGTTTTCCATGGCCCACATGAACTTTCAGCTTCGGGGGAAAGAAAGCGATGCGGATGAACAGGTGGTTTATGATTGGGGAAGGAAGAATAGCATTAACGTATTTATTAAGAGGGTAGATGCGGAAGCATATTCCGTGGAAAATAAATTGAGCATCCAGGAAGCCGCCCGGGAAATGAGGTATTCATGGTTTGCTGCCCTGGCAGAAGCTGAAGGCTTCTCAAAAATCCTTACGGCACATCATGCAGACGACAATGTGGAGACACTGTTGCATAAGTTTTTCAGGGGGACCGGGGTTGCGGGACTTACCGGCATCCGGGAACGCAGAGGAAACCTGGTAAGGCCCTTGCTATTTACTAACCGACAGGATATTTCAACTTTTGTAAATGAAAAGGCCATACCCTACCGGGAGGATCGTTCTAACCTAACTACAAAGTATACACGCAATTTCATCCGGTTGGAAGTTATACCCCTGCTTCAAACCCATTATCCATCTCTTGTTTCCAATTTGCAAGATACCATTCACCGGTTTATTGGGCTGGAAGGTGAATTGTTGGAAGCAACCGGGAAGATTCTTCGAAAATTGGAAACCCGTGAACAGGGGATTGTGAAATACCCCGCACGGGGGTTAATAAAATCGCCTTTTCGTATTCAGGTATGGTTGCAGATTTTACTGGACTCTGGTTTTCATGCATCCCAGCTACCGGAATTTGAAAAATTACTTTCCGCTGATTCCGGGAAAATCATGGCCTCGCCTTCTCATCGTATTTTAAAAGACCGTCGCTGGGTGGTTATTGCTCCCAGTAAGGATATAACATCCGAATTTTATATTATCAATAGAGAGGATAATTTAGTTACAACCCCTTTCGGAAATTTTTCAAAATCGGAGGTCGTTGATTTTTCTCCAACGGAAAGCCGGTTTATGGAGATTATTGACTCATCCCATTTAAAATATCCGTTAATACTGCGGAAATGGAAGCCCGGTGATTATTTTTTCCCTTTGGGGATGAAACACAAAAAAAAGCTAAGCCGTTTTTTTATTGATGAGAAACTTTCTCTTATTGAAAAGGAGAAAACCTGGGTGCTTGAATCGGACAAACGAATTGTTTGGGTGGTTGGCCTGCGAATTAGTGAGCGATTTGCGATTCGAAAAAACGGTGCCTCATTCCTGAAACTTTGCTGGCAACCGAATGTACAATTACCTCCCAAATAAGCTGGGGTTTTTTAATTGATCCAGAATAAACTGGAAGGCACCCGGATTCATAAATGCCACCAGTACAATGGCAAACAATAAACCAAATACCGCACCCCAAAGATGGGCATCGTGATTGATATGGTCGGTACCCTGTTTTCCCATATAAACGCAATAAATAATATACAAGACAGCATATACGAGTGCAGAAATTTTAATCGCGCCATATATATATATTGCTCCCCAGGGATTAAATAGGATAACTGCAAATACAACCGCCGACACAGCGCCGGAGGCTCCCAACGACTGGTATCCCGAGTCGTTTTGGTGTTTTAGGTAGCTGGGCAAATCAGAAACAACCAGGGCCATAAAATACAACAGGAGATAGGCGGCTTCCGAACCCAGATGAAGCTGCGAAAATATAAATTCGAGGTTTGTACCGAAGAAATACAACGTAAACATGTTGAAGAAAAGATGGATATAATCAGCATGCAGGAAACCCGAACTTACCATCCGATAGTACTGCTGTTGCCGTTTAACTCCATAAGGCCACATGATTAACTTCCGCATAAAATCGCGATTGGAAAATCCAATCAGGGATATTATTACATTGATGGCGATAAGAATGACTGTAATTGATTTATAATCGAATCCCATATATCTGTTTAGGTGTGATGATATTTTTCATTCCTTAGGATAGTGGCTGCCCGGTAAATTTGTTCTGCCAGGATGAGCCTCACCAGTTGATGTGGAAATACAAGAGAGGAAAGGCTCCAGGAGAAGTTTGCTCTTTTTAAAATTCCTTCGCTTACTCCATATGCCCCACCAATTAAAAAGATCATTGTCTTTACGCTTTCGTTGGCTCTCTGTTGAATAAATAATGCCAGTTTTTCGCTTGTTAACATTTTTCCTCTTTCCTCAAGCACTACCAGGTAGTCTTCGGGTTTTAACAGGCTCAATATAGTTTCTCCTTCTTTCTTTTTAAGATCGGCTTCTCCTAACATACCGGTATTTTTAGGAGATGGGATCAGTTGCCATGCTACCGGAAAATAATTTTTCAACCGGTGCGTGTATAATTCAATCCCTTCTTTTACAAACGGCTCGTGCGGTTTCCCTATACTCCAAAATTGTAATTTCATCTTTGCCCTTTACGAGTGGAAATTATAAAAATGGTATTCTTTCTCCTTGCATTTTCTTTATGGAATTTCCGAAAATTTCCCCTTTTTCTTATTTAATCTCAAGCTCTGATTTTTCTCTGTTATGAAGCCTGCCCATTTTCATCAGGTCAATCATAGAACCGGTTACAAAGTATAAAAACCATCTGCTGAACGCCCCATAAACGGCTTCTCCGGAAAATATCCGGGTAAGGCGTTTTTGCATGACCGGCCCAATGAATCTTCCAAAGGCGGTATCCATTCTGTCCTGACCCACTTTAAATAGAGTAAACAGCCGGCCATTGTACCAGGTATCCACCAGGTCCTGCCAAATTTTAAGCTCCCATTTTTGTTCCTTCTGGTACTTTTTAAAGGCAACCTCCGTGCCCACGCTAATGGTCTCCGCAAGGCGAAATGCCCCTTTTATGGCAAGGTAGGTTCCCGATGAAAATATGGGGTCTAAAAAGCCACCGGCATCACCGGTTAGAACCCAGTTCTGACCAAACATTTTTTCCGAAATGAGCTGGTAATTGTTGTATTGGTTTACAGGAACATTCCTTTGGAAACCGACGGTGAATTTTCGAAATTCATTATCCTGCATTAAGAAATTTTCATATTGTTCCTCCTTTGTTTTTCCAAAGGGCTCCAGGTGCTTGGGGTTAATGACAATTCCTACCGAAGTCCGGCCCGGTAATGGGATACGCCAGGCCCACCCTTTATCGAGCCGATGGAGGTGGATGTTGTACGGTTCAATGGGTTCGGTATGGGTTAAATGCGAGAACAGAGCCACATCTTTTCGATTGCCTTCTATGGCAGGGATGTCCAGGAGCCTGGCAATAGTGCGCGACCTCCCTGTGGCATCCACAATTAAATCTGGCTGGCCGTCAAAATAATTGTCAATTGCTTCGATAGTAACATTACTTAATTTAAGTTCATCTCCATTTCCGGTTTTTTCAATTTTGGCCGGGGTGTCAAAAAATTTTACTCCTTCTTTTAAGGCCAGATTAAAAATGGCCCGGTCAAAATCTACCCGGGGTACATTATATGCATAATGGGGAAGGGATCCACCGCCTTTGCTAAAGGGGGAAGAAAAAACTTCAGCCTGGTTTAGCCAAACTGACGCTCCGGGTTTATATGTACTGAACGACTTAATTTCATCCTCCACCCCCAGCATTTTAAGGTAAGGAATTATGGCTGGGACCAATGATTCGCCCACGATTATTTCTGGCCTTTTGGGAATATAAAATACCGCCGTTTTTATTTTTTTTCGATTTAAAAGAATGGCCAGGGAGCATCCTGAAGGGCCACCTCCCAGGATCGCCACCGACTTTATTGATTTTCTCATAAAATTTAAATGCCTATAAATATCAAAATAATTTTAATACCAGGAAAAAAATATTCATTATTAAGGTTTTGCGTAAACTGTAAACAGGAGTGGCCCTGGAAAAAAACTTCGTTCAAAAAAAGAGATGGAAAAGTTTTGAATTGCCTATTAAAAAGCGTAAGTTTACGATGCAAGTTCCTACCGCTACCTACACCACATCCTCTGAAAATAGCCTGATTTGCTTTTAGGTGATTTACTCCTAATATGCTTTTTACCAGTCGAATTTTAAAGCTTTTTTGCTTTTTATTTGATTTTCCTGTCCTTGAAAATTCCACCTTGTTCTATTTTATTATTTTTTAAATGTGCAAGTATGGAAAATTTGTATAACGCCTATTCTAAAGAAATTGCTGGTCAGAACTATTTCTTTGTTAAGAAATATTTGACCTTCCCTGAGTTCAACAATGTACCGGATGTGCTGGTTGGTTACGGCATGCATGCCGATTTTGATAAAGCCTGCAAAATTGCTCAGGTTTCCGATCCCCTTATTAAAGAAAGGCTGAAAGGAATGCAGGAAACCCCAATTACGGAGGCAAAAGTATTTTCTTTGCCTACCCGTTTACAATCTGAACGAAGGCAAGCCAGGTAATAGCAGTGTCAGACTCCCTCTTATCTTTCAAATTGATTTATCCGTTTCGAATTATTTAAATGCAAACTGCCCTCTTAAATAAAAGGGCAGTTTGTATTATTGGATTTCAGAGAGCCAATATTTTTATAAAGGCTTAGCTAAATAATCCTCCTTTCTTTAGTTCCCTTGTTCCCTGGCCAATCAGGAATCCATTCTGATATATCAGGACTTTATAGGCGCCGTTTTGGAAATTTGATCCAGGTGCAAAAGTGAAGTTCACGTTTTTGGCCTTTGCGGTTTCCAGTTCAACAGGAACTTTTGCGGTGTAAGTTTTATCACCTTCTTCGCGGGTGGTAAACAAGCCTGAAGTGTTTTCGGAAGTTATGGGTTGTCCATTAGGGCCCACAATTACAACAAAAACATCGGTTTGCCCGGTTTGAACAATACGGTTTGATACATCAAAGGAAACAACCAGTTTATCTACTTTTTTAGCTTTTGTAGAAACCTTTTCTTTCCCATTGTTTTTAACCTTATACGGAGTGATTACAATATTTGAAGCATTCAGGGTGGAAGCTACATCAACTTTTTGTTCCAGCGCTTTGTTGGATGCCGTGGTGGTAACCAGGTCGGCAGTGAGTTTTTCCTTATCAGCAGTAAGCGCTGTCTTTTCCTGGGTTAGAGTTTGATTTTCCTGTGTTAGCCTTGCGATTTCTGTTTCCATTCCAGAAATTTTTTCATTAAGGCCATCGATCAGTTTTTTTGCTTTGGAAAGTTCGGAAGCAGTTGCATTCTTGTTATTCAGGATTTTGCGAATTTGTTCCTTCGCGGAAGCGATCTCAGCATTTTTCTCTGTTAACTGACTTTGAAGGCCTGTGGTAACAGTTGCCATCGAATCGAGCCGGGCCAGGGAAGCATCAAAACTGGATTGCAGTTCACTTTTTTCGGTGGAAATAGTTGCAATTTTTGTTTCCTGTTGTTGCATTACCCTGTTATTATTGGTGCGGTCGTAAGCCATGTATCCTCCAAGGCCTACCAATAAAACAGTTAAGCCGCCAATAATAATATTTTTTGTCCCCGAATTTTTCCTTTGTTGGTCGTTGGTTGCAGGGGATGTTGGACTGTTCGTACTCATAGAATTAAAGTTTAAAGGTTGAACTAAATAGGTGGGGTAGATTTTTTTCCTCCGGTATAAATTTGTTTCCTGCGCTACCTTTCCAAAATCGTGCCATCTTTTTTATTTTATCATTTTCATAGTTATAAAATTTTGTAAATCAATAAACTGTGAATGGATGATTTACTGAATAACACGATGGTTCATCCATTTTCCCCCTATATCTTATTTGGAGTGGCTTAACAAAATTTTAATTTTTTATCGTCTCCGAATTTTAAACATAGCCCGGTTCAATTTATCAAGGAACTGAAATTGTGTTCAAAATATTTCGTCATTTAAAATTCTGATCATGAAAAAACTATTACTCATTCTTATTATTTCCGGAGTTTTCATTTCCTGCAAACAATCGGAAGAAGCAAAACAAACCCCACTGGCTCCATTGAATGGCGCCGGTTATCTGGTTAGCAATGTTTCCACGGATGTACCACAACCTGCTCCTGGTGCAGAAGAAGAGGCCCCAATTATTATTAAAAAGAAAGCGAAAGCGCCCCGCATTATTTATGTGGAAGAGGAAGCGCCTGTGCAAGTTGTAAAATCGAAGCAGGTTTCAAATGAAACGGAAGCAACTACACAACCTGCCACTCCGGATTCTGAAAAAGAATCTTCATCCGCTTCAGAAGGGACAACGGAAAACACCGGAGCGGGATCAGGAGAAACTACTACAGAAGTTGAAAAGCCCCAGGTAAAGAAAAAAGGCTGGAGCAATGCCGCAAAGGGTGCAGTAATTGGTGGCGTTGCCGGAGCAATTGGAGGAGCTGTAATTAATAAAAAGAGCCGTGGTACAGGGGCAGTTATTGGAGCTGTGATTGGCGCTGCAGGAGGTTATGCCATTGGCCGCTCAAAAGATAAAAAGACAGCCAATGCCGATCCGTTCAATCTCGTAATGAATAATTAAGAATTTCTACCTGAGATTATTAAATGCTCCCACCGGGGCATTTTTTTTTGCCATTACCTTTGTACCTCAAAATTTAATGATCTTGGAGATTGAAATACTTAAATCAAAAATTCATCGCATAACCCTTACGGAGACCAATCTGAATTATGTAGGAAGCATCACTATTGATGAACGACTCCTGTTGGCTGCCAATTTAATTGAAAATGAAAAAGTGCAGGTGGTTAATGTAAATAATGGAATCCGGTTAGAAACTTATGTAATAAAAGGGGAGAAAGATTCTGGCATTTGTTGTTTAAATGGCCCTGCAGCCCGGCTTGGCTTACCAGGAGACATTGTAATTGTTATGTCTTATGCCCGGATGGATTTTGAATTAGCAAAGTTATTTTCACCCAGGATAATTTTCCCGGATTCAAAAAATAAACTTCCAAATCTTACGGAATATGGCAGTTAAACGGTTACTTATTTCGGGTAAAGTACAAGCTGTCTTCTACCGGGTTTCCGCTAAAGAAATGGCCGATCGCCTTTTCATTACGGGGTGGGTACGAAATTTACCAACCGGTGAAGTGGAGGCCATAATTTCAGGAACCGAATTGCAAATTCAGCAGTTTTTGGAATGGGCCTGGAAGGGCCCCAAAAAAGCAGTGGTAAATAATATAATTGTACATCAAGAACCGGATTCAAATTTTGATGGCTTCCGGATTAAATAACTTTGCAAATTATTGAAAAGCTAATCCGTTTTTCTACGAAGCGTTATTCCTGCATTTTTCTTTAGATCTCCCGAAAACCTCACTTCATGCCTTACATTCCCATCCTGAATAATGAGTAGCCCGGTGTTGGGAGGAATAGAACCTAAGGTTTCTGCATACATAACAATCTGGATTTCATCTCCGGTCCCATTGGGTACATAAACCGTTTTATGAATAGCCTTGGTGGAAAGGCCTTGTTTAGAAAGGATCATTTTCCCATTCATGATTACACTTACCGTATCCCCATCAACTTCCCCATTGTCGTATAAGGTGAGAAGGAGGCTGTCGGAATGAAAATAAATTGTTTCAATATTTTCCACCGTCCTTCCCTCCAATGCTTTGGCTGCCGATGGGGCCTTAGCCACGGTGGATTCTACTTTAGGTGCTTTGGGCTTCTCCGGAACAGGCTCTTCTATAATCGCGGGGGCCGGTGTTTCCTTGGCAATTGTTGGATTTTCAGTTCTGGCAACCACCACCGGAGCTACTATTTTACGGATAGGCAAATCCTTATATACAAAACGGACAACCGGTTTGGATTTCATCACCGGCAGGACATTTTGCAATTTCGTATAGGGTATCCTGTTAGATTTTATTACCTGTTTTGCTTTTAGCGCCGGATCAAGCGGAGTAAACGACATTTCCTGCAGCAGGTTCATTTCTGCAAGTTTCCTGGATACATCGGTAGGGGTGGTTGGGGTGACCTTTGCCAATTCAATATCTCCTGATGCCGACCGGAGTTCCCTGGTTTTGTCGGTTTCAAATGTGCCTTTTAGAGTGGGTGTATTTCCCTGCAATTGATAAATCAGTTTATTGTGCTGTTTTATCTTCTTTGCCATTTTATCATGAAAATTATCGTACAACAGGTCCTCGTCATCCGTAAAGAGCGTATTGCCCTCAGTCCGGACTTTAATTTTTCTTACCGCTACCATTTCTACCGAGTTTACGGTATAGGTAGTATAGGAGTATCCACTAAGAATCCCATTGCTGTCTGAAATGGCCAGTTCGTAGGGTAAGAACTTTTCCGTAGTCATAATCTTGCCTTTCCAGATGCCCGAAAAATCCTGGGCCATTGAACCAAGGCATATAAAGATGAATGATATAAGTAATCCTGATTTTTTCATAATTATATTTTCAGGCATGGATTGGAATTTACCTTCTGATAACTGAGCAGTATTATTATATTCGCCAAAGTTAAGACCTTGTAAATGGATAATACATCAATTTATAGCCTCCTTGCCGGCGTATCCGGATTATTATTGGGTATCCTTGTTGTGGTTGTAGTTTGGGTAAAGATGAGAAACAGGATTCGGGATCTGGAGGCTGTTCTAGAAAAGGGGCAGGCACAATCTGCCACATCAAAAAATTTGTGGGAAAAGGCTGAGGAGAAACTAAACCAGGAAAATAGAGTTCTAATTGCGAAGGTTTACCAATTGGAATCGGAAAAGGAACATTTAATAACTGATAATTCAGATTTAAAATTGAGAAACCTGGAATTAGACCAATTATTAAAGGAAGGTCAACCGGTAATTCATTCACTCAAAATGAAATTGATTGAAGCCAATAATACCATTGTTCGGTATAAAGCCCGGCTGGGATTAAAGGGTTAAAAGGATTAGCTATTAAATGGAACTTTTACCCCTGTTCCTATTTTCACTTTTTAAAGTTTGGGTTATTTAGTAAGTTTGAAAATTATGCGGCAATAGCTCAGTTGGTAGAGCATCAGCTTCCCAAGCTGAGGGCCGAGGGTTCGAATCCCTTTTGCCGCTCTATATTATGACGTCAAGAAATGTATTGATTTCCGGAGTAACCGGCAATTTGGGAAAAGCAGTTGCCCGAAAATTTAAGGAGGAAGGGGATAAGGTATTTGGGGTTTCTCATTCCGATCCGCCTTCAACTATTGATTTAGATGGTTTCTTCCGTATTAACTTAACCCATGCCAACGAAACTTCTTTGGCATGGGAAGAAATATTTAAATTGATGGAAAGGGTAGATGTGCTGGTATCCACAGTGGGCGGATTTGCCTCCGGTACTGTGGCCGGGTTAAAAGAAGAAGATATATCTACCATGTTTTCTCTGAATTTCTTTTCTACCGTAAATTTTGTTACTCCGGCGTTTAGAAAAATGATTTCGCAGAAGGCGGGGAGGATTTTCGTAATGGGTGCTAAAGCCGGGATTTCTGCGGAGGCAAGAAAGGCCGCCGTAGCCTATGGACTTTCCAAGGCTGCCTTGTTTAATTTTGCAGAATCCCTGAATTTGGAAGGGGAGAAACATGGAGTGGTTACATCGGTCGTTGTTCCATCCATAATAGACACACCCCAGAATAGGGAATCAATGCCAGGAGCGGATTACACAACATGGGTATCGCCCGATCAAATTGCTGCTGTTATTTTTTATCATGCATCTGAAGAAGCCAGGTTGTTAAGGCAACCGGTTATTAAAGCTTACGGTAATGTGTAATTGCAGTAATGAATTAATAAAATCTTCCGCCCTTTTTGGCAATACTTTGGTACCTGTTGTCGATTAATCTTCAACTCTCAACAATTCTCCAGCCATATTAAAGATAAGAACAAGATTGTTGTTAAGTTGAACCTCCTGATTACCTGATTGAAGTTCCCAACCTATGATAAAATTTGTAGCGTAGTTTGAGTTTACATAGGAAAGAATATTACTCGGTATAACACTGTCAGGAAGTTTTGTAGTCCCATCAATATCTATGATTTCCTTTTGCTTATTAAATTCTAATTTAACAGCACAGGATAATGTAATTTCATACATTTCATCATTCTCGTCAGTCTCTTTAATTGCCTTTGAAATGGAGCAACTTGAAAAGTGAGAGGAAACATAGTTTTTGATTTCAGTCGGTACATTTTGTTCTGGGATAACGGTCTCTTTGTCACACCCAGTCATAAAGAGCAGGGATAAAACTATTGTTCCTATCGTCATTAAAATTTTCATATTAACGATTTTTAAATTTTTATGCTACTCATTTATGGATTTTCACAATCTCCTTATTATTCAAAATTATTGAATTTTCCTGCATAGCGTACCCTTAGCTTGCAGGTAACAATTAAATTGGAGCCAGCCTGCCTGGGGATAATACTTCAATCCCACTACCATAAAAAGTTTTACGTGTTAGCGGGTATTATTCTGCTTCTCTATTCCAGATAATTTTCTTCCCAAATCCCAGGGCATTGTCGGTAAATTTTACCTGGTCCAATCGGATACAATAGATGTCCCCCTTAATGGCCATCGCCACCGGATGCCTTTTCAGGTATATTCTGGAGGCAACTTCCGAGTGCGGATGATCATTAGTTAATACCATCCCATTGAATTGAAGTCCTTTAACAAGTAATTTATTTAGCTTATCCGGTAAAATGGTTCCTGCAACTTTAGGATTGGAGCGAAGAATATCTACATGTAATGCACCGGGTGAAGATTTAAAAAGGAGCAGTCCGTTTTTTGCGTCCACAGCATAAAAGCAACTAAAACACCAGGGATGGTTATTGGCATCTACACAGCAAACCGTTGCACAGGTTTGTTTGTTTAAAAAACTCAGGATGGATTCGTTCATAAAACCTGTATTATTTTAACGGGGCATGCCCTGGCTATTTCTCTCGATTTGATTTCTTCTGATGTATGTACTTCGCGAGAATAAATGTATTTCTTTTCTGTTGCTTTTATTAAACTGGCTTTGCCATCCTTTTTAGACATGCGCCAAAGTTCGGGCTGGAGTTCGTAACAAATGCCACAGCCAATGCACTTATTCCGGTATTGAATTATCTTAGGCATCTTCTCTTGGAAGTATTTTATAAAGTTTATCGGTTTCCGTTACCCTTGCCAAAACCGGGAAAGTAATTTTATCACCCTTTCCTGCTGTTGTTCCTTCTGAGCCATTTACCATCAACCGGTTGATTTTCTCTTTTAACACGCCAATTTTGGGTCCGGTAACCATTAAGGTATCTCCCGGTTTTATTGAACCGCTTTCAATTAGAAATTCACCCACCCCAATCCTTGGATAAAATTTACTACCCCTGCCCACATATACTTTTTTTTCGATCGCTACCGATCCGGGGCCTTTTGTCCATTTTCCCAATTTATGTCCAAGATAATATCCTTCCCAAAAACCCCGGTTATATACGGCAGACAGTCTTTCCATCCACCCTGCAATTTTTTCAGAGGTATAGGAGTTATTCCCAATGGATATAATTGCTTCCCGGTAACATTCGGTAACCACCTGCACATATTCGGCACCTTTGCTGCGGCCCTCTATTTTGAAGACAGATACCCCCGCTTTCACCAGTTGATCGAGGATATTAATGGTGCAAAGGTCCTGGGCCGACATAATGTATTCGTTTTCCACTTTTAATTCTTCCCCCGATTCATTATCAGTTACCGTATAGGAATGCCTGCAATTTTGGACGCAAGCCCCCCGATTTGCCGATGCATTTTGACTGTGTAAACTAAGGTAACATTTCCCCGAAACGGCCATGCATAACGCACCATGAACAAAAACCTCCACTTTCATCAATTCGCCCGAAACCCCCTTTATTTTTTTTCTTTTGATGGTGGTACAAATATGCTCTACTTGTTTTAGGGTAAGCTCCCTTGCAAGTACCACTACATCCGCAAACCGGGAATAAAATTGTACCGTCTCAATATTACTCACATTTGCCTGTGTGGAAATATGAAGAGGGATTTTCATTCGGCAACATGGTTCAATTACTGCATAATCGGAAGCAATTACCGCATCTATTTTCTGCTTCTTCACTTCTTTCAATATGGATTGCAACAATTGCATGTCATGATCATACATCACAGTGTTTAGGGTGATGTAGGCTTTTAGTCCATTTTTATGGCAGGTTTTGGAAATTTCTTTTATATCCGCAATTTGGAAACTATGGGCCGACCGGGTTCGCATATTCAATTGTTCTACACCAAAATATATGGCATCGGCGCCTGCATTAATGGCGGCTTGCAAACTGCTGAAAGAGCCAACAGGGGAAAGTAATTCAGGTAAATGGGGCATCAAGCGATTTAAATTTGATAAGTTGATTGCGAATTAGCAGATGAATTGAAAATGAATTGAGATTTGGATTTTAGTAATTTGCCGCAAGTTAGGAGGGAGGAATTAGGATAGCCATGATGAGGATCAGTGAATCCGGTTTATTTTTACCGGGTTTTATTAATTTTTAAGGGAGGGATTTTTTTGATATTATTAAGGGATTCATAGGAAGAAGAATAGTTCCAAGACTTTTTCCAAATAAAATAACCCTACACTTCGTGTAGGGCTTTGTGACCCCGTCAGGATTATTTACAATGATCCCTTTCGCATTGGCCTTACCCAAAGCCCGGATTCGCTTCGCTCAGGGTTATTCTATTTGTACGCTTTGGCAAGCAGGCTTGCCTCGCTTCCAAATAAAATAACCCTACACTTCGTGTAGGGCTTTGTGACCCCGTCAGGATTCAAACCTGAAACCTTCTGATCCGTAGTCAGATGCTCTATTCAGTTGAGCTACGGGGCCAATCCTTACCCTTTCGGGGTAAAAATTTGGGAGTGCAAATATAAGGTAAAATGCACTTTGGACTATAATCCGTATAAAAAACTTTCGTGGATATAATCTACCACCGATTCCAGGCTTTTTGTTTCGTCGTACACCTTGAGTTGCCTGTCGGCACCGGTTCCATTTTCCAGGATTTTATGAACATGGCTGATGGCATGCTGGCTCCCGAAATGGGGAATCACATCATCCACAAAATCCAGCAACTCATAAATTAATACCCGGGTATTTACTTCCGCCTCTTTTCCAAAATCTATGAGGCTTCCTTCAATACCATATCGGCTGGCCCGCCATTTATTTTCATTTAGCAAGGCACGGGAGTACATCATGAAATTTAGATTTTGCGACCTGAGCATATACAACTTACCACAAATGGCCTGGAACAAAGCGGCAATGGTAATCGTTTCCTGAACCGTGAGTGGAACATCGCATACCCTGAATTCTACCGTATTGAAGAAGGGATGCACCCGTAAGTCCCACCATACTTTTTTAGCATTATCAATACAATTTGTTTTGATGAGCAATTTTATATAATTGTCGTAGGCCTCAATACTTTCAAAATAATCCGGAATTCCGGTTCGGGGAAATTTATCAAATATTTTACTTCGATAGGATTTATACCCCGTCTTTCTTCCTTCCCAGAAAGGCGAGTTGGTACTTAGTGCATATATATGCGGAAGGAAATACCTTGCACTGTTTGCAATATGTATAGCCATTTCCCGGGTCTCCATACCCACGTGTACATGGAGCCCAAATATCAGATTACTGCGTGCCGCTTCCTGCAATTCGTTAACGATTTCATTATAACGAATATGCTCTGTGATTAGCTGGCTTTCCCAATGCGAAAAAGGATGTGTGCCACTGGCTCCAATCCAAAGCCCCAGTTCCTCGGCAATGCCACTGATGGTTCGGCGAAGGGTGGCTACATCTACAAACGCTTCATCTATATTGGCACAAATATCGGTTCCAACCTCCACCACGGCCTGGTGCATTTCGGCCTTCACTTTATCCTTAATTATTTTCTGGCCTTCCTGCACTATTTTTTGCTTATGGCTTTTCAGTTCCCGGGATTCGGGATCTATGACCATATATTCTTCTTCAACCCCCAGGGTAAAATGCTTATATGAAATATTTGCCATACCGTGAATTACATTAGTTTTTCTTTATTTACGCTATGTTTAAGGTATTTGCCCCAGGTAAGGTTATCTACATTGGGCTTATGTTCCTTCGCTTTTTCTATGGCATATTTTGCGGCTGTTTCAACCACCCATTTAAAGTTTTCCTCGCCCACGCTGTTTACATCCGCATCCGGAGCCGGGTTGCAAAAATCAATCGCATAGGGTACGCCATCTCTTACGGCAAGCTCAACGGTATTAAAATCGTAGCCCAGATAGGTACATATCCTCAAAACAATTTCTTCCATCAGCCTGTGCCTTTCGGCGTTGGGTTTAAAATCGGCAACATACCTTAAATGATGCGGGTTGCGTGGTTCGTAAGGCATGATGCGGACATACTTTCCACCAATGCAATAGCAACGATAATATTCTTCAAATTTTATTTCTTCCTGGAGCATCATAACCAACTCTCCGGTTTCTGCATGTTTCTCAAAAAACTCATCCTTGCTGTTTAACTGATACACACTTTTCCAACCTCCGCCGGCAAAGGGTTTCATATAAGCGGGGAAGCCAATATAGTCGAAAATTCCATCCCAATCGAGGGGATACGCCAGATTTGAAAACGATTCATCCGATGTGTCCGCAGGAAGATCCCTTGATGGAAGGATTACCGTTTTTGGAACCGGAACCCCAATTTTTGTAGCCAGGCAATTGTTGAAAAATTTTTCATCTGCACTCCACCAAAAGGGATTATTGATAACCGTAGTCCCGCAGAGGGCGGCATTTTTTAAGTAGGCGCGATAAAATGGCACATCCTGCGAAATACGATCGAAAATTACTGCATAATCCGTGGCCTCACCCTGCATTACTTTGTCGATCCTCACCGGTTCGGCAATGATGCCATCCATGTTCATGCTGTTTATTCGTTCAATAAATGCCATTGGAAAACTTCTTTCTTTTCCAAACAAAACGCCTATTTTTTTCATGTTGAGGGGGATTGAGAGTGAAATGAATAAATGATGCTATTAATCAAATGTATTTTGGAAATGGTAGAAAAACAAATTATGTTTCTGCCTAAAAAATGCCTTAAAGCCAGCCCGATTTCTTAATTTTGGGGGATATGATTGCTGGGAGTACCAACTGCATTAAGCTGAACCACCACCTTATAATTTCCGAATCCCTTAATCGCGCTGTAAAAGTTGATTGTTATATCCCCACCGGTTTAAAATCCGGCCAATTGCCCGACCTGTTACTTATTAACGATGGGCAGGACCTGGCAACGATGGACTTTGAAGATATCCTGGCTGCTTTAATAGGAGAGGAAAAAATTAACCCGGTTTTTTGTGTGGGGATTCATTGTGCCCCCGATCGTAAAAATGAATACGGCACTGCCCATATCCTGGATTATAAGGGCCGGGGTAAAAATGCAGCAAAATTTACTGCATTTGTTTTTGAGGAATTGATACCCTTTATCCGGAAACAATATCGAATTGAGTCGTTTTACCGGAAAGCCTATGCCGGGTTTTCGTTAGGTGGGCTTTGTGCTATGGATATTGTTTGGAACCACCCGCAGGAGTTTTTTCTTTGTGGAGCTTTTAGCGGTTCTTTCTGGTGGAGAGACTGCGACCAGCATGCCGAAGAATTTGATGAGGATAGCCACCGCATCATGCAACGGCAGGTTAGGGAAGGAGGCTTTTACCCCTGGTTAAAATTTTTCTTTGAAGTGGGCACTAAAGATGAAACCGCCGACCGGAATAATAATGGAATTATTGATTCTATTGACGACACCCGTAGCCTTATTTCAGAATTGGAAAAAAAAGGATATAAAGAGGATGAAATTTTCTACCTCGAATTAAAAAACGGGAAACACGATGTGGAGACCTGGGCGCTTGCATTCCCTACATTCCTGGAATGGGCTTATGGGAAATAAACTTCATCCTTTCATTATCCTTCTGCAGCTTCTACCGTATTATTAATGCTGCAAAATACCTGGCATGAACCTTTTGCAAATTGGAGAGTCGTCCTTTATTTCCATATCTCGCTATTTCAATAATTATTTCCCTAATTTTCAGTTTGCAATATTCAAATCATGCCCAGTAGTTTTTCTTCGCAGATTCATTGTATAATTCATATTTGCCAAAGGTTAAATCCTAAATCGGTGCTGGATATTGGTAAAGGCTTTGGAAAATACGGCTTCCTTATGCATGAATATTTGGGCATTGCTGAAGATCAAAAGATTGATCCGGGCAAGAAACTGAAAGACCAGTCTTCCATTCAGGTGGATTGTGTTGAAGTTGACCCGGATTTATTCCTTCCCCATCTTGATCATTTTTACCATAAGGTGATCAATGGGAATATCCTGGATATTTACTCCAGCCTGCCGGCCTACAACCTGGTGTTGATGGTTGATATTATTGAACACATACCCAAAGAACCGGCAATCCGCATTTTAAAACATTTCCTTTCCCTGGGAGCCAATATTATTGTGGCTACACCGGTGCATTTTTTTGAACAAAATCGAAACCAAAGTGAGTTTGAAAACCATGTCTCTCATTGGACCGTTGAAGATTTTAAAGGGATCGGATTTTCAGATTGGCAAAAGATAGATGCCGGGGCGGTTTATTTATTGTCTCCGCAAAAAATGGATATTCGAGGATTCGGCAACGGGATAATGAAAAAGATCCGGCGTGTATTAAGGGCTGTTCGGAATGAGATTTAACAGGATCCGGATTCATACTTTTATTTCCTCCCTTTACGGCAGGTTGAAATTTTTCTTCATCTTAAGAATGAAAAAAGGCTACCGGATACCGGTAGCCCTTTTTATAAGAAACATCTTTTCTTAATTGAAAATATATCGTACCCCAAGCGTCAATCCCCAGGTGCTGAAGATAGAGTAATTGGGTTGGAAATCCTTGGTTGGGCCCGAAGGATTGAAAGTGAATTTTGGATTAGCCTGGTTAAAATTCTCGCCTCCGGTATTGTTGCTTGAAGAAGGCAATCCCAGAATTGCCTGATCCTGGAAGGAGCCATAAGTAAACAGGTAATTATACCCCCAATCTTTATTGATGAGGTTGAGGAGGTTGGTAAGATCGGCGCTAACCTGCAACGTATGAGTCTTTGATCCGGTCTTTAATTTAAAATCCTGCAAAAGGCGGAGATCAACCTGGTGTGTCCAGGGCATTACGGCACCATAACGTTCCATGTATTGGCCCTGGTGTTTGCTCAGGTATTTATCATTTTTGATGAAGGCAAAGAAAGCATCGCTTTGTTGTTGTGCCGTATAAGTTACACCCCCTGATTTGTACCCTTCCACAAATTTAATTTCGCTGGGATCCTTAGGAATATAAATGATATCCTGCGTTGCCCCATCACTGTTCACATCTCCTCCGTACCGGTAGTGGAAACGTTGCTGTCCTGATCCGGAATAATACAAACCAATGGTAGTGGCCATGTGGCCTTTCAGGTATTCAATTTTGTAAGAAGCATAGGCTACAATGCGATGTGGAACGGAGAAGTTGGAATATCCCAATTCCGGCTTGTTTGGATTTCCGTAAATGTTGTTAGAAGTCCAACCGCTTGCAGCCTGATCGCTCGACCCAATGGCCACATCAAAAGCAGCAGTATAGGTGTAAGCCAGCATTGCTTCCCAGTTTTTTGCAAAGGATTTGCGGATCATCGGGGTAACAGCAAAGCTCATTCCTTTATTCGTATTGTCGAGTACCATCATCCGGTTAACAGCCGAGTTAAGCCGGGTAGTATAAATAGGCCTGTGATCGGCAGCGCCACCCAATGTTCCTTTTTGATCTCCCAGGTTTGCGTTACGATAATAAACGTTGTTGATCATTTTGGTATAAATACCTTCGAGGCTAAGGGTTGTTGTATTGTTTAACTTTTTCTCCATGGCCAGGTTGGTACGCCAAACCTGAGGCATTTTAAAGTTCCTTACGGTAGCACTATAGCTCGATCCATTAGGAATGGAGGTACCAACAGGAGGAGGATTGGTAGGGATATAAGTGGTACGATCCGTATTGTACCGGATGGCAGCCAGTTCTGCACCTGTAGCCTGGTATTGTGCACGTACGATACCATTATCGCCCACCTGGTTAACCAGCCAGATGAAAGGAATGCGACCGGTGAAAATACCGGTACCACCCCGGATGATAACGGATTTATCATTGTATGGATCCCAGGTAAAGCCAACCCTTGGTGAAACCAGGAACCGGGCTTTAGGAAATTCACTTACATCAAAATGTTCTTCATTTCCATTTTCATCCTTAAAGGAAACAGCTTCCAGTGCAGGGTTTTTGTCGGGTTTGTATGGATAAGATGGCCTATCAAGCCGTAAGCCATAAGTTAATTTGAAATTTCTGCCAATCGACCAAACATCCTGAGCGTATAAACCTAACTGGTTAAACTTGGCAGATGGAACTTTAATTCCATCGGGATTGCTGGGGTCGTAAGAAACGGCAAATACCACCGGCGCTTCCTGGTCGAGGAAAGATTGCAGCGAGGAGTAACGATAATAACCACCGCCAGAACCAGAGGTGAAGGAATTTTGGAATTCCATGTGGTCGTAGCTGGCACCAAAGGTTACCGTATGCCTGTCGAGGTTGAGGGTAACATTATTAGCGGCATTCAACGCTTTATCTACAATGTAATTTTTATAAGAAAAAAGATCACTACCAAATGATATATATACGTTGTTAGGGTCTTTCATGATATCCACAAATGGCATATCGCCAGGTGTAATTCTTTTGGGCTCATTATCCGTATATGAAATCAGGAATTGGTTTGATATTTTTTTTGTGAAGTCAGAATTAATTTCAAAAACTCCGGATTTTACGATGGTGTTATTCTTAAAATTGGAGTTTTTGTAAGCCATTCCACTATTGGGAGATCCACGGCGGCCATTACCAAAGGATGAACCAATCGTGCTGCTGTTGTTCACCTGGTCGTCGTCATCGGTGCTTGATTGAGTATAGCGCATCGTTAAACGATGGCGGCTGCTGATATTCCAGTCGATACGGCCCAGTAATTTGTAGTTATCCACTTCAAAATTATATCCTTCCCATGGTCCTGTATTGTAGTTATACTGGGCTTTTAAGAAATCAGAAAGGGTCTGCAAATCACTGGCTAAAACCGGTGTAACCTGCGGATCGCTGGCATTATCTGCAGTCCTGGCCTTCCAAATCTGGCCGGGGCGAGTGCTCATTTCTTTTTCTGCGTTCACAAAAATGAACAACTTGTTTTTAATGATGGGTGCTCCAATGCTGGCTCCATAGATTTTGGTTGAACGGTCGGGATTGTCAACCGTTTGATCCTTAACTTTTTTACCATTAAAACTCTGGTTGCGGTAATAGCCATAAACAGAGGCATAAATATTATTGGTACCACGACGGGATACCGCGTTAACTCCGCCTCCTACAAATCCAGCCTGACGAACATCAAATGGAGCAATGTTCACCTGTATCTGATCTATCGCATCCAGGGAAATAGCAGGAGCAGCTCCTCCGGGTACAAAGCCATCACCCGAACGCCCAAAGTTGTTGTTAAACAAGGAACCATCAATGGTGATGTTATTATACCGGTAGTTCATTCCGGCAAAACTGTTGCCATTACTTTGAGGATTTAGTTTCGTAAGCCCGGTAATGGAACGGGTACTGTTGGGTATGGTTACCATTTGGCGGTGGCTGATATTGGTTCCGGCACCGGTCTTTACATAGTTGGAACGCGTGCCCGAAACAATCACCGATTCAAGTTGTTGCACATTGGCTGCCAATTGAATGGTTATATCAAACTTATCTCCGAGGGGTACCATAACATCCGTTCTCTTGTAGGTTTGTAAACCTGCATACGTGGCTGTGATGGTATATGGGCCGCCCGGAGCCACATTTGGCATAAGAAAACGGCCACCGTTTCTTGCAGTGGTCGAATATTTTGTGCCAGTTGCCTGATCCAGCGCTTCAATGGTTGCACCAGCCAGGGGTTCATTTTTCTCTGAGAGTACAACCCCCGTTATGCTACTTGTTGTTACCTGCGACTTTACCATAAAAGGCAGGGCAAAAAAGCTGATAATGAGGGGAATTAGCTTTCTGACTTGCATAGTTAATCTTGATTTTATGAAGCAAAGAAAGCAAATTATCCCCAAATCAATATTAATTATCTATTAACAAATTGTGAGGAATCCTATTTATGATACTCTCATTATCAACAGGTAAGAAAAAGAAGCTGATTTTCAGCCAAACGGCATTTCCATTTCGAAATCGGAAAAAGGCAAACTTTGGCACCGAAAGCTTGTTAATTTTGCAATGAAAATCAGTTAAGTATTATGTTAAACCGGATTGAAGACGCCATTGAGGATATTAGAAACGGGAAAATGGTAATTGTGGTAGACGATGAAGACAGGGAAAATGAAGGGGATTTTGTTACCGCAGCCCATAATGTAACCCCCGAAATCATCAACTTTATGAGTAAACAGGGCCGGGGGCTCATTTGCGCACCGCTGGTTGAAGAACGTTGCCAGGAGCTAAATCTCCAACCCATGGTGGTTGATAATACCTCCCTCCACGAAACGGCATTTACCGTAAGTATCGATTTATTGGGGCATGGATGTACTACCGGAATTTCTGCGCACGACAGATCCAAGACCATAAAGGCCCTCATTCATCCCAAAACAAAACCCGATGATCTGGGAAGGCCGGGGCATATTTTCCCCTTAAAGGCTAAGAGTGGTGGGGTTTTGCGTAGGGCCGGACATACCGAAGCAGCCATCGACCTGGCCCGCTTAGCTGGTTTTGAACCGGCGGGCGTATTGGTTGAGATAATTTCTGAAGATGGAAGTATGGCCAGGCTTCCCGAATTAATGGAAATAGCCCAAAAATTTGATCTGCGTATTATTTCTATTAAAGACCTTATAGAATACCGGCTTCGTACCGAAACCCTTATTGAAGAAGAAGTACGGGTTAATATGCCTACTAAATATGGGATGTTTGAACTGATTGCCTTTAAACAATTAAACACGGGCGAAATACACATGGCCCTGAAAAGAGGCAACTGGGAAAAGGATGAACCGGTTTTGGTAAGAGTGCACAGCAGTTGTATGACAGGGGATATCCTGGGTTCGCTCCGTTGTGATTGTGGAGACCAGTTGCATAAGGCAATGCAACAAATTGACGCGGAAGGAAAAGGCGTACTATTATATATGAACCAGGAAGGCCGGGGTATTGGCCTGCTCAATAAACTAAAGGCCTATAAACTGCAGGAAGAAGGAATGGATACGGTGGAAGCCAACCTGCATTTGGGCTTTGGTATGGATGAAAGAGACTATGGGGTGGGTGCCCAGATTTTACGCGAATTGGGAATCACCAAAATGCGACTTATGAGTAATAACCCCAAGAAACGCGCCGGATTACATGGGTACGGATTAGAAATTACGGAAACCGTTCCAATTGAAATTAAGCCCAACAAACACAACGAAAAATACCTTTACACCAAACGGGATAAATTGGGGCATGAGATACTAAATGGAATGTAGGTTATCCATTTCTGAATACTTTTTTGGGAATGTCTTTTGGATGAGACGGGTATAATGAAAACCGGGATGATCTGCTTTTCCCGTTTTGAAATAATTTACTCACCGTCTTTTCTGTCCTTCACCTGGATTTGTTTTTTTTCATCTGCTTCTATCCGGCCCTTACTCCGGAAGATATCAGAAAGCTTGTTAAAATCTTTCCGGTAGGAAAGTTGAATCCCTGATCTGTTTCGCTGGCCAATGGTTGCATCAATACTGGAGCGGTTAAAACCTACCACCCTAATTGATCCATCCTTATTGAGCAGCCACTCAATGGAAATATCAGGCGTTATCAAACTTCTTTTCTGAATCAGCGATAAAATGGCATTGTTATTATAATCGAGGTTTCCACCCAGGAGTATTACCAGTCGCCTGCTCAGCAGGATTTGTAACCCTGCCCGAACATTCGCCTGCAATTGGTTGGCACTTTGGTTGAGATCGAAGCTGGGATTGATATCTACATAGGTAGAAATAATGCCATCAGTGGCTTGTTGCAATTGTTTGTTAAGTAAACTGGTGAGTACACCGCTCACCACCCCTCCAATAGTTGATGCGGCTACATTGATGGTACTTCCACCCGTGAGGAAATTGGTTTGCGAGGAAATGAATGAGTTGAACAACAGGAGGCTGGCCACTTGCTTATTCATTTCGTTGGGGTCGGATTTAAATTCTTCCAGTTTTTTTACAATAATGTAATCGCGGCTTGCATCACTTTTTTCGGGCAGCCTGAATTCGAAATTGATATTGGGTTTTTTAAGGCTTCCGGTTAGGTGCGATAAAATAGTTACATCTTCTTTTTGTCGGTAACCGCCTGTATTCAAATTAGAGAGGCTGCTGATGTCCACATTTTTTGCAAGGTATTCTGCCTGGATATCAATTTGTGCCTGGTAGGGGTCGCCGTTCCAGGTTATGCTACCTCCATTTAAGGTAAATGGCTTTTTTAAAAAGGTTTGAAAATTAAAGGTATAGTCGCCATTGGTAATTTCATACCGGCCCCGGATGGATAAGGGTTCTTTATTCCCCACTCTGATACTGAGGTTTCCGGTTCCCTGGCCATGAATTACATCGTTGGTTTCCTCATCCAGGATCACATCAATTTTACAGGAAGGGTTGGCAACAAGATCCATGTTAACAATAATATTAGTAGCCTCATTTGTTTTTACCGAGTCCACCATCAGCGAACCGAACTGAATAAACTCTATATAATCGACCGTTCTGCTTTCCCTGCTTTCGCCGGTGGAGAGGTAAAGATGGCTGCTATCGAATACATTGGGCTGCCCTTTAATATTCATCAGCAGGTTTGTTGTGGGGCCGTTAAGCGTCATCAGGGCGCTTCCCGTTACATTTCCATAAAACTGGCTGTTGTCTTTCTTTTTTGTGTTGAGCAGGAGGAGTTTGGAGGTTTCGAGCCGCACATCGCTGAAAGAAAAGTCTTTAAAGAATTGATGGTACATTTTTCCAGCCACTGTACCTGTATTTCCAAGGGTATCCTTAATGGTGATTCTTCCAAAATCGATGAGGTCTTTTTCGAAATTTATTGCCTGGTTTTTGAATAAATATTTGCATTGGGTATAATCAATTGTAATGGATCCCGAATCAATAAATGCGGTACCCAACAGGTAGGGGTGGGCGGTTGGGCCTGCTATTTTCAGGTTGGTGCTGGCCATACCGCTGATATCGCTAAAAACTGCTCCCAAAAAAGGTTTTAGAATGCGTAGGTTCACTTTTTTACCCAGCATATCTATGTCCATATTCTGACCCAAACTGTCTTTATAATTATACACTCCGGCCAGGTCTATTTTATAATCGGGTTCGTTGCTGTTTACTTTGAATTGTACATTCCCGGTGGCCGTATTGGCGTTGGCTTCCAGGTTCACCTTGCCGAGGTATTCGTTATCCATTTGGAAGCTGTCGGTAACTCCTGAAAATGAAATAGTGGGAATGCCAAACGGATCTTTGAGCTTTACCACCCCGGTAAGTTTTCCCTTCAATTCGGGGTTGGTTAAAATAAAGGGCATAAAATCTTCTGCCTGCACGTTTTCGATCCGGGCTACAATGTTTGTATGATCGGTAATGTCATCTAATTCGGTGGAGATGAGGAGTTGCTGATTTTTATGGCTGAATTTAATTTCATTGGCATCAATAAAATCATTTCTCAGCGTGAGTTCCCCGTCTTTTTCAAGCGTCCATTTTTTATCATTCAAAATAAATGTGGACGGGAAGAAGCGGATTTTAACGCCATCCGAAAAAGTTTGAACACTGGCATTTAATTCCGCATCACTTAGCATGTTTCCGGCGCTGGTAACGAGGTGAAGGGTTGATACATCGTTATGTGCCGCAACGTGTAAGGAGGTGGCAGGAAAATGGAGACTGTCAGAAAGGAAAATATCATCCGTCCGGATATCTGCCATTAGCGTATCCGCCTCCCCGTTACCATCAACAGTTATTCCCTGGAACTTCTTACCATCGAAAATAAATTCAGGGGCCTTGGCATGAACCTGAAATTGTGATTGATTTACATTCAGCTTACCTTGTATTACGGCATCGTTCAATCCGCCGAGGCGGGGGTCTATTAATTTCAGGTAATCATTAATCTGATTGGTTCGTATATAAAAATCGAAATCCTGGGGATTGAGGTTCTGGGCCGGAGCTTTAATGTAAGAAGGATAATATCGGCTTAAAAAGTACTTAAAGGCATCGGGAAGTTGCAGTATGGTAAATTGTCCGTCGATCTGCGCTTCGAGTTCGTTCGATTTCAAACTGATAATTTTTCTCCCATCGTCTATGGTAGAGGAAAGCGTAAGCGAGTCGAATGAAAACCGGGTACTGTCCTGATTTAAAAAAGCATGGTAAACCCTCGCAGTACCCAGGAAATTATCAATATTATTACCTGAAAAATTCAGGCTCAACTTCCCGCCCAGTGTTATCGAATTTTGGCTGAGCCCTAACTTTTTTAAATTAATATAGGGTAGGTCGGCATCTGCATTAAAGGATAATTCTTTTCCCGATAAGTTAAGGGATCCCGTGAGTTTTCTAAGCTGGAGATTGGGATCATTTATATCCAGACTGCCGGTAAACAGGCTCCGGTTAAAATTTCCATTTACATTTATATTCTGGTAACTGTAATTCCGGAAATCCAATTGAGAAATGTGGCCATCAAAATTTGCATTAAGCGATTTAAGGGTAAATCCCGCGCCCTTTACACTTCCATTTAACGCGATATTTTGAAGAGAGGGTTCATTCAACAGGGCCCCGAGATTAAATCCTCCGGTAATTATTTTTCCTGAATACAGGGGAGTCTTTCCTTCCGGCAATTTCATGTTCAGATCGGCAGAAATTACGCCCAGATCGGTTTTCAACGTGCCAAATGTTACAAAATCGTTCCAGAAACCGGTGAAATTTCCTTTATAATTGATATTTCCCAGTTTTGAAAGCCGCGGTTGGGTTACATTTTTCAGAGAAGGAATAAGGTGGGCTAAATCGTTGTAATTGGTTTGAAGGTTTTCGCCCTTATAATCAATAAAAGTGGTATTGATATCGGGAAGGCCTCTTACCGATAATTCACCTTCGATGACGCTACGCTCAGATTTTGCCTTTAATTTTTTTACCGAGAAATTATCTATGCTCCCTTTTGCATTCCCCGAAATTTGAATCTCCCTGTCCCAACCCTTTAATTCAGGCGCAAAGGTTGCTATATCGTCGCTGTGAATGGTTGCGTTATCCAGAGATATCTGAAGCGTAACCGATTTGATGAAATCCTGCATGTCTTCATTAAAATCATGATACCGCATGGAAAAATAATTCCCCAGGTGGCTCTTGGGCGTGCGAAGATCCAGATCACTAAACTCCATAATAGCAGGGGTAAACCGGACTTTCGATAATATTTGGTTAACAGTAAACCCATTTCTCTCTCTCGTAGATAGTTTTACCTGCGCCCGAAGCGTATCCCCTTCAAAGCGCAGCGTACTGATTTTCCCGCTGATGCTTCCAAAACTTAGGTGAAGCCCATCAAAATGATCTGAAAAGGGCGGTCTGTTTGTTTCTTTATCATTCGCAATGGTTCCATTAAAAATACGGATCTCATCCACAGCCGCCATCCAACCGGAGTTATTCCATTGGAATGCTGATTTGGAGGTGGCCATATTTTTTTTATTTGAATTACCCTGGAGAGCCGGCGGCCGCTTTCCTGTATAATCAACGAGTGAGAAAAAGGGCTCTTCAAGGTAAACGTCCTTAACCCGGATTTGCTTTTTCCGGTAATCAATTTTATCAAACCGAATATCCGCCCGCTTTAATGAAACAATCATATCCGATCCGATCCAACCATCTTTGCTGACAAACCGGATGTTATTGAAATGCAGGTCTTTTAAATTCAGCCTGGTGTTTCCTTCACCTCCTTTCGATTTCTCTCCTCCACCAAAATAATCAACCAAAAACTGGTAATTCCACACCGAATCCTTCCGCTGCAGGTTAACCACTCCCTGGCTTAACTCGGCAGCATATATCGTAATGTTCTTTTTTAAAAAGAACCAATCGGAAATTTTCAATTTTGCATTTCCAGCATAAAGCAGGGTGTCTTTGGCTCTGTCTTCCACCAGCACCCCATCAATTGAAATTTTATTGAAGAATTGGAAATCGATCCGGTTGACGCGGACGGTGGTATTTAGTTCCCGGGAGAGTTTTTTGGCAACCTGTTTGGTTAACCAGGTTTGTACCACAGCAAAGTGGAGGCTTATATATAAGCCCAGCATGAGGAGCAGGATGACGAGAAGTATCCTGAGCGATATTTTAATAACCCTACGCAGTGGAATTTAAATATTTGTAAAATTAACCAATCAGGGTTTGCCTTTTGCTACCGGGGGCCTATTTAAGATATTTTTTATGAATAAAGCAAAAAGGGGCAAAGTTGGAAAATCCGGAATGCCCCATACTATTTTACTTTTTAAGATACAGGATGGTGAGTCTGCTTTTCGCCTAATTAATCCTGAACCAATTTATGCCTTTAATAAAAAGGGGGCCCGGAAAGGATGAGTTGGTATATTTTTGCAAATACCCCTTTTGGGGAATTGGAAGAATGAGAGATGCCGCTGTTTAGGGGTATCCCGATTTATGTCACCATAACATTTTGAATTTTAATGACCAGACCCTTGCAAGCTTTCCTGTTTTTTGTGTTATGCGTTACCGTTAATTTGGTATCTGCCCAACCGCCCAAACCTACGGGTACCGCTGATATCTTGCTTTCCTTTAAGAAATTGAAGAATACAGCTACTGTATTATATATTGCCGCCCATCCGGATGATGAGAACACCCGGTTGCTGGCCTATCTTGCCAACGATCGTTGTGTGCGAACGGGATATCTTAGCCTTACCCGGGGGGATGGTGGACAAAACCTGATTGGCGATGAACAGGGAATTGAGTTGGGCATGATTCGAACCCAGGAATTGCTGGCGGCCAGGCGGATAGACGGAGCAGAACAATTTTTTTCCAGAGCATTTGATTTTGGTTATTCTAAGAGCCCTGAAGAAACACTTGAAATTTGGGGTCATCAAAAGATACTTTCGGATGTAGTTTGGGTTATCCGCAGGTTTAAACCCGATGTGGTGATAACCCGGTTTCCAACTACGGGAGAGGGCGGCCATGGCCATCATACCGCTTCAGCCATATTGGCAGTAGAAGCCGTAGAAGCCGCTTCCGACCCTACCCGGTTCCCAGAACAGTTGGCGTACGGAGTAAAACCCTGGAAGGTTGAGCGACTCTTCTGGAATACCTTTCGTTTTGGATCTGTTAATACACAAAAGGAAGATCAGCTTAAAATGGATGTGGGGGCATATAATCCATTATTGGGGCAATGGTATGGCGAAATTTCAGCACATAGCCGAAGCCAGCATAAAAGCCAGGGTTTTGGGGTACCATCCCAACGGGGATCCATAATCGAATATTTTTCGCAACTCGCTGGGGAAAAAGCAAAGTCCGATATACTCGAGGATATAAATCAAGGATGGGGCAGATATGGCTTAAACCGGTTAGATTCATTAATTGACCAACTGATTCGAAGTTTCAATCCCAATGCACCCTACAATAGTGTACCGGCACTATTACAGATTAGGAAACGGGTATCTGCTGCTGGCCTGGATTCTATCTCCAAAAGTTTCAAATTGGCGCAGGTAGATAAATTACTGATTTCTCTTTCGGAGACTTATGTAGAAGCCACTGCGGCGGAACAAGTGAATGTGGTAGGGGATACGGCTTTGTTTACCTTGTTTGCCATCTCCCCCTTTTCCACCCAAGCCAAGGAAATTGAAGTTTCGATTGGTGATTCCGTTTGGCAGTTCAAACCGATGGTTAACAACGAACCGCTTCAAAAGCAGGTACGCCTTTTTGTCCCTTTACAATGGCTGTCTCAACCTTACTGGCTTAAGGAACCGATGGGAGCGGGGGCCTTTACTATTTCGCGGCAAACTGATATTGGCCTTCCTCAAAAGCCATCTCTTGTTTCTACCTGGAAAGTAATCTGGGATGATGGAACTGTTTCATTAATTCAGAAACCTGTGCAATATAAACATACAGATCCGGTTAAGGGAGAATTGTATGAACCGGTGGTATTTGCCCAACCAGTAGCTGCCCGAATGAATCCACCGGTATTGCTTGCAAACAACCGTAATTTACAGGAGAAAAATGTAGAGGTAGAAATTTCCTCGCTGGCTCATTCGCCTCTTAAAGGGATAACGGTAACGCTTAATGGGAAAGAAGATAAATTGAGTTTCACATCGGGTGCGGAGGGTATCCCTCATGGTGGAAAAAGTACAGTTAATTTAATGATTGACCCTTCCTCCGTTTCATTGGGCGGATCCGCAATACTTCCCTTATTGGATAAAAGTGGAATGGTTATTCAACAATTGCATAAAATAAGCTACGATCATATTCCAGACATATTTTATCACTCCGATTGTACTGTTAAGCTGCT
>Ga0116193_1000487_pt1 | contig 37120 bp, 33 predicted proteins | sample AD_UKC115_MetaG_FD_89892 | JGI IMG/M metagenome (GOLD analysis project Ga0116193, IMG submission 89892) | Active sludge microbial communities of municipal wastewater-treating anaerobic digesters from Hong Kong - AD_UKC115_MetaG | ecosystem: Engineered > Bioreactor > Anaerobic > Digestate... | reverse complement strand
TTTACTCCTAAAAGGCCGCCTTCGTCGAAGGCTGGCCTACTTTGTCGGCTCGGAGAGCCGACCTACTTGGCCAACCTACTCAAACGGGGGCACGCCGCCTGCTCGCACCCCCGCACAGTTGATATCTTCTTATCGGCCTTCCAGCATCCAGTCTCAAGCGTAGAGACTTGAATTTATTATGATTGCGCTCCCATGATCTTCGGAATCGTGAACAGTGGCAGATACAGGGCCACGACGATGACGCCGATGATGATGCCCAGGAACACGATCAGCACCGGTTCGATGATCGAGGTCAAGGCATTGACGGTGTCATCGACTTCGCGCTCGTATGCCTCGGCCACCTTGGTCAACATCTGGTCAATGGCGCCGGTTTCCTCGCCGACGGCCACCATATGGCAAACGAGCGGCGGGAATACCTTTGATTCGCGCAGCGGCTCGTGGATCGTCTCGCCATCGCGCACGCTGTTGTAAACCTTGGCCATGGCGCGGCTGACGACTTCATTACCCGATGTCTCGCGCACAATGTCCAGCGCCTGCAAAATCGGAACGCCGGCGGTGATGAGCGTGGAAAGAGTGCTGGCGAATCGGGCAATGGCCACCTTTTTCAAGATATTTCCGAATACAGGCAGTTTCAGCAAACTTCGGTCGATGGCATATTTGCCTTCGCGCGTTTTATAGATCTGTTTGAAAACGACAACAACCGCCACGAGGATGCCAATGACAATATACGACTTGTGAATCAGCAAGTAGGAGAAGTCCACCAGCGCCTGCGTCAACGGAGGCAGCTTCGCGGCACCCAATTGCAGGAAAATGTCCGTGAATTTTGGGATGATGGCGATGACAATATAGCCGACGATACACACGGCTACGAACATAACGACGACCGGGTACATCATGGCCGAACGCACCTTGCCGATCAAGGCGGCGCGCTTTTCGAGGAACTCGGCAATGCGGTTGAGGATGGCTTCGAGAACACCGCCGACTTCACCGGCGCGCACCATGCTGACGTAAAGTTTGTCGAAGACCTTGGGGTGCTTGGCCATGGCTTCGCTCAAGCTCGAGCCGGATTCAATGTCCTTGGCCATCTGGCCGATTTTCTCTTTGAAGATGACCGATTCGACCTGTTCCTGCAGAATGTAAAGCGCGCGCAGAATCGGCAGGCCGGCGTCAATCAGCGTAGCCAACTGGCGCGTGAAGGTCATAATGTGCTTGGTTTTGATCCGGTGCGCGAACGTGCGCAGGATTGGCAACGCCGAAATATCGAAATCGGAGGCCTTGCTCTTGTGCGTGGCCACGCGCAGGGGGTAATAGCCCATGCCGCGCAGTTTTTCGATAATGACTTCCTCGTTGGGAGCCTCGATGACGCCTTTAATTTGTTTGCCGGATTTATCCAGCGCTTCATAAAGAAACTGAGCCATGGGTTCTCGCCTCAGCCAGGACAAATGTGGACTTCTTCAGTCCCCTTCGGTTCAGCCCTGTTGCACTTCCTGACGCGCAAACAGCCGCGCGCATCACCAAAAAATTAGCTGTAATCGGCAAAGGTGGCCAGATCGTCAAAGCTATCGGGCGGCGGGCTGGCACTGGCGCGTTTGGCCGCCTCGCCAGGCGCAATATGCTCATTCTCCCGCACAACGGGCGTTTCGGTCGGCCGCGGCGCCGGCGCGCTGGATACCGCCACTGGTTCCATTGCGGCAACTGCCTGTGCTTGCCCGAATTTCGGATCCGCGGGTGTCTGGCGCGCCACTTCGTCAAAGGTGGTCAGGCCCATGCAGATCTTCAGCCAGCCATCCTGACGCATGGTCAACATGCCTTCCTTTGTCGCCAACTCCTGTACTTCATCGGCAGAAGCGCGCTGCAGGATCAGCTCGCGCATCTCATCGGTAACTTCAAGCATCTCAAAGATACCCATGCGTCCCTTGTAGCCGGTGTTGCCGCACTCCGGGCATCCTGCGCCTTCATAGAACGTCATGTCCGCCACATCAGCAGGTTCGAATCCGAATTCATGCAATTCCTCCAAGGTGGGCTGATACTCCACGCGGCAGTTATTGCAGACGGTGCGCACGAGGCGCTGGCCGATGATGGCTTGCAGCGTCGAGGTCAGCAGGAACGGCTCCACGCCCATGTCGATCAGACGAGTCAGCGTGGCGGCGGCAGAGTTGGTGTGCAGCGTGGAGAGCACAAGGTGGCCGGTCAAAGCGGCCTGCACGGCGATCTGCGCTGTTTCCAAGTCGCGAATTTCACCGACGAGGATCTTGTCAGGGTCTTGGCGAAGGATGGCGCGCAGGCAGCGGGCAAAAGTCAGCCCCACACCTTCATTGATGTTGACCTGCACGATGCCGTCCACGTCGAATTCCACCGGTTCCTCGGTAGTGATGATCTTCTCGCCAGGGTCGTTGATCTCATTGAGCGCGGCATAGAGCGTCGTGGTCTTGCCGCAACCGGTCGGGCCCGTGACCAGGATGATTCCGTTCGGGCGTTTGCAGATTTTAATAAAGCGCTCCAGCGATTCCTTGGGCAACCCAATCTGCGCAATGCCCATCATCATGACCGAGCGGTCCAGAACACGCATCACCATGCTTTCGCCGTGCACGGTGGGCAGTGTGGCCACGCGCATATCGACTTCGCGATTATCAACGACCAGCTTGATGCGACCGTCTTGCGGGCGGCGCGATTCGCTGATGTTCATGTTGGCCATAACTTTGAGACGCGAGATGATGCCCAGTTGCAGGTTCTTTGGCGGCGACTGGATTTCGCGCAGCACGCCGTCCACGCGGAAGCGGATGCGCATCATTCCTTCGAACGGTTCTATGTGCAAGTCGCTCGCGCGACTCTGGATGGCCTGCCTCAGGATGAGGTTAACCATCTTGATGACGTTAGGCTGATTGACGATCTCATCCAGCGAACCAAGGTCATGTTCGTTGCCGGTCTGGACGAAGTCGTTTTCCTCTGTGTTGTTTTTTTCCTCAGCCAACGCGCTTTCCATGGTCAACTGACCAATACCGTAATAGCGGTCGATGAAATCGGTAATGGCGTCTTCATCGGCAATGACGGTCTTAACCGAGCGGTTGAGCAGGAAGTTCAACGTATCTTCAATGTGGACGTTCAGCGGATCGGCAATGGCGACCAGCAACGTGCCATCGGGCTCTTCGCGCAGCGGGAAGCATTTGTATTCCTTGGCCACATCCAGCGGGATGAAGCGCAGAATCTTTGTATTTTTGAGGGGAAAGTCGCTCAGCCGAATAAATTCGCGCCCCTGCTCGCGCGCCAGCGTTTCGTTCAGCGTTTCCTTGCTGACCACAGGCGAATAATCGCGTGTGGCGCCGGTAGGCTTCAGCGGGGCGGCTTCTTCGCCGGACGGGGGAGTGAATCCATTGCCCTGGCCATTGGGCGCGCCATTGCCATTGCCCTGCTGCGGACGTTTGGCTTCTTCACCACCGAAATTGAAAAATCCCATGTTCTAAACTCCTTAATACTCCGCGCTTTCCTCATTGCCGCCCACTTGCAGCATCTTCGTCTGCATTTCCTCGCGGGAGTAGGCGCGTTCCAGGCAGACTTCGCCCGTGATGACACCCTTGCGATACAGGTTCAACAAGTAGTCATCCATCGTGATCATGCCTTGCTTGGCGCTGGTCTGAATCGTCGAAAGAATGCGGTTCGTCTTCTTTTCGCGAATCAGGTTCGCCACCGCCGGCGTGTTATGCAAAATTTCATACGCCGCCACGCGGCCGCGTCCTGAGGCGCGCGGCAACAGCGTCTGCGAAATAATCGAGGTCAAGGCCACGGACAAAACTGTGCGGATCTGTTCCTGCTGCGCATGCGGGAAAGCATCGATGAAACGGTCGATCGTCTGGGCCGCGCCGATGGTGTGCAGGGTTCCGAAGACCAAGTGGCCTGTTTCGGCAGCCGTCAAGCCGGCTTCCATGGTTTCCAAGTCGCGCATTTCACCGACGAGGATGACGTCAGGGTCCTGGCGCAAGGCGCCGCGCAACGCGTAAGCGAACGAAGGGGTGTCCACGTGCAACTCGCGGTGCGTAACAATGGCGCGCTGGTGCGGGTGGATGTACTCGATAGGGTCTTCGATCGTGATTATATGCACATAGCGATTGCGGTTGATCCAGTCCAGCAGCGTTGCCAGCGTGGTCGTTTTGCCTGATCCAGTCGGCCCGGTGACGATACACATGCCGCGGTGGGCCTTGAGGATGTTGGAGACCGATGCCTCGGGCAATCCCAGCGCCTCGAAGGGGAGGATGCGGCTGGGGATGAGGCGCATGACCATGGAGATGTTGCCGCGCGCGCGCATGACGGCCACACGGAAGCGTGCCTGCTCGCTATAGGAATACGCAAAGTCGCACGACCCCATTTCCTGCAGCATCTGCTGGTAACGCGGCGGCGTGATCTCGCGCATCAGACGATCGGTGTCTTCCGGCGTCAGAATGTCGGGATCGACAATATCCAGTGTTCCGTGCAGACGCATGACGGGCGTCTTGCCCACGGATAAGTGAAGGTCCGATGCATCGCGGTCAACGATGATCTTCAACATCTCGTTCATTTCAAGCATTGCAACAATCCCTGCTTTATTAATATCAATTCGCCTGTCGTGGACAGGCATGCTTTGCTTCTGTTTAAGACACCTTCATGCTGCTAATTTCTGCGTCCATGGCTCGATCCTGTCTTGAATGCGGGAAATCGAGTCCGGCAACTCTCCTTGTCCAAAGCGCTTCCACCAATTCACAATGGTCAATCGAATTGGATGATCCGTAACTTCGTCGCGCAGCAGAATGAAGCCTTCATCTGTTTCCTCGCCAACGGCGCGCCGTTCACGCCCATCCAGCAGACGCAAATACAACACGTCTGAACTCACGTCATAATGATACCAAATTCGGCCGTCGATCAGCCCTTCCAGTGTCTGTATCGCGACCATTCTACTGCTCCATTTATGCGTTTGCCGCATCCTCAGTACTGGTTTGATTAGGTGCAGCAAGCCTCTCAAAAATCACGACACCCACCCGATCAATGTCGGCTTTAAGCTTCTCATCCCGGATCGAGTCATACCGCAGCACATCAAAGTAATATGGCAGCGGCAGTCCTTCATTTAATATTCCACTCAGAAGGGACACCGTTTCCTTATTAACACCGTCTCCCTTGAGCGCAAGGTCCACATCAGAACCTCGCTTGTAGTTGCCCTTTGCGCGCGAGCCGAACAGGATGGCTTGCTCAATCTCGGCTGGTACCGCGCAAACACGAGTAATTAGATCCAAGTCCTTATCTGATAAGCCGTATTTCATTTTGCGAATATAGCGTTTATATTTCGCCTCGCATCTAGGAGACGATTTAATCCTCCTGCGTAATGCGAATAATCTCTTCAAACGTCGTCTGGCCAAGGTTCATCTTTTCCAGACCATCAAAGCGCAGCGTGCGCATGCCCTTTTCCACGGCCACCTTTTTCAAGTGCGTGGCCGATTCCTGGCGAATGACCATCTGGCGCAACTGCGAATCCATTTCCAGAATCTCATGGATGGCGGTTCGGCCGCGATAGCCCGCCTTGCAGCGGTCGCATCCGTCGCCCTTGTACCAGACCAGGTCGCCGGCCTTCAGCGGATCGAGGCCCATCTCGACGATCTCGCCGGGGTTGGGCCGGTAGTCTTTCTTGCAGTTGCTGCAAATGCGCCGCACAAGACGCTGTGCGATGACCGCCTGCAGTGACGAGCCGACCAGGTAGGGCTTGATGCCCATGTCCACCAGACGGGTCGTGGCGCTTGGGGCATCGTTCGTGTGCAGCGTGGAGAAGACCAGGTGGCCGGTCAAGGCGGCGCGAACGGCGATTTCGGCGGTTTCCAAGTCGCGGATTTCACCGACCAGGATGATGTCGGGCGATTGGCGCAGCATCGAGCGCAAGGCCATGGAGAACGTCAGGTCCACTTCGCGGTCGATCTGCACCTGGTTAATTCCGGCGATCTGATATTCCACCGGGTCCTCGGCCGTAATGATCTTCGTCTCGGCGTTGTTCATGCTGCTCAAAGCGGCATATAGCGTCGTCGTCTTTCCCGATCCGGTCGGGCCGGTCATCAGGATGACGCCGTTGGGCGAACGGATCAGCTTGCGGAAGCGCTGCACGTTGTCGGGGAGGAATCCAACGTCTTCGAGACCAAGCAAAACGGAGCTCTGGTCCAGAATACGCATGACGATGGTCTCGCCATAGTAGCTGGGCATGGAGGAGACACGAAGGTCGAGCCGCTTGCCATCGACCGAAATCTTAATGCGGCCGTCTTGCGGGACGCGTTTTTCGGCCAAATCCATTGCCGACATAACTTTCAGACGGGCGATAATCTGGTTCTGCCACGATCGCGGAGGGCTGGGAACCATGTGCAACACGCCGTCCACGCGGAAGCGGATGTCCAGGCCGTGCTTGGATGGTTCGAGGTGAATATCGCTGGCGCGCTCATGGACGGCTTGCTTGAAGATCAGGTCCACGAAGCGGACGACGGCATTCTCCTGCTGATCCTCGCCCTTGCCGCTGGTGACGTCGATGCTTTGGTAGTCGCGGAACCCGCGAGCGCTTTCCGCGTTGCCTTGATCCTGTTCGTTAATGGCTTTTTCGTAGATGGAGGTGATCTCGTCGCCTTCATAGAAGCGGCGGATGGCGCGGGTGATATCTGCCTCGGGGGCAACGCAGCCGATGACTTCCTTGTTCAGGATCATTTTCAGATCGTCGAGCGTCCGGATGTTCAGCGGATCATTCAAGGCCACCCAGATCGTGTCGGCTGTGTAGCGCACTGGGAAAATCTGGTATTTTTTAACAATTTTAGGATTGAGTTGCTCGAGCAGGTCCGGGGTGAATTTCACATCCTCGAAATCGACGCGTTCGAGGTTAAACTGCTGCGCCAACGCATCGAGAATGTCAATTTCTCGCACTTGCCCGGTCTGTATCAAGCTGCTCTTGATCGACTGGGCGCTCTCGTTGCCTTGAGTAACGAGTTCCTTGATCATTTCCTCGTTAACCAGGCCGGCATCTTCGAGGATGCGCCCAAAACGCGAGGCTTCCTGGGTCTTCCGGCTAAAGAACGTGCTGGCGGCCTGCTTGGCGCGCGAGGCTTCTTCAGCCTTGGGGATGATTGTTTTGCCTCCCGTGGGGGAGTTTTCTCGCGGAGTTGCAGCCATGAGTTGCTCCTATAGCCTTTGCCGGTGCAAAGCCAGACGCCTGACTGCCTGAGGCGCTGCGCTTTGTACGCAGCCCACCTGCAGCCGAATGCGCCTCCAATGCGCCCAGCGGACCTTCCTCCCCGCCTACTATCGACTCACACAGCCAAAACCGTCAACTGCGGTCGCCAAAAGCAGCCCAGAAAGAAGCATGCTTTTCAATGGATCAGTATTTATAACACACAAGACCACAAATAGCCGGTCTCGTGCCACTGTAGAATCATAAACCAAAACGCGTCGTCAACAAAGACCAAAAATTATAACAGGGCCAATGCTATGATACAGAACAGGATTTGCAGAATGCAAAATTAGTTATTTACCACGATTTCCACTGCATCACCTGTACCGGAAGCACGTCGCGCGGTTTCGCGCAAGGACACTCCGGCCATGGACGCCCACGACATGCCCCATATTATTATCGGCACATATTGTATAAGATGAAGGAGCAAAGCCATCGCAACCAGTTGGGCATCGATATTTGTCCTGCCGCCTAAGTCAGTTATCCCCAATACTTTGGCCCCAAAGACAAAACCAGCCTCATATAGTCCCCAATACCCCGGCGTGGTGGCCGGCGTAATGGCAATGCAGATGATGACCATAATGGCCGTGCCTTGCAGAAAACTCATGTTCAGGCCAAACGCTGGCGCCAGCAATTGAATGCCCCACCCTGCCGACCCCCAGATCAGCAGCGAGTAAATGATAATCAGGAACGCCTGCACGGGGCTTTTCAGCCCCTGGAACCCTTGTGCGAACGAATGCATGAGCCCTATGCCGAATGTCCGCGCCTTGAGAGGAACGAACGTCATGCGCTGAATGATGCGCTCCACGGCGGAGCGGAAATGGCTGCTCATCAGCAAGATCACCACCATCGTCAGCGGAAGAGCCAGATACAATGACGTGCCTCGGGCAAACTCGCGCAGCGTGTGCTCGCTCAGCGTGATCTTGCCCCACGTCTTGGTAAAACTGCCGAAGGGCACCAGGGCAAAAACCCCGGCCAGCATGCCAAGCAAAGTTGCCATGTCCACGAGGCGCTCGGCCACGACGGAGGACAATGCCGCCGGGATGCTGACGCGCTCGCGGCGAGCGACCAGGTAGGCGCGCGCGGGTTCGCCGACACGGCCCGGAAATAAACTGTTCAAAGCATAGCCCGCCATCATGGGCCCAACAATGCGATAGCCCTTCAGGCGCGGTTCGGGCGGGAAGAATGCCACCCAACGTTCAGCGCGCAAATAAAACCCGGCATAAAAGACCAGGGTGCTGATGGCCACCCAACCCCAATTGATTGTGCGGGCTGTCCGCAGCAATTCCTTCATATCCTGGTGGCGCAAGATAAAATATAGGCAGACGATGGAAAGCAGCACCCCCGCCGCCATGAATAGACCTTTCTTCACAAAACGGGCGCTCCTTGTGGATATTCCTTCGCGATGACTTCCAAAGCCGCTTCATACACGGTGCTAACCGGCACATCCTGCTCCGCGGCCAGGCGGCGGCAATCTTCATACTCGGCTGTGGCTTTTAACACCATGCCATTTAAATAACCAATCTTTACGCCAACGGCGCCAAAGCGCGTCTGCACCTGCGACATTTTGCGCGGCAGACAATGGCGCTCCACTGTCGAAACCTTCACGCCAAAAGTGGTGCTGTGGCGCAGTAGAATCTCAATCATGGTATCGCGTAATAACGGGTCGGACAGCACTACCACGCGCACGCCCGGGCGATTCTTCTTCATGTAAATGGATTCGAGCGACGCATCGAGGCATCCGGCCTGAAACAGCCGCTCCAGCAATGGCCCATACCATTCCGGATTCATGTCATCGATTTCGGTGGTGAGCTGGATTAAATTAGAAACATGTGAATGTCCGCAATGATGCTGTGCGTGTTCACCAATTTCACCAATCAACAAACGCAGGTAATTCGTCCGTCCTTCAATTTCACGTCCTCCCGCGCCATAAGCTGTTTTCTGCAACTGCATGGCAGGCAGCGGCACGAACTCCGGCGCCAATGCCCGCAGGATGGCAGCACCGGTGGGGGTGGTCATTTCCATTGCCACCGGACCAGCCTCAATGGGCATTCCCTGCAGCAGACGTGCTGTGGCGGGGGCTGGCACGGGCAGGATGCCATGCTCACATTTGACCTCGCCTGATCCAACAGTAACGGTGGATGCGTAAAATTTCTGCGCGCCCAGCAACTCAAAGCCGATCATCGCGCCCACAATGTCAATAATCGCATCCACCGCGCCTACTTCATGAAAATGCACATGATCGACGGGGATGTTATGCACCGCCGCCTCGGCTTCGGCCAGCAGGGCAAAAGCGCGTTGCGCATTGTCGAGCGCCTTGCCCGGCAATGAGGCGTGTTCGAGCATGGCGCGAATGTCGCCATACCGCCGGTGATGGTGCTGGTGATCGTGGTGATGATCGCCGTGATGATGGTGCTTGAGCGGCGCCAAATGTACATGGGCGCGCGTTCCGGTAATGCCCATGCGCTGCACGGCTTCGCCTTCGAGGTCCCAGCCCTCGACAGGCAGTTGGCGCAGATAACGCCGCATCTCGTCGAGCGAAACTCCTGCATCGAGCAGCGCGCCAAGGGTCATATCGCCGCTGATGCCATGGCGAAGGTCGAAATAAACGGCTTTGGTCATGGATACATCCAAGGAATGATAGATCAGGTTTGCACCGCCATTCAGGCGACATAACCCCATTTTCGGAATTGATCCTGAAAAGCTGGATCGTCCTTAAAAACCAGAAAGAACAGGTATTCCGGCGCCAGATCAACTTCATTCGGCCAAACAACGGTAGAATGTTGAATTTTGAAATGCCGGAAAATCTCTACAGATCGCATTGCCGAAATAACTGGTCTGTGGTCTTTTTCCCTCAAATCAGCATCACCTGATTTTCCATTATTGAAAGTCACGCTGATTTTGTTTTCGCCGATATAACGAGCATTTATTATGTTAAGCATACCGCGTTTATGTAAGCACATCCTGAAAAATGTCGGCTCGGAGAGCCAACCTACAAGAGCCAACCTACAAGAGCCAACCTACAAAAGCCAATCTACCGGTCATTAATTAAATTCGCCAGCATTCCCGCGCCAAATCCATTGTCGATATTGACCACGGCCACATTGGACGAACAGGAGTTGAGCATTCCCAACAATGCCGACAATCCGCCAAAACTCGCGCCATAGCCGACGGAAGTGGGAACCGCAATGACTGGGGCGTGCACCAAACCGCCCACCACGCTGGGCAAGGCGCCTTCCATACCGGCGACCACCACCAGCACCCGCGCCTTGCGAATGTCATCCACCGAATCGAGCAGCCGATGCAGCCCGGCCACGCCCGCATCGAATAGACGGCGCACGGGATTGCCCATGAACTCCGCCACGGCGGCGGCTTCCTCCGCCACGGGAATATCGCTGGTGCCCGCGGAGATGACATGCACCTCGCCCTGCTTCATGGGGGCCGGGGCATTGATTTTCCACATCAGGCGCCCCATGCGATTATACTGCAATCCCGGAATCGAGGGCTGCACCTGCTCATACACGGCGGCATCGGCGCGCGAGCCAAGCAGGTTCTGTCCCGCTTCATCGAGTTTTTGGAAAATGCCAATGATTTGCTCGGGTGTTTTGCCGGGGCAATAGACGACTTCGGCATGGCCCTGGCGGTGCTTGCGGTGTAGGTCCACGCGCGCATAACCGATATCCACGAAGGAAGGCTGATGAAGGCGCTGCATAACGTCATCAACCGTAAGGCTGCCCCGGGCAAGGTCTTCCAACGTTTCGCGAATGTGATGATTATTCATGCTGCCTCATTTGGATTCAGAGATGTTATGCCGCGCAGCGCGCACGCTGACCATTCGGGGAATACGTTCGGCGAACAGATTGCGGACATCGCCGGAGGACGGCACATTGAACACTTCCTCAGCAAAGGCCTTCAGCGCCGTTAATTTGGTGCTTCGAATGCGCTGCTTGACCGCGGGAATGGCTCCGGCAGCCATGGAAAGTTCATCGATCCCTAATCCCACCAGCAAACAGGCTAAGTCGGGGCTGCTGGCCATCTCGCCGCATAGGCCGACCCAGATTCCATTGCGATGTGCCGCGGCAATGACTTCGCGGATCAGCCGCAGCACCGAAGGATGATAGGGGTCATACAGATGCGCCACCTGCTCGTTCACGCGATCGACCGCCAGCGTGTACTGGATTAAATCATTTGTGCCAATGCTGAAAAAATCGACTTCGCGCGCCAGAATGTCGGCGGTCAGTGCCGCCGAAGGGATCTCGATCATAATTCCAATTTCGATGGATTCATCGAAAGAAATGCCTTCTTCGCGCATCGAGCGCTTGACGCCTTCGATAATCTCCTTGGCCTGCCAAACCTGGCGAATGCCGGAGATCATCGGCAGCATGATGCGCGCCTTGCCGTGAACCGATGCGCGGAAGATGGCGCGCAGCTGCGTTTCGAAAATTTGCGGATAGCGCAGGCACAGGCGAATGGCGCGAAGCCCAAGAAAAGGATTCAATTCCTGCCCAAGCGGGATTTCGGATAAGAACTTGTCGCCCCCCAAATCCATTGTGCGAAAGATCACCGGGCGCGACTTCATTTCAAGCAGAACCTGCTTATAGACCTCGTATTGATGATCTTCGCTGGGCAATCCCTTTTCGGTCAGGTAAAGAAACTCGGTGCGAAATAATCCGATGCTGTCGGCGCCATGCTCCAGAACGTGCGGCACTTCGGCCGGCAACTCGATATTGGCGGCAATGCTGACGAGATAGCCGTCGCGTGTTTCGGCGGGCAAATCGCGGAAGCGATTTAATGCGGTCCCGCGCGCCTTCCATTCACGGCGCATTTCGCGATAGCGGCGGGTCTCTTCTTCCGTGGGATTGGCAATAACCTTTCCCGCGAACCCATCCACAATCAGCGGCGTCATGGAGGAAATCTGGTCGGCAATGCGGCCCAGTCCCACCACGGCGGGCAGTTCCATGGCTTTGGCCAATAAAGCGGTATGGCTGACGGGGCCGCCGACATCGGTGGCGAATCCAGCGACTTTGTCGTTGGCCATGCGCGCCGTTTGCGAAGGCGCCAAATCGTGCGCAATGACGATGGAGTTTTCGGCGGGGCGAATCGGCACATGCTCGCCCGTGCTCATCAGGCGCATCAGTAAACGCGAACCGACATCGCGCACATCCGCGGCAATCGAGGCCAGTTTCTCGTCCGCCACTCTTTCTATCTTATGAGCCTGGTGCTCGAAGACGGCGCTGAGCACGGCCTCGGCATTGATCAACTGCGTGCGAATGCCTTCTTCGGTTTTCTGGATGAGTTCCGGATCGGAGAGCAATTCCAAGTGCGCGGTGAAAATCTGCGCCAATCGGGGGTCAACCGTTGAGGCAAAGTCATCGCGCGCCTGGCGCAAATCGGTTCTGGTTTGTTCCACGGCTTCGTGAAAGCGCTGAATTTCCGCGGCTACCTGCACCATTTTCAGCGGATGCACTTCAACGCCCTGAGGGGCGGCGACGACGATGAACGCCGGGCCAAAGGCGATGCCGGGGCTGGCCGGAACGCCGCTAAATACCATGTGAGCCTGCGTCAATGCGGGAGGCGTCACGGAACTCTCTTTCTCTTGAAGCCAGTTTGGCGCCGCTGTCTTGTTTCACAGCGTATCATTGGAGAGTTTAACCAAAGCGCCAGAAGTTTTTACAATGGGAACGATTGGAATACAAGAACGGAGGCGGGGGGCAATGGCTTAGCGCCTGAAACGAGGATCGATATCCTCATCAAAACCCTTGTCAAACAGCGCGCGCAATTTCTCCAGGCATTCGTCCGCGCGCTCGCCGCTGACCTCGAAGGTGATTTCGGATCCGCAGGAACCCACTAAGGCCATGATGCCCATGATGCTTTTGGCATTGATGCGAATGCCGTCTTTTACAGCGGCAACATCGCAGGTGGGAAAAGAGGTGCTGAGGCTGGCAATCAATTGTGCCGGTCGCAGATGCACGCCGGCGGTATTGATGACCGTAAAATTTTCACTGCGAACATCGCTCATGAATGCTTCCACTTGGGAAATTCTTCAACCTTCATCCCTTAATCCTAACGCAATGCTTGAGCACGTCAAGCTTGCGCGGATGCGCAACGGCCAATGAAAAGGTGTATATCGCGAAACACCGCATAAAATCAGGCGTTTCTTGCAATTGCCTTTTGCGGATGCGCATCGACAAGCCATGCAGGATATCGTCTGCATCACCTGCTCAACATCGATGTGAATTCATGATGAAAGGCATGAATGAAAAAAATAACGCATAAATGATCAAAACATTTTGTTTACTCTTGACAATCTTTCGCATGATGAACGACAAAATGATTGCGCGATTCTCTGATCAAGAATCAATGCGCGCGTTGCACGCGAAGAGGATGTCGAAGGAAGAGTGGAGTCCGGAGACATGGCATTTCAAACCGAGGCGAGTGCAACACAAAACTGAGTGGCAGCACAGACCACACTACTGGAGAAAGGGGTGACTCACATGGCAGCAAAGCAGGCAGCAAAGAAGACCGCCGCCAAGAAGACGGTGAAGAAGGCAGCGACCAAGAGCACGGCGAAGAAGGCCGTCAAGAAGGCCGTGAAGAAAGCCGCGGCGAAGAAGGTTGTGAAGAAGGCCGCCGTTAAGAAAACCGCAGCCAAGAAGGTCGTCAAGAAAGCCGCCGCGAAGAAGGCCGCGAAGTAACTCTTCCTCTGGCAATTCGGGGAGGGGTTGCATTTCCCTCCCCCTATTTTGCCGAATTCTTACCCAGCGCCTCAGGCGGTCATCACCCAGCATTCTCCTCTCTGTTGGCACTACGCGTGCGCAACATCCACTTTCAAGAGGGCCTCAATGCCGAGTGATTGCCGCCTGCGGCGTTTTTTCTTAATGCGAAGGCTATATCAATTTTTCCGTAGGGTGGGCCAGCGGCCCACTATGTCATGACTAGTGTTCTCTAGTGGCTGGATTTGGTGGGCCGCTGGCCCACCCTACGTTTTAATTTTGCTGCAATCTGCTCAATTCCCTAACCGGACAATATATCCTTTGCTAGATGAGCCGTTGGTTGGGTCATATAATATGATTGGGTCGAGCGGGAAGGGCAGTAAACCTCCTTGTGAAGGCCCAGGACTGCCCAGCATATAGCGGCGATTATCAACTGCCTTTGCGTCTGTTTTCTCGCCAATCTCCACCACATTGAAATACTGGAAGCGCTGTGTTCTGCGATTGGCAAATGGATCCAGCGGCAATGCGCGGGTAAAGTAAGCCACCGGCGTCGTCAGCACCCGCAACTCTCCTCCGCTGTTTGTGATGATGCGTTGCGGCGTGAGAGCATTCTCGTCCTCATAGCCATACTCCCAGGAATATTCCATTGGCCATTCCAATGAAGGCGTGCTGGCGCGATCGTTGGAGCGGACGGCATTGCGATTGCCCACAGGATTATGGAATGGATTGCCAAACGAAGTCGTGCTTCCAGCATAAGTCGGCGCTGGTGTCATCTCCGGACGTGTGGCTGCCGCCTTGCGCGCTGCAAGAGTGACCTTCACCATCTGAATAACGCGCGGATCGGATGGAGGATAGACGGTATAATCCGAATAGTAGGCATGCAGCGAAGCCTCCAGCGCGTCCATATCATGTTGGCTGCGCGCGATCTTCGAGCGAATTTGCGCCTCCAGGAAATTGGGGACGGCAATGGCTGCCAGCACAGCGATAATCGCCACCACCACCAGCAGTTCAATCAGAGTAAATCCCGTTTGCTTCTTCATCGTTTCATCTCCAGCGACAGAAGATGGAATCGCCCGTCCATCTCGCGTACAAACCGCGCCATATAATTGAATTGCCAGGCTTGGGTTCCTGCGCGAATGGGCACGATCATGCCCATATTGTCATTCGTAGCTGTGCCGAAGGTTACATTGAGTCCGGCAAGACTCAGTTTCTCAGATGGCATTTGTTGCGAGTGCAGAATCAGCACCACTGCACCTTCCGCGGCGGCACGCGACCTCATCCGGGCCTCCGCTGCTCCTGCCGCCCGGTATGCCTCGCCTGATTGGGTCAGTATGATGGCGCAAAGAACCGAAAGAAGCGCAATCAAGCCGGCCATGCCCAGTAGCAATGAACCTTGTTCATGTTGTCGCACTCTCATTGCGCACCTCCCCCGGCCCAACCTGTTCCCACGGCGACATCAATGTCCTGCCGCCATGGCAACGGATCGCGATTGCTGTGAAGCAGGCACTCCAGCGTAATTCGATACATGCCTGCCGTTTGCGCCATTGGCTGCGCGGTGAATGACTGCACTCCGGTGATAAGAATTGGCGCAGCATTGACACTTTTTGATTCGAGCGTGGCAGTGATGGCTGCTTCCATTCGGTGCAACTGGTGTTCTTTGTCGGTGACATAAAAAACATTGCCCCTATTGGCTGTACCAGAAAATACAATGCCTTGCTCAATGGATTCGACGCTCTGCGCGGTATGGGCATCCTCGACCAATCGCGCGAGCAGCGTGGCGATGCCTGCCTGTTGCGACCCTTCGATGATGGCGCGCTTGTGCTCGAACATCGGCGCGGTGATCACAGCCATCATGGCTGCGGAGAAAATCGCGATGATGGCCACGACGATGAGAAGTTCAATGAGCGTGAAGGCTGATTGGCTCCGTAATTGAATCTGGGAACGCCACTCTCGGGAGTGGCAGCGTTTCATCATTTCTGTTCGCTCCTTTGCCAACAAGTAGGGCAGGCTTCGATGAAGCCGCCCAATTCGCAATTTTACTTTTCGCTCTGCAAGGCCGCCTTCATCGAAGGCTGGCCTACTTTAGTCCCGCCCGACCTACCGTACCAATGTTGCCAGCCGAACAGGGGCCTTGCCTTCAATGGCCTTGCTCGTCATGCGCACTTCCACCTCAAGCAAGCCATCCGGTCGCGCCACAATCGAAGTGGACATCTTGCTCAACGGCGGCCAGGACGGATCGGAGCGCTCATGCTGGCCCGGCTTCAGAAGCGCTGGATTCAGCCGCAGTCGATCCAGTTCGGATTGCACCAGCCCCAACATGATCAGCCGGTCGCGCGCGTTGGCCCGAGTCATGCGCCCCACGCTGACCGCGCGCATGGCAAAACCGGAAACCAGCGTGATGATGGCCGTAAACACAAGCACCTCCACCAGCGTCACGCCTCGGCATAATTTTGGGTTTAATTTATGTTTCATCATCCCTGCCCCATAATCTTCGGAATCATGAACAGCGGCAGATAGCAACTGATCACCACGAAGCCCATCAGCAAGCCCAGCAGGATGATCAGAACCGGTTCGATGACGGTAATGGAATTGACGCTGATGCGATCAAATCGCTCCTCGCAATAACGCGCGATGCCATCGCACGCCTCGGGCAACGAGCCGCGCCGTTCAGCCTCGGCATAAAGCCACGCCGCCGTGGACGGCACGGCACTGGAAAGAAGAGGCGCGGTAGGCTGACCCTTTTCAGCGGCGCGCGCCATCTGGTCAAGTGACAGCGCAAACCGCCGCTCCCAAACCGTCAATCGCGCCACATGCAGCGCTTCATTCAATGGAACTCCGCCGGCCAGCAGCACGCCCAACGAGCGCATGGCAACCGTTGTATCGCTGAGGGCCGAAAGCAGATCGAGCCCGGGAATGCGCAGCATGCCGCGATAGACCGAATCGCGCACACTGGGCAGTAGGAGGAAGACAATGCAGCCCACAAGCAACAGCAGGATAATCACGCCGCTGGTGCCGCTCAGCACATAGCCGATATCGAAGACAAATTGCGTGGCGCCGGGCAATTGCGCCGCGCCCAACTGGCGATAAATGTCGGACAATTGCGGCAGAAAGGTGTTGGCCAGGAGGAACATGATCATGAGTGCCGCAATGATCACGATGAAGGGATAGGTGGCAGCGGTGGCCAGCGCCGAACGATGCCGCCGCATGCGCCGCGCCTGGTCGGAGGCCGACATGAGCAGCGTCTCCAATTGCCCGGAGCGTTCTCCCGCCCTCACAAGATAAATAAAATCCGGCGGAGGGAGTGGATTGCTTTCGGCCAGCGCCTGCGACAGCGGCTTGCCTTGCTGCATGGCTTGCGCCACTTGCGAGGTGAGGGATTTGAGTGTGCCCCGATGCGTGGAGGCGGCGAACGCGCGCAAGCCATCGGGCAAGGCAATGCCTGAGCGCGTCAGGTGCGCCAGTTCCCGCGATAATCGGTCCAGGTCGTCCAGTGTCAATCGAGCCATGGCAGTTCTTTTTCTCCTCCGTTCAGATCAATGAAAATTCCATGATTTTGGGGATGCTGAATAATGGCAGATAAATGGCCAGCACAATGCACAAGGCAATGGCGCCAACGATCAGAATGCCGGCGACCTCCGCCACCCAGCCATAGCGCGTCATCTGTTCGTTGGCTTCGATGGAGAGTTCGCCGGCCAATGCGCTGAGGCGATTGATGTAATCGGTGTTGCTATCGTCCAGAAAGAGAAGGCGATTAGTTAATTCGCGGCCAAATAGGCCATTGCGCGCGCAAGCCTCGCCAATGGGCAATCCGCTTTCAATCGCCTGCGCCGCGCGGGCCGAACGCACTTTATACCTGCGCCCAATTGTGCTGCCGGCCAGGCGCACCGCATCCGGTTCGGGCAATCCGGCCTGCAGGCCAGTGGCCAGCGCCGCCACCCAGCGCGCCTCGGCCAAAGTGCGAATGGGGCTGGCGGGCTGCGGGATAAGAGACAAAAGACGCCGGATCAGCATTTCAATGCGCAATAGCAGCAGTTCAAATCCCTTGAATAAAAAGGGAAGGCTGATGAATACGAGCGCGCTGAAACTGACCACCAGCACGAAGAAATTCACGCCCTTGTTTTGCACTCTGGAGGCAATCAGCGTTGAATACAGCGCCGCCAACGTGATGGCATATATGAGCACGCGGCGCGTGGTGGGATTGCCATTCATGGTTGCGCGAAACAGGACGAACGGCAGGATGATCAGCATAAAGGTCAACAGCGCATGCCGGAGGAAGAAGTGGTGAACACTCAAAACGGCCTGCGTCATGGGCGGCAATTGCGTTGCGCCTAATTGCAGGAAGATGTCCTGAAATTTTGGCAGAATCATGGTGATCAGGAACACGGAAACCAACAGCGCGCCCAGCAGCACGAGCACCGGATAGGCAAAGCGCGCATGCAAGTGAATGTAACGATCACGAATGCCCTCCAATTCAACCATTCGCCGCAACGTTTGCGGCAACCGGCCGGTGCATTCGCCTAACTCCACCAGCGCGATTTCCTGCTCATCATAATCGGGCTCGCACAGGCGCATCGCTTTGGACAATTGATGCCCGCGACTGATATGAGTAACCAGGCGGCTGGCCAACACCCGCGCCACATGCGGCGCATTGATGAAACGCGATGACAGGAGCAGGTACACGACATTGCCATAGATCCAGATGAGAATGGCAAAGACATGGCCGAGGATGGTCCATGCAAAATTATCTTCGCGCGCCACCTGCCGCCGTGAGGGCTGAGCAATCAGCGTCAAGGCCTGCTCCAGCGGGCAGCCCTGGCGCATGGCTGCGCTCAATTCGGCAAAGAGCAGGGCCTTTGCCTCGCGCCGGACGCCGTAATTCGCAAAAGGGGTGCGTGCCCATTCGCGCCGCCATGGGCCGACTGGCGGTAAATTAAATAAATCGTATTTCCACACACTTCCGTTGCTCATCTGTCCGCCTCTCCGAGGCTGAATGCGAATTTGCCTTAAAGTTTATTAGCCCCGCAATTTATCGCGGGGAACCGCGGCGTATGAATAAACCGTTTCAACGGTTTGGACGCGGAAATCGTTAAAACGATTTGAATAGAACCTGCCCGCCTCCACCCCGCGATAAATCGCGGGGCTAATGAACTCTTAACCAAAGAGAACATTCGCTTCGCTGGCGTGATACACGGGATAAAACCAGCCGCATAAAAAACAGCCTCTCAATCCATTTCCCGCTCTTCGATGGCCAGCACGATTTCGGCTTCTTTGCGCGTAATGCGCCCGAGCGAGGCCAATTGCCGCGCCTGCTCGGCCAGATCGCACACCTGCAAACGCACCGCATGCGCTTCAAGCTTTCCGGGAGTCACCCCCTGCAGGATCAAGTCGCGCATAGGCTCATCGACAATGATTAATTCAAATAGTCCGACGCGGCCAATGACGCCGGTTCCGCCGCATTGATTGCATCCCTTGCCGCTGCAATCGTTGCAGGCAAGCCGCGCCAGGCGCTGCGCCACCATCCCGCTCAACGCCGAGGCCACCAGATAGGGCGGCAAGCCCATCGACAGCAGCCGCACGGGAATGCGCGTGGCGCGTCCGGCATGCATCGTTGACAGCACAATACCGCCGGACATACCGGCCTGCGCGGCAATGAGTGCCGTCTCGCGATCGCGAATCTCGCCGATCAGCAACACATTTGGGTCGTGACGCAATGCCGCGCGCAAAGTCTTTTCAAAATCTACCCCTTGCGCTTCGTTCACCTGCACCTGCGAGGCAAAGCCCAGCTCGCGTTCGACGGGATCTTCAATGGTAAGGAAATTCAGGCGATCGCCATGGCATTCATGCAAGCGGCGCATCATGGCATACAGTGTGGTGGTTTTGCCGCTGCTTGTGGGGCCAGTGAGGAGGATGAGGCCTTCCTGGCGCGCTAGCAGATGATCCATGCCGGATAACACTTCGGCAGGCATGCCGAGGCACTCCAACTCCAGCGAGGCGGAATCCTCGCGCGGATAGCGAATGACCAGACTCTCGCCATGGATAGTCGGCAGAAACGAAACGCGCAGCAGCGCGTTTTCCCAGGCGATGCGCCCGTCCTGCGGCGCCTGGCGCACATAGGCCGAAAGTTGGGCTAACACTTTAAAGCGAGCAATCAGCATATCCTGCCATTGCGCAGGGATGCGCGCCAAGACAAACAGCGTGCCGTGCAAGCGCCCGCGCACCAGCGCGCCATGCGGGCTGCATACCACGTGCACATCCGAGCAATGACTATCCGTTCCGGTGCGCAGGATCAACTCCGCCGCGCCCACGGCCCAGTTGTCATTGTTCTCCAAGGCATCAATTCGCGCCTGAATGGTTCCGCGGGATTCCATATCTTTTTTTCCTCTCGCAGAACTAGACGCTGAGGCGCGAAGAACGTCACACAAGCCGCTTTGTATTTTTTCTTCATTCTCCTTCGATTTGCTTCATGGTACATTTCCCTGATTGTTTGCCGGTCCATGGAACTTTGAGAAAGATGTTCAGCCGCATGCTCATTCGCCGCCGCCTGTTGTGGTCTATTTTAATCATTCTCATTGTCGCTGGCATTGCCGGAACTGGCGTGTATTTTTGGCGTCAGCATGAAAAGATGCGCCCTTTTGCTAATGGGCGTTTGGGCGTGATCGTTTCGCGTTCGATGGACCGCAAAGGATTCGAGGCATTGGCCAAGCAGATCAATTCCACGGCCCTGATTTCCCGACGCATCTCCTACCAAAGCGCTCGGCGCTTGTTTATGGCTCAGAAATTCACCGCGCAGGCCGCCGACTATGCGCGCCGGCAAAATGCATCGGTACTCTTGGCGCTGGACGAGAAGGCCTCTTCGGATGAGGCGCTCAAACTGCTGCTATATTTTCGCCTGCCGGAATCCACGCGTGAAGTGCCGCGCCCCGATTTGCAGCGTCTGGACAGCATGCTTGTATATCCCGCCTCTCTGGAAATCGCGCTGCATTCGCAAACCGAATGGGCGGCGGTGGGGGCGCTGATCCAATCGCATCTGTTGTTATGCGCCGCCTATGGCTCGACCATTCCCACGGTGCTGAAGGCTGGGATTCCATTTGCTCTGGAGGATGCACAGGCGGCGGCAATCAATGAAATGGCGGGAACGCTGGCCTTTGCTTCGGCCGTTGGGGGCGGCGCGGGCAGCAAGGCGCTGGATGCAGGCATTGCCTTCCTGAGCAAGGCCAACGAGCAGTGGAAAAAGAATGGCAATACAAATCACGCCACGGCTTGCGCGACCAACTTGTCCTCAGCTCTGTTCTTGCGCGGCAATGCTGCCGATGTGCAACTGGCGCAAAGGATTTGTGATTCGCTCAAGGCTGATTTGCCCAAGCAGCCCGATGAATCGACCAAGGTGCTAGCGTCCTATGTGCAAATGCAGCTGGCGTTGGCGAGAACGCCCAGCACACCGCAGGGAAAGGCAACGGATCAGTCGATCCTTTCTGATGCCGATCAATTGCAGAAACATTGGACGCCGGCGGCTCATCCGTATGCCTGGGCGGCGGTGGAAATGCTAAAGGCGCGCGCCTGGAGTGCTCTTGCCGATTCGGGCGATGTCAGCGCTATTGATAAAGCCATCCAGGTGAATGCCAACGCGCAAAAAGTTTTCACGCGCAATCCGTATCCCGGCGAATGGGCGAATGCCCAAAGCGAAATGGCCTCGCTTTACGCACGGCGACGCAGCGGCGATGCCAACGAAAATGCCCGCATTGCCGCGGAGTATTACCAGAAGGCGCTGCAGGTTTGGTCGCCCAAGACTACGCCCGCGCAATGGGGCCGCGATATGATCGCGCTGGCCAGCGTGCGGTTGATAATAAAGAGCGATAGCCGCGAGGCCCTCATCAAACAAAGCATCAAGGAACTGGAGCAGGCGCGAGAGGTTTTTACCCCTGAGGCGAATCCGGCGGAATGGGGTCGGCTCTACAATACATTGGGGGTGGCGTGGCACAACCTACCGCATACGCGCGAGCGCGATGAGAAGGCCATTGAGTGCTATAAAGAGGCGCTGAAGGTGCGCACTATCGAAGCCATGCCTGCCGAGGCCTCGCAGACGCTGATGAACCTGGGCAATGCCTATCGCGACTTCGACGCGCTGGATGCTGCGGAGAAGAAGGATTTCTTGAACTTGGCGCTGAAGGCCTATGATGCAGCGGACGCAGCGCTGGAGCACACCCTCAATCGCCGGGCAAAAGTTGAAATCGAGAAAAACCGCAAGCAAGCGCAGACAATGTTGCAGGAGTTGATGTAGGTTGGGTCTTCGACCCGACGCCCCTGAAAATTACGGATAGCACAAAGCAGAAGGGCAATTGTCGGCTCGAAGAGCCGACCTACGCTGCAGAAGGGCAATTGTCGGCTCGAAGAGCCGACCTACGCCGCCCTGACCAGCATTCCCAGCCGTTCCATGCCCAGCGCCAATGCATCTTCCGGCGCATGATCGAGGCCTTGATAGCACAAAATAATTGGGCCGGAGAAATGCATCTCCTCTAAATAGCCAACCAAGCGGGGAACATCCAACACGCCTTCGCCCAGGGCATGCTCCAATCCAATATCGCCTTCTTCGTCGGCCTCGATGTCGCGCAAGTGAATGGAATGTACCCGATTGCCGAAGATTTCCATCACTTTGACAGGATCCTCAGGCACGCGCAGGAACAGCCCGGTATCCATGCACAGGCCGACGCGCCAATCGCGATTGCGCAATTGCTTATCGATTTCGCCAATGCTGGACCATGGCGTCTCGGGTCCCTGGTTGCAGATGGCCACCTTCTGCCCATATTCCAGCGCTAAACCTTCGAGCAGCGGAATGACATCGGCCGTAGCCGTTACATTCAGGACGTCCAAGTCGAATTCGCGGGCCTGGTCGAAGATAACTCGCGCCGCCAGCGGATTGTTTTCAATAGGCAGCGGATCATTGCTGAGCACTTGCAGCCCGCGATGGCGGCATTCGAGCAACAACGAAACTGCCCGTGCGGGATCTTCGTAGAAGTCGAGATGTCCGTTCCAAAACTCAATGCAACGCGCGCCCAGTTGCGATACGCGGTCCACTGCTTCATATACCTCAGCGTCCTTGAAGGCCGCCGTATGGATGCCAATTTTTAGTTCCTGCCACATTTCCTCTTTAACCGCCCTTTTACTGCGGGTCCTGTTTTCTGGGCGCGATTGTCATTTTAGCCGATTTTGAGGGAAAAGGCAATCCATTGAGGACCTTGGTGAAGGCGGGGAGCAGGAACTTTCTAAAGTTTTTCGGGGGAGCACTCAGTCCTGTGGGATAGAAACCGTGGAAAACGGAAATAGCCGATTACGATGACGAGCACGAGCACGAGCACGAACTGATTTAGGCCGACTTTAGAACTTCCTGAGGCGGTCGGGCAAAATGAAAAAAAGCGAAATCCTCCAGACGCGAACCTAATGCAGGAAGCGATTCTCCTTAAGCGGGCGATAAGGATTTACCCGAATTAAAAATAATCGCTTAAATGGTTTACAAATGAGTTGCAAGGAAGCGCGATTTGGTTTTTGATCTAGGTCGCTGGCTCGGTTGAGACCGAGAAGAATCGGCCATCACCAGGATAATCGACAAGCAGGGGGTCGAAATGTCCAGTATCACACCGGTTCAAGCCTCAGAAACAGGTTTGCTCTTGACGAAAAATACCGTTTTAGCATACCGTTCGAGCCAACAGACCCAGGGACTTGCCCTTTGGGCAAACAAAAATGCCGGGCGCATACGCCGCCCGTCTTCTTCACCACATCAGGGAGGTCGTTCAATGCGTAAACTCGGTATTGCAGCAATGATTCTGGCGTTGGCGGTGATTAGCACAGCATGCACGCAGTACAAGACGGACCTGCGCGCCGTCGCGCAGGAAACAGGGATGAGAAACATCACCACCAGTGATGCCTCTTATCCGAATTACACCGCCACAGGCCAGTACGAAGCCTATGAGTGGGGCCTAGCCATCGGAATTCCACAGCCTGTTGCTTATCTGCTGGGCGTTCCGCACCCGATCAAACTTATGGAGATCTTCCCGCGTCGCAGCAATGAAGACCTGCTGCGCAAGATCGCCACGATGGCTGCCCAGGATGGCGCCAAAGAAATGGTTGATGTGTATCCGCACCACGATTTCTACACGGGCTTCCCGTGCTGCCTGATCGGCTTTTACGAGGATCACGCGATCGGAACCGGCATCACCATTCGGTAGTACCCGTAGGACAACGCCAGTCGTATCACCCTGCAAAACCTGCCGCCGGCCTCGTGCCGGCGGTTTTTTTTTGACCATTGCAGACATTCCCTCGCATGATGTATTGTAATTAGAACGTTACATTACTGTTTCCCTTCGAGAGGAATCCTGCAATGTGTGTTGGCTACATGCGCTATTGCCGCGACTTATTCGCGATGGTTTTGATCTATTCTGCCTCAGTGGCGCTGGCTGTTGACCAGAATACCCCCGGATGGTTTCCTTTCATCATTGCCTCGCAGGATAATTCCAGCGTCCCCATTGATGTGTCCTTTCTCAGCCCCAAGGCTGCTGGCGCGGATGGCTTCCCGCAAATTATTAACGGCCACTTCGCCGATGGGGCGGGCAATCGCCTGCGCTTATTCGGCAGCAACATCACCAATGGCGCGGCCATGCCTTCCAAGACGGTTGCCCCCATCGTGGCGCAGCACTTGAAGCGCTTGGGCATCAATGTCATGCGTTTCCACATGATGGATTCCTCCGCCTCGCCCAATGGCTTGTTAAAGCGCAATAAAAATGGCGACTTGACCATCTGGGATTACACCATGCTGGACCGGCTGGAGTTCTTCATCAACGAGCTGGAGAAAAATGGCATTTATATCAATATGGGGCTGCATACGGCGCGCGTGTATCCCAATACGCCTGACAATATGGATTACACGTTCCGCTACGACAAAGTGCTGGATCAATTTTATCAGCCTTTTATTGATGACCAGAAGGCCTACGCGCAGACCCTGCTCACGCATCTGAATCCTTACAACAACAAGACCATGGCGAACGATCCCGGCGTCCTGTGCGTCGAAATCACGAATGAGGACTCGGTATTTCAGGCTTCGCTGGGCAAACTAGACGCCTTGCCCGATCCCTTCAAAGTCGCCCTGCTGAATTTGTGGCATGCGTGGCTGAATGTTCGTTATGCCAGCGATGAGGCGATGCGAACGGCATGGCTGCAAGGATTAACGCCGCTGGGGCCGGAGATCCTGACCAATAGCGATTTCTCGTCGCCGTTGACCACTGGCTGGTCCGTGCAAAAGATTTCCCCCCTTACAGCTACGGCTGCGATTGAGACGGGAGTGGGGCCGGATGGAAGCGATGCCTTTCATGGCACGGTGACCACCCCTGGGGATGTGAGTTATGCCTTCCAACTGCATAACGGAAACTTTATCATGCAAAATGGGGAGAATTACTGCCTGGCATTCGATGCCAAGTCGCCCACATCCAGTTCCGTCAATGCCAGCGTGGGGCTGAATGCTTCGCCATGGACCAGCGTCGGCCTGAGCACCACGATTACGCTGACGCCTTCCTGGCAGCATTATGAGTATTATTTCACGGCCAGCGGCGTCAGTGCCAATTGTCGGGCGAATTTAAATTTCGGCAAGGATTTGGGCGAATGGTATGTCGATAACGTGACGCTGAAGAAAGGCGATCCGCCGTCTGTCTTTACACAAGTCAATTCGCAGACGCGCGACAATGCCGTGATTCCAATCACCAATGCCTCGACCATGCAAGTGGTGGACTTCAACCTCTTTTTGTATGACACGGAAAAAGCCACCGCCATGCAGATGAAAACCTTCTTAAAGACAACATTGGGCGTGAAGGCCTTTATTTCGGATACGCAGGCGGCGTACGGCGGCTTCCGCTCGAGCTATCGCGAGGCCGAAGTTGCCGATTATGTGGACAACCATGCCTACTGGCAGCACCCCTCGTTTCCCAATACGCCCTGGGATCCCATCGACTGGAAAATCACGAACACGCCATTGAGCAGTTCGGGCGATGGCGGCACGATGCGCGACCTGGCCCAGGAGCGCGTCTGGGGAATGCCCTACAGCATTAGCGAATACAATCACCCCGCTCCAAGTTTCTATCAGTCTGAAATGTATCCGATCTATGCCTCGTTCGGCTCATTCCAGGACTGGGATGCCATTTATCAATTCCCTTACCGCAATGACGCCAGCACATGGGATCAGCAGAAGTTGGACGGCTACTTCACTATGGATGGCAACCCCAACCTGCTGGCCTTTTGCCCGCTGGCGGCTTACATCTTCCGCACCGGATGCTTCACCACCACGCAGGAACCTGCGCTGATTCGCCTGCCTGATTCTTCACAGACATATCTATCGGCGGCAAACAACACGAATATCGATAGCGTCTGGACAGGCAAGGGGATGAAGAACGTGCTGCCAATGCTCTGCCCGCTTGGCATTCAATTCGCATCGGGCGTAACAACGCCGGCATTGCAGTTGCCGACGAATATCAACCAATCCGCCGGCACCTCGCCCAATAAACTCATCGACTGGCAAATGGGAACTGATGGAACGTATAAAGGTGTCTCGCCTAATGCTGTCGTTATGACGGGGGCCGTTGCCGGAACAAGCACGCCGCTTACACTAGGGCCATTTCAGATTGCGTTCACGCCAACGACGAATGGCCATGCTGCGTTTATGGCCGTTGCACTGGATGGGAATCCGCTGACGACATCGCAGAAGATTGCCTTTGCGTTAATGAACCGCACCGAGAACTCGAATATGGTTTGGAATGACACGTTTACAAGCGTGGGCAATCAGTGGGGAACCACGCCAACCGTGTGCGATCGGGTGGCAGCGACAATCACTTTCGCGGGAACTGCGGCGCCAAAGATAGCCTCGCTCGATGGCGGCGGGCATCCCAAGACACGCATCATTCCAGTGATCAGCGGCGGCAGCATGACCTTTGATGTCGGCGCGCAGGATAGCGTCTGGTATGTCATGCAGGGCGACAACACGGCGGCCAAGGATCTGCTGTGGGGGGCATTGCGGTAGGTTGATGATGTAGGTCGGCTCCCAGCCGACTCTAGTGACCTTGTTGACTCTGTTGACCGGATGGAGATCGTGTGGGCATTCTGGCGAAGAAAACACAGCAAGCTGGCAGAAACTGAGAAATCCGCCGATGATGATGAGGGCGAGGGGGATATCTTCGCCAGTCCCGTCGTCATGCCCATCACCGATGAGATTGATCTGCATGGTTTCTCGCCCAAGGAAACGCTGGCAGTGGTCATCGAGTATCTGCAAGAGGCTTCAAATAAAGGCTTTGAGGAAGTGCGCATTGTGCATGGCAAGGGCATAGGCGTGCAGCGGCGCATTGTGCAAACTGAACTGCAGCGCAATCCGCTCGTGCAGTCGTTTCAGGATGCGCCGGTCACGCGCGGGGGCCTTGGGGCAACGATTGTGTATTTGAAAAGAAGATGAACCTTTAGACTGTCTTGCTGAACCGCGGGCGGCCATCGCTGGCTTGCTTTAAATAGGCATCAAAGATCATTGCCACATTGCGCACGAATAATTGCCCCAACTCCGTCACCTCGATGCTCTTCTCGCCGACTTTGACAAACCCCTCGCGCTGCATGGTTTCGAGTTCTGTCATCTCCGCGTCAAAATACGTCGCGCTGTTCATTTCGTATTCACGGTCAACGCGCTGTAGATCAACGAAGAAGTTGCACATCAAACTCTGGATCACATCGCGCCGAAGGCGATCATCAGCGGTCAGGCGATAGCCTTTTTCCGTGGCCAGTTGCCCGCCCTCAAGCATCGAATAATAGCGGCTGAGTTTCTTTGTATTCTGCATTTGGCTGAATGGCGTCTCGCCAATGGAAGACACGCCAAAGCCAAGTGTCACATCGGTTGGCCGCACGGTGTAGCCCATGAAGTTGCGATACAGCCGCCGCTCATCCAGCGCCATGGCCAGATCATCTGATGGCAGGGCGAAGTGATCCATGCCGATCTTGCGATAGCCCGCCTCGACGAAGCGCTGCATGGCCACCACAAACAACTCCAGCTTCACCTCGGGCGTGGGCAGTTGTGCAGTTTCTATCTGGTCCTGATTCTTTTTCAACCAGGGCAAATGCGCAAAGCTATATAGCGCAACACGGTCGGGGCGCATGTCGATGACCTGGTCGATAGAATCGGCGAAGGTCTCGACGCGCTGTAATGGCAGCCCATAAATCAAGTCGATATTGATCGAGGTGAAGCCCAGGTCGCGCGCCATGTAGAACAGACGCTCGGTTTGCGTGGCGCTTTGATTACGGCAGACGGCGGCCTGCACCTCGGGCGTCAAATCCTGCACGCCCATGCTCAGGCGATTGAATCCCAGTTCGCGCAAGACGCGCAGGTGTTCATCGGTGGTGACGCAGGGATCGACTTCGATAGAGATCTCGGCATTGGGCAGGATCTCGAATTGCCTGCTGATGGCGCGATAAAGCGCGCGCAATTCCACCGGTGTCTGATACGTGGGCGTGCCGCCGCCGAAATGCACCTGCGCCACTTGCCGCCGATGGCGCAAGCTGGCCGTAACGCGATCCATTTCCCGCTGCAAGAAATCCAGATACTTGAGCGAGACATCGTGCTCGGGCGAGATGATGACATTGCAGGCGCAGAACGCGCATCGCGCCTCGCAAAAGGGAATATGCACATACAGCGACAGCGGCTTGGCCGCTTGGCGGTCAATCTCGATCAGGTCCTTGGCGTAGTCACTCGGGCCATAACTCTCGGTGAATTGAACGGCGGTGGGATAGGAGGTGTAGCGCGGGCCGGGACGATTGTATTTCTGGATCAACGGCAGCAAATCGGAATTCTTGATCACGGCTCATCCTGGCGCGGCGGCGCCATCCTCCTGGCAATCTGGCGCTCCGACAAGGACTTGGCCGCCTGCACGTAGATCAGCGCGTTTTCGGGCGGGGTGGAGGGCAGGATTCCGTGGCCGAGGTTGAAGATAAAGCCGCGCAAATTGTCCATTTCATCAATTATCTGCGCCACTTTTCCTTCAATCAACTGCCTGGGTCCCAACAACGCCACCGGGTCGATATTGCCCTGAATCGCGGTTTTCTCGGCAAGCCGTCCTCGTGCGGTTCGCAATGGTGTTTGCCAGTCTATACCAATGACGTGCGCTCCGCAATCGGCAAAAAGTTCCAGGTATGCGCCGCATCCTCGCGGGAACAGGATGATGGGAATATTAAAAGGCTTTAGTGAAGCGATGATTCGCTTTACATGCGGCAGCGCAAATTCAGCGTAATCATCCGGCCCCAGCAGTCCGCCGCTGGATTCAAAGATTTGCAGGACTTGCGCGCCGGCATTGATCTGTCCGATAAGGAACTCAATAGTGGCCTCAGTCAATGTGCGTAGAAGAGATTGCAGCAAGTCGGGCTGCGTCATCAGCAACTTTTTGGTCTCAAGGCTGTCGTGCGAGCCGCCGCCTTCGATCAGGTAATTCGCCAGCGTAAATGGCGCGCCGGCAAAGCCGATCAGCGCTTTTTCGGGCGGCAATTGTTCGCGTGTGCGCCGCAATGCCTCATGCAAATAAGCGAATGGCTGCTGGGATTGCGGCGGATGAATGGCGGCAATTTGTTCGCGCGTGCGGATGGGGCGGTCGAGAACGGGTTTGTCGGTGAAGTCAAAGCCTGCGCCCATGGGACGCAACAGCAATAGGATGTCATGAAAGATGATGGCCGCATCGACATCCAATCGGCGCACTGGTTGAAGAGTCACCTCAGCGGCCAAATCGGGAGTCATGCAGACCTCCACGAAGCCATGTCGCGCGCGCACGGCCTGATACTCGGGCAGGAAGCGACCGGCCTGGCGCATGATCCATACCGGGCAGCGCGGCACGGGTTCGCAGCGGCAAGCCCGCACCAGAAGTGGAGGAGAGGTGGATTCGCACTCGGCCATTCAGTCGAACAGTTCCTCGGGATTAAAGAAAATTTCCAGTTCGATTTTCGCCCGCTCGTCGGAATCGGAGCCATGGATTAGGTTTTCGGTCGTGGAAAAGGCATAATCGCCGCGAATGGTTCCAGGCGCCGCCTCGGTGTGGCGTGTGGCGCCCATCATCATGCGCGTCAGTTTCACCACATCCTGTCCCTCAACAGCCATGGCCAAGACGGGGCCGGACATGATGAACTGGCGCAACGAGGGGAAGAAATCCTTATTCACGTGCTCATTGTAATGTCGTGCGACCAAAGCATCGTCAAAGCGCAGCATCTTCATGCCGATAATTTTCAATCCTTTGTCTTCCAGGCGGGTGGTAATGCGGCCAATCAAGCCGCGGCGTACGGCATCAGGCTTAATCAGCAGCAAGGTGCGTTCAGGCATGGTGAGAGAAACTCCTTAGTTTATGTCAGCATCAATTTCGGCGATCCGGCGCAAGTGGCGCCCGCCGTCAAATTCTGTATCCAGCCAGATCTGGACAAGGTGCAAGGCGAGATCAAGCGGGATTGTGCCCTGCCCGATCGAGAGCATGTTGGCATCATTGTGCTGGCGGCAGAGCGTCGCGGTCTGCTCACTCCAGCACAGCGCGCATCGCACGCCAGCGAACCGATTGGCAGCGATAGCCTCGCCATTTCCGGAAAAACCCAGCACAATGCCCCGATCTAATTTCCCGGCGGCCACATCACGCGCCACAGGCTGAATGAACAGCGGATAATCGCATGATTCTTCAGAGTCCGTGCCATAATCAATGAGTTCGTACCCGCGTTCGGCGAGGTATGGCTTGATGGCTTCCTTATAGCGGTAGCCGGCGTGATCTGAGCCAATTCCAATTTTCATGGGATTTTCTCCAGCAGTAATGTTGTAGGGTGGGTCTTGACCCACCATATCTCCGCAGCTGCCGCAACTCTGGTAGGTCAGGGACCCACCCTACAGCAGAATTGATCCGCAAATCGCCCGATGTAAACGCAGTTGCTCTTACTTCTTCTGCGCCATCTCCGCTGCCTGAATCAACTTCCTTCGCTTCATTGAGGCGGCATGGCATAATGCCGCAGCCAATGCATCCGCGGCATGCTCGGTCAGCGGGTGCTCGCTTGTGCCAAGCAAGCGCATGACCATCAGTTGCACCTGCTCCTTGCTCGCCCGGCCATACCCCACCACCGATTGCTTGATCTGCAGAGGCGAATATTCAAACAACTCCACTGCGCCTTCGGCCAGCGCCAGGATGGCCGCGCCACGCCCATGTGCCATCGTCACAGCCGTTTTAACATTGGCGGCGAAGAAAATCTCTTCAACTGCCGCCGCCACGGGCTGGTGTTCGGCAACCACCAAGCGCACTGCGTCATGGATGGCTTTGAGGCGCTCGGCCAGCGATGAACGCGCCGCCGTGGTCAGCGATCCGCACGCCACAACGGTGGGCTTCATCCCGCCGACGTCAATGATGCCCCAGCCCATCGTGGCGAGGCCCGGATCTATGCCGAGGATCTTCATTGCGCGGTGCTCCGCAGTGGCTGTTCTCCTGACGCTTCAATTCCCATTGAAGAGGCGCCATGCTTTTGCATAAAGTTTTCATGCCGCACGGTTCGACGCAATAGAAAACCACTTGCATCAAAAGGCGGTATCCTTCCATGCACCAACGTTGCCTCGCCATACTCGCGCTGATGTGCTGTGAGTTTGCACTGTTCTCCCGCGCCGATGTCGTTGTGCTCAAAGATGGCCGCCAGTTGCAGGGATTCGTCAATGAGGAAGGCGGCGAGCAGATTCAGATAAAAACCGAGCAGACCGATTTATGGATTTCGCGCGCTCAGGTCGAGTCGATCCGCAAGGAAAGTCCGTCCGAGTATTATCTCCGTTTAGGCAACGAGGAATTGCAGCGCAAGGAAGTGCAGAAAGCGCGCGAGCATTTTGCGCTGGCGCTCGAATCCAATCCGGCCAATGGCGCCGCAAGCAAGCAGCTGAACTTGCTGGGCATCAAGGCGCAAACCGAGCAGCAATTGCGCGAAAAGCAGCGCGATGAATCGGCGTCGGATGCATTGGTGAAACAAGCGCGCGCGCTGCTGGATCGCGAACTCGTCGAGGAGGCATTCGGCGCAGCGCAGCAGGCGCTGGAGAAAAATCCACGCAGCGTGCCAGCGCTGGAGTTGGCTACGCAAACTTCGCTGAAATTATGGAGCAATAATCGCGCGCCCGAGGCCCTGCTCAGTCGCTATGCAAAACAATTGCAGGAGGTTGATCCGGCCAATAAATCCCTGGCCAATGCCTTGGAAATCAAGCGCATCACGGCCCAGCGGCAGGGCATGACGCTGGAAGCCAGCCGCAAGCAGCTTTACCAGGAGATCATGCAATCCTACCAGAAGAAAGTGCTGGATTATCGACTGCTGAACAAGGTGGATCGGTTCCTGGAGATGCAACCCGATCCGGCGATGAAAGCGCGGGTGGAACAAATCAAAATTGCCCTGCAAAAAGCATCGATCGGCGGCGTTAGCATATCAACAGCCTCGGTGCTTCATCCGGCGAAGACACCCACGCCCACACCCGCCCCGGTGATGGCTGCCGTCACGCCGCCCAGTTATTACAATCTAAATAAGGTGTATGGAAAATAAGCATGGCCATTGTTCGCGGCAGCGCAACTTTATGGAATGCTTCGAGCGTGAGCGATGGATCAGCTAATTATACGCTATATAATCATTGAATCGTGATCTCCACGCGTTCGCGTCCTTGCGCGGGCGAAGCGTTGCCAGAAAACGTTGGCGTCTGGCTTAGGCTGGAGTTGGCCTTAATTGCCTCTGCGATGGCCTGCGATTGCTGTGTAGCCGAAGGCGCGCTCGAATACGCCTGCACGTTAGTGCGCAAGTTGGGATCACGAGCCACCAAGTCGCCAATGGCCTTTAGGTAAGGAATGACATCAGGATTGACCTGGGCCCCTTGCGAAAATGCAATATCACTCCAAATCGTTATGGTGACTTGTGCGCCATTCTGCTGAACCGTGGCCTGGCCCTGTTTCACCGCATTGCTGAACACCGTTTCCAAATCGGTTCGCAACGTTGTGATGGAGGATACTGGTTGCACAGCTAATGGTGTGGCGGCCGACGGGATGCTCGGCGAAGCGGCTTCACCTGTGGCCGAAAACTGGGGCGCAGGAGGAACTCCGCCTGCTGGTGCGCCAGTCAGCGGTGCCTCGGGCATCACGGCAGACGGGGTGGGCGTTGGAGTGGGAGCAGCAGCGGGAAACAGGGGCTGGCCGGGAAAACCAGCGCCGCCGCGTTGCTGCGTTTGCAATGAATTCACGCTCTGCTGCATGCTCTGCTGGCGCTGGCGCAGCGATTCCTTGGTTTCATTCAGTTCGGCGCGTAGTTGCCGAATTTCAGATTCCTTTTCTTCATTTTGCTGGCGCAGTTCGTCCATTTGCACACAGCCGCCCAGCAGGATTGTCATGCCCAGGATACAAAGTTTGCGTCTCATGTTATGGCCTCCAGTCGTGGATGAACAGCAAGCAAAAGCCCCGCTCGCTGGGAACGGGGCTGTAGGCATTCATATTCATTCGCCTTCCCAAGCAGTGGCAATTATGAAGGCTGCGCTGTGGGATGATCCAGCGAAATCGGCGCAATAGTGCGCGCCGGCGCAGGCGTGCCCTTAGGCTCATTGTTATCGCGATTGTCATCGGCGCTTGGCAGCGGAGGCAGCGAACCGCCTTCCATCAAGATGGCCAGATCTTCGCCGGTCAATGATTCGCGCTCAATCAGCGCATCGGAAATGCGATTCAGGATATCATTATTCTCTCGCAGAATCGTCATCGCCTTGTTATTGGCTTCATCAATAAGATGCTTGACTTCCTCATCGATCAACGCCGCTGTTTCCTCGCTGTAATTTCGGTCGTGGTTCATGTCGCGGCCAAGGAAGACTTCGTGCTGCGGTTCGCCAAACATGCGCGGACCAAGTTTCTCGCTCATGCCGAATTCGCAGACCATACGATAGGCTAGTTGCGTGGCGCGCTGAATATCGTTGCTGGCGCCGGTGGTGTAATCGTTGAAGGTGATCTTTTCCGCCGCACGCCCGCCGAGCATATAGACCAGATTATTGCTCAATTGTTTGTACGAGTGGTTATGCCGGTCTTCTTCCGGAAGCGAGGCGGTCAATCCCAAGGAGCGCCCGCGGGGAATGATGGTCACTTTGTGGATCGGGTCGGCATCGGGTGTTTTCAACATAACCAGCGCATGGCCTGCTTCGTGAACGGCGGTCAAGCGCTTCTCTTTTTCGCTGAGCACCATGCTGCGCCGTTCCGGCCCCATCATTACGCGGTCCTTGGCTTCTTCCATGTCCTCCTGTGTGACGACCGAGCGATTGCGCCGAGCCGCCAATAGCGCGGCCTCATTCACCAGGTTTGCCAAATCAGCGCCGGAGAAGCCTGGCGTTCCCTTCGCAATGGTGCGCAGGTTCACATTTTCAGCAACTTTGACATTCTTGGAATGCACTTTGAGGATGCGCTCGCGCCCGACGACATCCGGGAAATCCACGGCAATCTGACGGTCAAAGCGGCCTGGACGCAGCAGCGCCGGATCAAGCACGTCAGGCCGGTTGGTGGCGGCAATCAGGATGACGCCATCATTGGAGTTAAAGCCGTCCATTTCGACGAGCAACTGATTGAGCGTTTGCTCGCGCTCATCATGCCCGCCGCCCACCCCGGCAAAACGATGGCGGCCCACGGCATCAATTTCGTCGATGAAAATCAGGCAGGGTTTCGAGCGCTTGCCCTGCTCGAACAAGTCGCGCACGCGGCTGGCGCCCACGCCGACAAACATTTCGACAAAGTCCGAGCCGCTAATGCTGAAGAACGGCACATTTGCCTCGCCGGCCACGGCTTTGGCCAGAAGGGTCTTGCCCGTTCCCGGCTGGCCGTAGAGCAGCACGCCTTTGGGAATCTTGCCGCCCAAGCGGGAGAACTTCTTGGGATCCTTCAAGAATTCAACGATTTCCTTTAATTCTTCCTTGGCCTCATCGACGCCGGCCACATCATCGAAAGTAACCTTCACCTGGCCTTCGCTGACGAGTTTGGCACGCGATTTCCCAAAGCTCATCGCCTTGGAACCGCCGCTTTGCAGCTGGCGCATCAGGATGACCCATAAAGCAACGAAGATGGCAACGGGGATGATAATCGAGATGAACAGCTGTTGGATGACGGTGGAGCTTTTTTTCGTGTCATAAAGCACGCCATACTGTCGCGCCACGTCAAGAATATTGGATTCCTGCCCGGGGAGATAATTGACCTGATAATCCTTTAGGTCGCCATTTTCCTTATATTGGCCGGTAATCACATTGCCGCGATCCTCGGCGGTTCCGGCCAGTTTTCCCGCTTTGGCATATTGAATCCATTGGCTGGTTTTCAGCTTCGTCACCGGCGTCTCATGCCATGATTGCATGAGCACCACGATGAAGATCAGGAAGAATATGATCCATAAAGATGCGGACTTCAGAGAGTTCATTACGCAGCCCTTCGTCAAATGCCCCGGCGGTGCAGCCTGCGCGGGTGAACAGCCAGAGGAGCCTCCTGTCTGTCCCATACTCTTGTAACCCATCGGGCCGATGCGGTCAAGCTTCCGCTGCCTTGTCAAGGCAATTTTAGGCCGGGCGAGAATGCAGGAATGCTTGATAAACCACAACTTCGGGCGTGGAATGGCTTGCCCCGCAAGGCAATCGGCATTAGCCTGTTAGCCAGAGGTCATGCTTGGGAAGGCTTGCGACGCGGATCTCCTGATCCGCGAATTTATTTTCGTAATTCCTTACCAAGCGCGCGCGAAAGAGGCCACTCACGAGAGTGGCGCTCTCAGGGTTGACAACAGAAAAGCAGGGCAGGGATAGTCAGGTGATGCGATTTGATTTGCGGTATTTGCAGTTCTTCGATTTATGGAACCACCGCCAGCACTTCGAATGCCACGAGGTGCTGGAAGATCTTTGGCTGGACACGAACGGGCCGCAGAAGGCGTTTTATCAAGCACTGATCATGGCCTGCGCCGCCTTTGTGCATTTGCAGCGCAGAAACCTGGATGGGGCCGTCAATCTGCTCGTCAGCGCGCACAATCACATGGAACAATTTCCGCCGCGCTATATGGCCTTTCCCGTGCGCGAGTTTCTGGATCTGCTGGAGACGTGGCATGCGAAGGTGGAGTTGATGAAGGCTGTTAATGAAGTGAATTTCACCCCCCAACAACTGCCATTGATCGAACCTCCCGCTGGTGAAGCCGCCGCAAGGCTGATCCCTGTTTAACTGTTGCACCTTACCTCATCTCGCAGTTTAAATCCTGTTATGGTCCATAACTTTCAGTTGCTGCCATTGATGAAGGAATAATCCGCATGAAGATTGCCCTTGCCCAGATCAACACGACCGTCGCGGCCATTCCGGCCAATGTGGCGCGCATTAAGGAATATGTGCAGCGCGCCGCCGCAATGGGCGCGGAGTTGGTCTGCTTTCCGGAACTCACGCTGACCGGCTATCCGCCCAAGGACATGCTGGCGCTGCCCGATTTCGTCGAAGCTAATCTCAAGGCCATCGATGAACTAGCGCGCTGGTCCACGAAGCCTGCGCTGCTGGTCGGATTCGTCGATCGCTCCAGCGAGCAACAGGGCAAAGGCTTGGCCAATGCCGTGGCGCTGCTGGCTAACGGTCGCATGCAGGCGAAATATCACAAGTGGCTTCTGCCCACATACGATGTCTTTGATGAAGGGCGTTATTTCGATCCGGGCAAGGCGCTCCAACCGATGCTGTTGGGCGAACAACGCCTTGGCGTCACCATTTGCGAAGACATGTGGAATGACGCGACCTTCTGGGAGAAGCACCGCCTCTACCGCTATGACCCCGTCGAGGACATGGTCCGGCAGGGGAGCGATTTGCTCATCAATTTATCCGCCTCGCCATTTTGCATTGGCAAGCGCGCGGTGAAGGAGAAGATGCTCTCCGCTGTTTCAAAGCGGCATGGGCGCACGCTGATCTATGTCAACTCCGTGGGCGGAAACGACAGTTTGATCTTCGACGGCGGCAGCATGGTCTTCTCGCCGGAAGGTGAACGCCTGGCCGCGCTGAAGGATTTTGAAGAGGATCTGCTGATCTATGACACCGCGCAAACCACTCCTGGCGAGATGCGCCTGCAATTCAATGACGATGTGGCGCAGGCGCATGCGGCGCTGTGCCTTGGCGTACGCGATTACGTGCGCAAG